>Ga0315278_10000963_pt1 | contig 24870 bp, 12 predicted proteins | sample YL17G06_0_MG_FD_203880 | JGI IMG/M metagenome (GOLD analysis project Ga0315278, IMG submission 203880) | Sediment microbial communities from Yellowstone Lake, YNP, Wyoming, USA - YL17G06_0 | ecosystem: Environmental > Aquatic > Freshwater > Lake > Sediment | place: USA: Wyoming | collected... | reverse complement strand
TCGGGGGTGAAGATACTTTTCCTTATTTCATAATGGAGTACATTAATGGAGAGAGCTTAAAAAGTGTCATTGCTGAAAAAGGTAAATTAAACTTAAAAGACGTTTTTAAAATCTCCAATGAGGTTTTATCAGCTCTTCAATGTATTCATCAAAATGGCTTGGTTCATAGGGATATAACACCGGCAAATATAATGATAGAGGAAAAAAATGGTAGAAGTATAATAATCGATTTTGGGATTGCCAAAGACTTGAGGTCAAATTCAACTATAAAAAGTGATATAGCATTTGGCACCCTGGGTTATATGGCCCCGGAGCAATTTAACGACTTTAGTAAAGTCACTAGAAAAGCCGATATTTATTCTTTTGGGGTCGTAGTATACGAGATGTTGACCGGAGAAGTTCCTTTCAATTTTAATGCCCCTGTCCCAAACATTAGAGAAAAAAATCCCGATCTACCAGTTGGTATTGAAGAAATCATATCCAAAGCAATGAATAAAACCCCCGATGAACGATTTAAAAGCGCTGAGGATTTCTGGATCGAACTAAGTAAGGTAGGCGAAACAAAAAAATTAAAAAGTTGGAAAGATAAAAAAAAGATCAAAGAAAAATTACGCGAATATATAAGCGTGATAGTAACTAGCATAGGCATAGTTGTAACGTTAATTGCCATTTTCAACCCTTTTAAAAGTACAGATCCGATAATTCGACCTGGGAACGTAAGCGTAACAGTGCAAAGCGAAAATATGAACAGGGATTTTGATGACTTAAAAGTTTTCTTGAAGGGGAAATCAAGTAATAAAGATAAACTCCAAAAGTGCCGCGAATTTTTAGGAAAGCACCAAAATACTCCAGGGAATAAGGATACACTTGCACAGGCAATACTTGATGAGGCTAACCGGTTTATTTCTCAATTAAATACCGGTATTCAGGACGATGAGCAGCATCAAAGATATATAGATGCCGTGAATAATTTGATCAAAAGCGGAGACTACGAAGGGGCAAAAAGGGAATTAGCCAAAGCCAGGAAAATAAATGACACAGATGAAGTAAAACGTCTGTCTACCACCATTGTAGAAAAACTTGAAAAGGAGCGATACAATGGTGAAAAAGAGTATAAGGCCATAAAGGATAAAATGAATCTCAGTCAATACCAGGTATTCCATAAAAACTACCTTAATTCGGTTCATCTCCCGGAATTAAGGGATAGACTAAAGACAGCCGATAAAAACTTACCGCCGGAAAAGTACTGGGATAAACCAATCAGGAAAAATGGCAAGGGCTATTATGAGATCACCTTTGGAAGTGAGCTTAATGGACACCAAATGATTTACATCCCGGAGAAAAAGACCTGGATCGATAAATACGAGGTATCCTGGGCGCAATTTAATAAATTTGTAAATGAAGCAAATATACAATTCCAACCTATACAAGGCAGTAAATATATTAACAACGGTAATGAATATCCCGCGATCGTTACCTATGAAAATGCACAAAATTATTGCCAAAAGTATGGTCTTAAACTTCCTAGCGCCGATGAATGGGAATATGCGGCAGGGAAAGGAACATCCATTTATCCCTGGGGAAACGAAAGCCCGGATGAAAACGGTATTTATCGGGCTAATTATGATTCTCTATTGGGCACTGATGAAAAAGACGGATTTGTAGGAACTGCCCCGGTTAATTGCTTTGAAAAATTTTCTTCGCCGTTTGGCGTCGTGAATATGGCCGGGAATGTCTGGGAATGGGTTCAAGGAAATATATTAAAAGGTGGTGGGTTCCTTTCTTCAAAAGAGAATTTGAAAATACAAAATTCTAAGACAGGAAATGATGATAAAGAAGGTTTCCGGTGCATTAAACTTGAAAAATAGGTTTGCCCGAAGGAGACCATCCCAGGGTGGCCCAGGTCAATAACCGGGCGAACACGGGCGCTCGCCCCTACAGAACCCAGAACAATTCGTGTTCATTCGTGTAATTCGTGGGCCTGTTTTGGTTATTTGTTTTTTGTTTTCATCATTCATCATTCATCATTCATCATTCCAAATCTTTTCTTCTCTTCCGCTCTTCCTAACTTCCTTTCTTTTTCCTTCTTTTCCCCTTGACATTTGAAAACTAAAAAAGTAAAATAACCTGATGTGTACTGCCTATACTTATAAAAACGAGTTTGGAATTATACAAGAAAAATTGGGCTATGAAGCGGTGGATAACCACCCCGCGGGAATTCCGGAAGAAAATCGTGGATAAGATAATGAGAGACCAAAATAAGGTAAAACCCGGACAAACCAAACCTATTCGAGTCTTTATCAGTTACTCAGATGAATGGAAGGTAAAGTGATGAAAAATGATCCTATTCTAAAAGATGTTCTGCGTAAGTTGGGGAAAAAGTATGAGTATAAAAAACCCCTGGGAGGAGGTGGATTTTCAAAAGTTTACTTGATCAGGCATACCATGCTTAAAGAAGATCATGCATTGAAAATAATGGACTACGATTATATTAAAAAACGAATTGAAAAGCAGGATATAGATGACTTAAAAAAGGAATTCATTGGGATCAAAGAACGATTCATAAATGAGGCAAAATTGTACAAACGAATTCGACACCCCAATATAGTTGAGATACATGATGTAGACGTGATCGAAGATAAAAAGGAAAAAGTTGAAATCCCCTACATAACCATGGACTACATAAACGGGTCAAGCCTGGACCGCATCTTAAAAAACAAAACTCCTTTTGAATGGAGGAAAGCTTTAAGTATATCCACGGATGTACTTGAAGCCCTTGACACTATTCATAAAAAAGAGGTAATCCATAGGGATATAAAACCAGCGAATATAATGATAGAAGACAGAAGTGGGAAAAGTATATTAATTGATCTTGGAATTGCCAAAGACCTGACTTCAAGTCTTACTGCAACGGGTATGGCAATGGGCACACCGGTTTATATGGCCCCGGAACAATTTAGAGACTGCAGTAAAGTTACTCGAAAAGCCGATATTTATTCTTTTGGGGTCGTGGTATACGAGATGTTGACCGGAGAAATCCCCTTTAACGGTGAAACTTACGGGGAAATAATGTATGCTCATTTGGATAAACCTGTTCCAAACATTAGACAAAAAAATCCCGATCTGCCGGTGGGTATTGAAAATATAATATTTAAAGCATTGGCCAAAGAGCCGGAAGAGAGATATGATACAGCCGCTGAGTTTCTGAATGCCCTTAAAAAAACAGATGAAACTCTTGAAAGGATTGAGATAGAAAAAAAAACCGGCGATGTCAAAACGATGGAACCTATAAAGAAAGAGCCCAAAGCAAAAGAAAAAGTACCCAATTATGAAGAAAATAGGCTTGTGGTTGAGGAACCGGTTAAAATAGAACCAAAAGAAGAAGTAAAAATAGAAAAAAAAGTTCAGAGAGAACCTGATGGAGAATTACCCCCAAAGAAAGAAAATGAACAAAAAGTTGAAGAACCTAAAAAAGAGAACGGCTCCAAAAGAAAATTTAAATACATCTATATAATCGGTTTTATTGTCCTGGCAATAGCGGCAACCTATATTGCCATTAAATCTTATAATCCTGATAGACAATATGACGGATTCATTTCTTCAGCTAATACCTTCATACAATTAAATGATTTGGAAAAGGCCGGCGATGCCTTAAAAAAGGCAAGAGAGATCAAGGGAAAGGATACAGAAGAGATAGTGGCGCTTTCTAATGAGATCATGGGCAAGCGAATCGATGCCATGAAAGGAGATTTTGAAACCCTTAAAAAGTTCCTGGCCAGCCCTGCAACTGAAAATGAAAAAGTTGGAAAATGCCGGGAATTTTTGGCAAAGCATCAAAATACTCCCGGTAATGATGATACTAGAGGAATGCTTGAGGAGGCCAACTGGGATATTGCTCGATTAAATACCGGTATCCAGAACGATGAGCAGTATCAAAAGTATATAGATACCGTGAGTAACCTGATTAAAAGCGAAGACTATGAAGGGGCAAAAAGGGAATTAGACAAAGCCAGGAATATAGATGACACCGATGAAGTAAAACGCCTATCGACTACCATTACTGAAGGACTTGCAACCGAGCGAAAAAATGGTGAAAAGATGTATAAGGCCATAATGGATAAAATAAATCTCAGCCAATACCAGGCATTCCATAAGAACTACCCCAATTCGGTTCATCTCCCGGATTTAAGGGATAGGTTAAAAGCAACGGATAAAAACTTATCTCCTGAAAAGTACTGGGATAGGCCACTCCAGAAAAATGAAAAGGGATTCTATGAGCTCACCTTTGGGAGTGTGCTAAGTGGCCACCGGATGATTTACATCCCTGAGAAAAAAATCTGGATCGATAAATATGAAGTTTCGCGGGCGCAGTTCCGGAGATATTTAATAGACGAAAAATTGCCTATTCCCTCTAAAGAGAACAATGAATATGTTAACGATGGAGATGGATTTCCTGCTGTCGTTACTTTTGAAGAGGCAGAAAGGTACTGCAAAAAATATGGTTTCAGACTGCCTAAAAAGAATGAATGGGAATATGTTGCCGGGAAAGGGAGTTTAACCTATCCCTGGGGCAATGAGTCGCCGGATACGCCCACTTCCAATGGTCAATGGCGAGCAAACCTGGATACCCTGGATGGTGCTAAAGACAAAGACGGATATAAAGGCACCGCGCCTGTAAAGAGTTTCGAACCGTTCTCTTCACCCTTTGGCGTCGTGAATATGGCCGGGAATGTCTGGGAATGGGTTCAGGGTAAGATATTGAAAGGTGGGGGCTATTTGTCCCTGCCGGATGATTTAAAAATAAATAATGGCAAACAGGCGGAACCTCTTGATAAAGAGGGGTTCAGATGTATGAAAGCCGAGGATTAGGTGAATAAAATGATTTATTCCAGAGGTTTTAGAAAACTAATTTCCATAGCGGTTATTATCGCATTTGTTTTTTACGGTGATCTCTTTGTATATTCTCAAAGTGGGGGAGATATCGTCAACCAGTTTCAAACGGCTAAAGAGGAATACAATAAAGGGCAGTACGTCAATGCAAAAAACAGGATTGAGCGGATAATCGGTACTATAAAAGGTCAAGATCAGGATAAAAAGGATATGTTTGGCGTATGCTACCTTATTCTTGGCGCCATCTATGAAAAAGAGGGGACAACGTCTCTTGCAGAGGAGAATTATCACAAAGCAACGGAATATGGCGTCGAATCCATCGCCGGTGTGGATTTGAATGGCCTTCCCATGTATAGAATAGTGGTAAAACGCGATGAATACAACAATGGCCAGTATGACAATTCAAAAGCCAGCCTCGAACAGGTAATCGGTACAATAAAAGAGAGGAATTTAGATGCAAAAAAGATTTTAGGCAAATGTTACCTTCTCCTTGGTGCTATCTATGAAAAAAATAAAAAGCAACTCCTTGCTGAAGAGAATTACAACAGGGCAAAGGATGAATATGGTGTTGAATCCATAGATGGTGTGGATTTGAATAGTCTTCTCCTCTATAGAATATTTGTAAAGGGTGAAATCGATACTCTATTTCGGAAAGCGATAGAACAGTACAATACTGGCAAGAATGATTCTTCTAAAGAAACCATCGAACAGGTAATTGGTATTATTTCAAGGAATAATTTAGACAAAAAAGAGGTTTTAGGAAAATGTTATCTTCTCCTTGGGGCTATCTATGAAAAAGAAGAAGAAACTCTACTTGCTGAGGGATACTATCGCAAAGCAATGGAATATAGTGTTAAATCCATCGAGGGAGCTGATTTGGATCGCCTTCCCATTTATGAAAGAATAGTGAAAGGCATAATTGTGAAAGTAGTTGAAAAAAGAAAAAAGAAATTCCCGGTTTTATTAGTGATCGGTGGGGTGGCGGTTGTTGCCCTTGCGGTAATGCTTTTGACAAAAAAGAGTGGCAAAGGGTGTACGATTGCTATAACTTCTCCACTTAATAATGAAACTGTAACAGGTACAGTCACTATCCAGGCGGCAATAACAGGTAATTGTGTGGTGGATCGAGTGGAATTTTATATTGATAGTACATTGAAAGGAACGGACACATCGGAACCTTATTCTTATGATTGGGATACCACAACTGCTTTTGTAGGGCCGCATACCATTCGGGCTGTTGCTTATTCCTCGACAGGTAATAATAATGATTCCCAGATCACCGTAACTGTTGCTCGATAGGAGATTCGCTTGAAAAATAAAAGGTACGATTTCTTATTTGTGAATTTGAAGGTTAAACCACGGAGGGTGATATGAAAAAGAATAAATTTTACCTTGTATTTTACCTGGTTATTTTAGTATCAAATTTCATTTATGGGGCCATTCCGGCTTCGGAACGGGTGGTATTAATTAATTTCTACAAGGCGACCGGTGGAGATAATTGGACAGATAAAAGCGGCTGGAAAACGCCGCCGCTTCATACCGATGGCTTTGCCAAGCCTGGAACAGAAGGGGCATGGTATGGAATCATCGTGTCGGCTGACCATGTGATGGGAATTTACCTAGAAAGCAACAATCTAAGTGGAAGTATTACGGTAACAATAAAAAATCTCAGCCAATTGAAATATCTCTCCCTGTACACCAATAAGCTAAACGGAGGTATACCGAAAGAGTTGGGAAATCTCAGTAATTTGTCCCACTTGGATTTAGAAGACAATCAGTTAACCGGAATCATACCGAAAGAGCTGGGAAATCTCAGTAATTTGCAAGTACTTTGGTTATCAAGCAACCAAATAACAGGAAGCATACCTCCAGAGATGGGAAATCTAAGTAATTTGAAAGAACTTTATTTACATGAAAACCAGTTAACCGGAAGCATACCTCCAGAGATGGGAAATCTAAGTAATTTGCAAGTACTTTGGTTATCCAGCAACCAAATAACAGGAAGCATACCTCCAGAGATGGGGCATCTCAGTAATTTGGTAGACCTTTATTTATACGACAACCAGTTAACTGGAAGCATACCACTAGAGCTGGGAAATCTCAGTAATTTGCAATTTCTGGATTTAGGGTGGAACGCATTAACAGGAAGCATACCTCCAGAGATGGGACATCTCAGTAATTTGGTAGACCTTTATTTATACGGCAACCAGTTAACTGGAAGTATACCACTAGAGCTGGGAAATCTCAGTAAATTGCAATATCTGGAATTAAGGTGGAACGCATTAACCGGAAGCATACCACCAGTGCTGGGAAATCTCAGTAATTTGAAAACCTTGGATTTATGGAACAACCAGTTATCCGGAAGTATTCCACCAGAACTGAAAAACCTCAGTAATTTGCAATATCTGGATTTATCGTGGAACGCATTAACCGGAAGCATACCATCAGAACTTAAAAATCTCAGTAATTTGCAATATCTATATTTAGAGCAGAACGCATTAACCGGAAGTATACCACCAGTGCTGGGAAATCTCAGCAATTTGAAAACCTTTAGTTTATGGAACAACCAGTTATCCGGAAGTATTCCACCAGAACTGAAAAGTCTCAGTAATTTGCAAAATCTGGATTTAGAGGGGAACGCATTAACCGGGAGCATACTACCAGAGCTGGGAAATCTCAGTAATTTGCAATATCTGAACTTAGGGGAGAACGTATTAACCGGAAGCATACCGAAAGAGCTGAAAAATCTCAGTAAGTTGAAAGGGCTGAGTGTAGCGAAGAACTTGTTAACCGGAAGCATACCGACAGAGATCGGAAATTTACTAAAACTTGAACATCTATATTTAGACAATAATAAGTTAAGCGGGGATATTCCAAAAACCTTGATAAAATTAATAAAATTGAAAATACCTAATGTAAACATCGGACACAACTGCCTCTATTCCAATGATGCCGAATTAAAAAAATGGTTAAACGGTATTGATCCAACTTGGGCACTAAATCAAACTGAATGCACCTCACCGAAAATTTCTGTAAGCCGAACTTCTTTAAATTTCAGTTACATCATTGGCAGCAGTAACATACCCAGAGAGACTTTCACTATTTACAACAGTGGCGGAGGCGACTTAAATTGGAGCGTAAGTACAAAGATAGAAAATTTCACTTTGAATCCAACTTCAGGTACCAATTGTGATAATGTGGAAGTGACCATTAATTCGGCTGGGCTTCTTCCAGCAAAATATGAGGGAGTAATTTATGTAACAGACCCATTTGCATCCAATTCACCTGTGGAAGTAAAAATTAATTTGTGGGTCAAAACCAATTCGGAATCCTCTCCACCTTTTGGAGACTTTTCTACCCCCATAGACAATTCTACAGTACAGAACAGTGTACCTGTAACGGGATGGGCTCTGGGGGGTACCGGGATTGAAAACGTAAAAATATATCGAGAAGAAGGTTCAACTCTTGTATTTATTGGAGATGCAATTTTTGTAGAAGGGGCACGACCCGATATCGAAGCCGCCTACCCCGATTACCCAATGAACTATAAAGCTGGTTGGGGATATATGATGCTCACCCATTTCTTACCAAATGGAGGAAATGGAACTTTTAAAATCCATGCCGTCGCTACAGATAAAGAGGAAAGGACCACAACCCTGGGTGTAAAAACCATTACTGTTGACAATACCAATGCAGTCAAACCTTTTGGGGCAATCGATACTCCTTCGCAAGGTGGAATAGCATCCGGGAATAATTTTATCAACTGGGGTTGGGTGTTAACCCCGCCCCCCAGCCGGATTCCCACCGACGGTTCAACAATTAAGGTATGGCTGGATGGAGTTAACTTTGGGCATCCCTACTATAATGAATACAGGTCGGATATTGCTGAATTATTCCCGGGCTATGCCAATAGCAATGGGGCGGGGGGTTATTATTATTTTGATACCACCAGGTATTTATATGGAAAGCATACGATATCCTGGACGGCAACTGATGACACTGGTAACACTGATGGTATCGGCAGCAGGTATTTTACAATACAAAATACAGACGCAACTGCAGGCTATATTTCGCAAAATACTGCGGCCATTGCCGCGCCGTTGGATATCGATCTTTCCGCTATTCCCGTCGATTACTCAGAACCGGTTAAAATTTTAAGCGGTTTTACGGAATCCCCGGACGCACCTGACGCGCCGGAAATGTATCCGAATGAAAACGGCATTATCGAAATTGAAATAAAGGAATTGGAGCGAATTGAGATTCACGTAACGCAAGCAAGGGAAGATGCCCCTATGTTTCATTACACCGGCTACCTGGTGGTGAATGATCAATTAAGACCGCTTCCCATCGGTTCTACTCTTGATTCCCAAAGAGGTATTTTCTACTGGCAACCGGGAGTAGGTTTTTATGGCGACTATGAGCTGGTATTTATTAAACAAAATAATACCGGGAGGAATGCCGTCAGGGTGAAAGTGCGGATTCTGCCGAAATATAACCTTTAAGCCACAGACAGGCGACGAACACGGACGTTTAGCCGCGAAGAACGCGAAGACACGCGAAGGAAAATAGCCCACGAATGACCAATGACTAATGACTAATGACCGGAACAGGCCCGCGAAACACGCGAAACACACGAAAATGCAGCCACAGACAGGCGACGAACACGGACAGGCACGGAGAGAAGAAGAAGAGAAGAAAAAACATGGAAGCGCAGAAGAGCGGAAGAGCGGAAAAAACAATCTGTGTGAATCAGTGAAATCTGTGGACACTTCTTTATATAGAATGATGAATGATGAATGATGAAGAAGAATCTGTCTTAACTTCTCAACTTCTTAACCTCTTAACTTCTTTCTTTTTGTCCGTGTCTTCGCCGGCAACTGAACCCCGTGATTTTTTTTGAAGGCGAGGCTGAGGAACACACGTGCGACCCGTGAGAAATTGCATTTATGGTCAGATTACAGGAGTTTACCCCATATTTCCCGGTGTTTACGGCGAAAAATTGCGAAGGAAAACCGAAAGCGGGTATGTTTTTACGCATGTAAGAGAAGAGTTTTACGTATGTCGGTCATATTATTCTCTAAAATGGTCTGTGGAATCTCATTGCGGGGCGCGAGTATATCTATACCGGTATGGGGAAACTCACTGACGGTAGCGGGGACCTCTATGTAAGAAGCGTATATCTCAATGCTGGTAGCGGGATTCTCTATGCGAGACGCTAGTATCTCACATTTTAGCGGATCAGTCTTAGAAAGAGATGCTTGTATCTCTAAAAACGTAAAGATATTCTCATAAATTGACTGATCAGCGGTAAAAAACGGGTGAATTCGGGCAAAGGAAGGTAGTGCGACCCGGGGACAGAGGTGTTATTCCGCCTATCATGAAAATAGCCGCTAAGAACGCGAAGGATCGCGAAGTAGGGGCGAATCGCCTTGTTTCCGTGTTCGCCCGTTTATTGGCCGGGGCCTATGGCCCTCCCTGCATCTTTCTTCTCTTCTTCTCTTCCTCTCTTCTTCGCTTCTATCTTTTCCCCCTGGTGTCTTGGCGGCAAAATTTTTTATAATGATAGGAAGGGAGGGGAAATTTTATACATTCCGATTGAAATCGGAAAAATTAATGATATAATTATGATAATTTAAAAGGAGACGCTGATGGTGAAAAGTAAAAATAATCCTCGGCAAGTAATAATGGCTTATATGATTATGGCGTTGTGTGGCTTGTTTTCAATAAATCTTCCCGGCGATGCCGGCGATAAATGGGTGTCCCTCAGCGGCGACAGCGGGGGGCGGATTTTCTCATTATTACTGCGCTGGAATTTCTGCTCCCAGCCGCCGGCAAAATGAGCGAGCTATTCCCAATCTTTATGGCGTTGGTTGCGTATTCCTGCATCTCCGTCGGTTTTGTCCTGATGAAATTGGGCATCGGTTGGATTGGGTGGAAAGGCAAACGAAACAGGACATTCTATCGATGCCTGGCGTTGTGGCTTAGCGGGTTTATTATAATGAATATATATGGGGTTCCCAGCGCCATCGCATTGAAACGGCTGCCCCCCCATATTGTCGCCGCTTTTGCCGGCTGGGGAATTGTGGTGTTGGTTTTCTTATCCCATTTTCTCTTGAAGGAAAAAATTCATAAGAGCGATTTCCTTTTTTCCCTGGCGATTGTGGCCGGGATATTCCTGCTTAGTTTCTTTGAAAGGCAGTCGCCCGATAATGACATCGATATTAAAGGCATGATCTTTCTCGGTTCGTTTCCCGTTATCCTTTTTATCCTGGGTTTAAGTAACCGGTTGTCCGCCAGGATGAAGACAGTGCTTTTCGCGTCGGTTTCAGGGGTTTCAGCGGCGTTGATGGTAGTATTTTTAAGGTTGTTGGTGCTTAAGTACCGTTACCAAATCGTTTTATATTTCGATTCACCTTATCTCTACCTCTATATTGGGTTTGCGTTGCTTTCATTTATTGCCTTGCAAATGGCCATTAAAAACGGGGCCATGATGGTCATCGGGCCCGTGCAATATTCGGCGACCATACTTTATCCGCTCCCGGCGGCGTTTCTTATCTTCCACCGGGGTATCGGTCCGATTCAATTCCTGGCGTTAGGGGTGATTGTCTATTCGGTAGTCGCTATTTTGAAGAAACGGTGAAATGGGATTGTAGGGGCAGACGCGAAATTGCCCTTTTGCTGCCTGCAAACGGAAAGAATGTTGACTTAGACTTTAAAAAATAGTAATATTTATTACCGTAATAAAAATTACTATATTTCTTTGTCTCCAGGACTTCCGATTATTTATTGTGCCGGGAATTCCTGACCGAAATCAAAACCAAACTCGATATCCCCATTTATTCGGATGTGGAAAAAATAGGGGACAGACGAGAAATTACCTACAAACGGGACCCCCAGCATGGGGGGTTGTACGTGGAAAAATTTTTATTTTCATACCAAAAATACAACTTTAGTTGTATTGACAAAGGGGATTCCCTTTCATATCATTGTAAATTGAGGCTAAAAATACCCTTTTCCTATAATGAAAATGGCCACCAAGACACCAAGACACAAAGACACCAAGACACAAAGTTACACCAGGAGTTTTATTATTAAAAGGCTGTTGAAACTTTAAACCAAATAAATTAACTAAGGAGGTCATATGAACAAGTTACGCCATTATGGCAAAATGACGGTTTTATTGTTTTTGTTGTTTCCCGTTCTCCTGGCTTTAAGTTCCCTGGGCGGCGCGCCGCCAAAGCCGGGATGGGGCGGCGCCCCTTCGCTGGCGGCGGTCCTGTCCCCCCACGACGGGAGCGTCCAACTTTCCTGGGAACCCCAGGCTGGCGCTTCAAGTTACCGGGTTTTCCGCGCCCCTATCACCGGCGCACCCTACAATTACTCCCTGCTGGCCGAAGTATCGGGTTTTCAAAATTTCTATTCCGATAAGCCCGGCGAGACGGGTTCGTTTGTGTACCGGGTGGAAGCCACCGGGCCCGGGAGTTATGTTTATCCCCTGGCCGCGCGCCTGGTTATGGAAAACTTCGGCGGCCTGGTCCCAATTTCCCTGGACCTTTATCCCAACACGGTGGAATCCGCCCTGCGCTCCCTGGAATCTTTCGAAGCGGTGACCGACGCCAATACCGGCGAATATGTCACCAACAGTATGTCCCTGAGAGCGGGCATGGTTTTGAAAGTGGAGGGTTTCGAAGGTCAAAACCTGGTGCTGGTGGGTACGATGCCGTCCATCGCGGCTTCTAAATTCAACCCCCACCAGTACCGGTTATTCGCGGTTCCCCTGGGCCATGAGGTCTTGCATTTGAAAGATTTGCAGGCCCATGGTTTAAAGGGCGCCAATTCCCATTCTTTCGTATACTCGGATGGGAACAATGTCCAGTTACCGGATGACGCGCCTTATTTGCCGGGGCGGGTTTACGGACTGCGTTTCGATCGCGGCACCGAGATCGATTTGAGCCGGAAAACCATTATGCAGGAAAGTCCCATTTCCGAGCCGCAATCGGGCGACGAGGAATTGCTGGGCGGCAGCCCGGACGACGGCACGCAGGTAGTGGTGTTGTATGATAATTCCTATCAAACCAAACTGTATAAGTGTTGGAGCGGGGGTAAATCCGGCGCCTGGGACGGCGTTACGGATAACGCTTCGGGCGCGGATAACGTGAAAAACGCGGCCGTGGTTCGCCGCGGACGCACGATGTATGTCAAGGACGAAGCCGGCATGACCAGTTCCACCCCGGTAACGGTGCTGGCCCCTTCGGAACCGGGCAATCCCAGGCAAACGGTTTCCTGGAATGTGTCCTGGAATTCATCGCTGGGCGCGGCGGCAGTGACGATCCCGGCCACGGCCCCGGTGGGCGATTACCAGGTGCGCGTCGGCACTAACACGGAAAATTATGTGACGGTTTATGTTATTTTCGATCCGGCGTATGCTTCCACTTACCTGAACGCCAACGAGTACCGCTCCTGGGCTTATTCCGATGACGACTGGAGCACCCTGGCGGATAAGAAGAATTACCTGAACTATGTGTATGAAGGTCCGGGGTATCCCCTGGGTTCGTATCCGTATGTTTATGGGTACCGCGGCGATCATAGTTCGGTAAGCGGCGCCAACGGCGGCGTGTTTGGTCAACGGTGGGTTGAAATGGCCTGCAGTATCCATGGAACCGGTGCGAAAACGACCCTTGAAGCGGCGCTGCATTCGTATGAAGTGGTGGGCCAGCGGGTCAACTGGGTATCGGGCCAGGGCTGGTACGGCGAAGACGCCGGTACGGTCAATACCTTCGATAATACGTTAAAGGGTACGATCAAAGCCCCCAGCGGTTTACAGACTATCACCGAACTGGATGTGGTGAATGCGGAACGGGCCGCCCTGGGTTTGGGCTGGACCAACCGGTTGCCTTCGGGTTATCAATTCAACGCCGGCGCCTGTTTTAACTACGGCACCTGTTTAACCGCCATGAACAGGGCCCTGGGTATTCCCTCCCGCTGCCAGCATGCCATCGGCGGCGACGGCTGGACTTCTTCTTTCCACTGCTGGAGCGAATCCTTCCTGGATCAACCGGAAATCCACCCGCTGGACGCCAACTGGTGGGACAGCTACTGGTATGAATTCGACAGTAACCGTCCGTATACCAGCCACACGACTTCCCATTCCGAAGGGAGTATTTGCCCCATTGTTATCAGCGGCTACGGCGATTACCTGATTAACGAGTATATGCAGTGCGAAGGCATCGGTTATGACGGCAGTTTCTTCGACAACAGTTTTAAATGCGTACCGCCCGGGTCCAACACGGGCACCCATACGGCGTCGCCTTTGAAAAACGGCACTACCAACGACGCGGAAGATACAGATTCGTACCCGCTTATTTGTACCTATGGCGACTCGGCCACGGCCTGGGCTTTGATGAATTTATTTGTGCCCTGGAACGGTCCGGCCCGGCCTTCGGGAGACGCCAACGTTATCGACGGCCACCACGGCTACGCCCTGAACGACTCCCAGACCGGCCGCAATGGCGGAACCAGTTACACCAACAATTCCACCAATGAAGACGATCTGCCGGTTCTGCCCAATGGGGTCGAACAAAAAGGCGTGATCGGCGGTTGGGGTTTCATGATTTACCGCGTGCCCGTGGAGGGCAGGTCCACCATTACGGTTTCCCTGGTGGAGGGCGCGGATAAGGTACAGATCCTGGCTACCCTGGACCGGAATATTTATTCTACCGCGAAACGCTGGGATTTGAATTATGATTTTACCTCCGATGCAAGCGGCGTGTTGACCGCCAATACTTCCGGCGGCAGCCAGTTGTATCTCTGGGTGCAGATGAAGGGATTCAGCGTGACCACCCCGGGTCTCGGCCAGGAATTGGCCTGGTATACGATCCGCTCCGGCGACAGCGCCCCTTATGTCAACGCCCAATTCGGTTATTCACGGATTAGCGATTACCAGGTTCAATTTACCGATGAAAGCGTGGTGTATAACGACACCATTACAAGTTGGTCCTGGAATTTCGGCGACGGGGGGACGTCCACGCAGGCGAACCCCTCCCATACGTATACCACCGCCGGTTATTATACCGTTACCCTGACGGTAACCGGGCAAAGCTCCACCAGCGATTCTACCTCCCAGCAGGTTTATGTGGGCCCCAATCAAAGTCCTACGGCTAATTTTAACTACAACACCGTGGGCGGTAATGCGGTTACTTTTGCCGATACCAGTACGGACGCGGACGGCGCCATAAGCGCCTGGTCATGGAATTTCGGCGACAGCACCACCTCTACGGAAAAGAACCCTTCTCACACGTATGCTATCCCGGGCACGTATAACGTGACCCTCACGGTTACGGACGACGACGGCGCCACGGGCAACGTTACCAAGAACATCGCGGTAACATTACAATACTGTGCTTCCTCCGCCAGCAGCACGGTGATGAGTATTACCAACCTGGTCATCGGTTCTTTCTCCAATAGTTCCGGTAAAAGTCTCTATACCGATTTTTCCAATAAGGTCGTGTATATGAATGCGGGGCAAAACTACACCACGACAATCACGGTGGATACCAGTTCCTATACCGCGTATACCCGCATCTGGATCGATTACAACCGCGACGGCGATTTTATCGACGCCAATGAAAAAGTATTTGAAAAAGGGCAGACCGGGACTATTTCCGGTACTATCTCGGTTCCTGCTTCCGGCATTGTAACCGGCCAGGAATTGGGTTTAAGAATCCACGTCGACACATTGGCATACAAGAATCCCTGCGACGTCAGTTCCGGTTGGGGTGAGGTTGAAGATTATCGAGTAGTTATTACCGGCAGCGGCGGCAATGTCCCGCCCAACGCCGATTTTACTTTCACCACCAACCAATTGGTAGCCTCTTTTACCGATACCAGTGTTGACCCGGACGGTTCTATTAGTTCCAGGTCCTGGAATTTCGGCGACGGCGGCACCTCTACGCTGCAGAACCCCAGCCACACTTATGAAACCGACGGGACTTACAGCGTTACTCTTACCGTCACGGACAATCTTGGACTTACCGATGCCACCTCTAAAAACGTAACCGTCAGCAGCGGCGGCGGCGGCAACGTCGCGCCCACCGCGGATTACATTTTCACCAATGACGGTCTGACTACAATGTTCGATGATTTGAGCAGCGATACCGACGGTTCCATCGCGGCCTGGACCTGGGATTTCGACGACGGCCAGGTTTCCACGGCCAAAGAAGTCGGCCACACCTTTACCGCGGCCGGCACCTACAATGTCACCCTGACCGTTACCGATGACGACGGTTCCATTGATACCATGTCCCAGAACGTAACCGTCAGCAATACCAACATCACGCCCACGGCTGATTTTAGCAGCAGCGTCAACCTCTCCACGGTGACTTTCACGGACCTCAGCAGGGATGCGAACCCCGACGGCAGCATTACCGCCTTGTCCTGGAATTTCGGCGACAGCGGGACCTCCACGCAGCAGAATCCTTCCCATGCGTATGCCTCCGCCGGGACCTATACCGTTACCCTGACGGTTACGGACAATAACTCTACTACCGGTAACACGTCGAAGAGCGTCACGGTGAATACCGGCGGCAATACGCCGCCCGTGGCCAATTTCACTTTCACCACCAGCCACTTGATTGCCACCTTCACCGATACCAGCACGGATTCCGACGGCAGCGTCGTTTCCTGGTCCTGGAATTTCGGCGACAGCGGGACGTCCACGCAGCGGCACCCCAGTCATACGTATGCGGCCAACGGGACCTATACCGTGCAACTGACGGCCACCGATGATGACGGCGCCACCCATGCCACTTCCAAGAGCGTCACGGTGGCGGCCAATGCATCGCCCACGGCCAATTACACTTTCACCACCAACCACCTGGCGGCCACTTTCACCGATACCAGCACGGATTCCGACGGGACCATTGCTTCCTGGGCGTGGAATTTCGGTGACAGCGGCACTTCCACGCAGCAGAATCCCAGTCACACATACGCGGCCAACGGGACCTATACGGTACAACTGACCGTCACGGATAACGACGGCGCTACCCATGCCACTTCCAAGAGCGTCACGGTTTCGAGCAATGTATCGCCCACGGCTAATTTCACTTTCACCACCAACGGCCTGACCGCCACCTTTACCGACGCCAGCACGGATTCCGACGGCACCATTGCTTCCTGGTCATGGAATTTCGGCGACAGCAGCACATCCACGCAGCAGAACCCCATTCACACCTATACCACTGCCGGGACCTATACGGTACAACTGACCGTTACGGATAACAACGGGGCAACCAATTCCACTTCCAAATCCGTCGCCGTCAGCGGCGGCGGCATGCTCACTTACTGCGCCTCTTCCAGTTCCAGCAGCTCCTTCTCCATTACCAAAGTCACCATCGGGGATTTTGTCAATTCATCCGGCAAGACCAAGTATTCCGACTTTACCGGTATGACCATCGATATGATTAAAGGTCAAGCCTACAGCGTCAGTATAAAAGTGGATGATAGTTTTTATTACGCTTACACCCGGATCTGGATCGATTATAACCGCGACGGAGATTTTACCGATTCCGGCGAGAAAGTGCTTGAGAAAAAGCAAAAAACAACGGTTACCGGGACCATCACGGTTCCTACGTCCGGCGTGGTAACGGGCCAGAAATTGGGACTGCGTATTCACACGGATACCATGAACTACAAGAACCCCTGCGATGTCAATTCGGGTTGGGGCGAAGTCGAGGATTACGCTGTTATTATTCAATAGCGTAAGGGAAAAATTTAGGAGGACAATATGAGAAAGTCACTAATAGTAATGATTTTCCTGGCGTTGATAATGACGGTCATGACCGCGCCCGGTCTCCTGGCCAGCGTAAAAGTCGGGGAAACGGTCGTCCAGGCATTTGAAACCCAACACCCGTATAACGCGGTCAAGGGTTTAGTCTGGGAAAAGGAGTTCCATTATCCCAATGCGGGGTATATCGCCGTTCATTTCACGAAGGTAGACCTGGCCAAAGGCGATTATATAGAAATCTCCAGCCCGGATGGGAAATTTGTTTATACGTTTAAAGACAAGGGCAAAGACGTCACGGATAAACGGGGCAAAAAGGGCCAGATCAGTACGTTCTGGGGCACCCATATCCCGGGGTCGACGGCCATTGTCAGGTTGATAAACAAGAGCAATAAGAGCGGGTATGGATTTGTGATCGATAAGTGGGTACACGGCTATGAAGCGGGCTATATCGATGCGGCCATGTCGGGATTGGAAGAAGAGGATATCTCCGGTATCGAAGCCATTTGCAGCACCGATAATAAAGAATGGGCCAAATGTTACGACGGCACCGCCATGTATAACAAATCCAAAGCGGTTTGCCGGTTATTGATCAACGGCAACACGGCCTGTACCGGTTGGTTAATGGGCAGCGCCGGTCATGTGATGACCAACCAGCACTGTATCGAAACCCAGGCGGACGCGGACAATACGGACTTTGAATTCATGGCCGAAGGGGCCACCTGCGCCACCAGTTGCTCCAGTTGGGGCGCCTGTCCCGGAACCGTGGCGGCCACGGCGGGTACCATGATTAAAACCAATATAGACCTGGATTATTCATTGGTTTTGTTACCCACCAATGTCAGCGGTACGTATGGTTATTTGCAGCTTCGCAGTACGCTGCCCACGGTGGGGGAAAGGATTTATATTCCCCAGCATCCCGGGAATTACGGGAAACAGTTGGCGGTGAACAGCGATACGGATGGTCCGTACGCCAAGATTTACAGCACCAACCAGTCGGCCTGTAAAGGCGGCCCCGGGGACATCGGTTATTACGCCGACACGGCCGGCGGCAGTTCCGGTTCGCCCGTTATTGCCTACACGGATAACCTGGTGGTGTCCTTGCATCACTGCGGCACCTGTCCCAATAGGGGGGTCCCGGTGACGGCCATTATCACCGACCTGGGCGCTTCCTTGCCGGCGGATTCCGTTGGCGGAGGGGGCGGCGGCCCGGTTACATACTGTTCAGCCTATGGCAAAAACCAGAATTATGAATGGTGTGCGCGGGTACAGATCGCGAACCTGGACAACAGCACCGGCGCTTCCGCTTATTCCGATTTTACCGCTAAGAAGGCCAATTTAACCAAAGGGTCCAGCGCTTCCGTGACCTTGACCCCGGGTTTTGCCAGCCGCTCTTATACGGAATACTGGAAAGTATGGATCGACTATAACGTGGATGGCGATTTTGCCGATACCGGCGAGGAAGTGTTCAGCAGTTCGGGCGCTTCGGCCGTAACCGGCAATTTCACTGTTTCATCGTCGGCCACTGTCGGCGACACGCGCATGAGAGTCGCCATGCGTTACAGTGCGGCGCCTGCTTCGTGTGGGTCCTTTACCTACGGCGAAGTGGAAGACTATACGGCAACGATACAGTAACGATAGTTGAAGGTTTTACAAGGAGGGGAAGGCGAAAGCCTTCCCCTTTTTTTTAGATATTATAAAATTATAAATTATTAATTATAAATTATAAATTATAAATGAGTGCGACCTGAGGTTCTGGTTTGGGCTGTCCAGGTCTTAAGAATATATTAAACAGATTTTCGGACTATCCCATCCGTTTGGGGTAACCCTATCCGTTGGTGCATCTAAAACGGTGTGCTAAGCAACGGTGACAACGTGAATATCCTGGCAGCCTTAAGCCGGGTGAATCGCTAGGGTAAATGTGTTACTATGGGCAACGTAAAGTGAACAGTTGTAAGCCTCGTAAAATTTGACAAGTGAAATAAGGCTGGCCTGTCTAATCGAAGGTACTGCACTTGAACCAAAAGGTATGAGCTAAGGTTAGGGGTCTTCATTTGCCCGCTAACAAACGGACGAGCATCTCCGGGGTATAGACTGGCCCTAAGGTAATACGAACTGGCTAAACCAGGGAACAGGGTAAGCCCTATAGGCTCTCCGCTTTTCCGTGAAGGCGTGAAGGAGTAGAAAGCCGCAAGGCAGACAATGGCTTAGAGGGTAAAGGATCGCGGAAGAAGCAAATGCTCACCTGTAATGGGTGAGATAGGAGTTCAAAAAATATACTCCAGCCCCAAAGGGCGCTGACTTCCTATCGTGGTAACTCATGGCAATGAAAGATAAGACTTTTATGAACAAAGCAAGCCAAATAACTTCCCCCGAGAAGTGGGCGACTTTGAACGACAGACAAATGGAATTCCTGTGGAAAAACATCGACTGGAAAGCCATTGAAAAACGAGTTAATAAACTTCAATCCCGAATTGCTAAGGCATGGAAAGAAGGTAATAAAAATGTTGCAAAAAAGCTCCAACACCTTCTGACCAAATCAATCTTTCCAAAACTCCTGGCAGTAAGAAAAGTTACATCCAACAAAGGTAAGAAAACATCGGGCGTTGATGGTCAGCTATGGACCACACCGGCAAGTAAACTAAAAGCAGCACTAGCGCTGGACAGAAATGGCTACAAAACCAACCCTCTAAAAAGAATCTACATTGAGAAAAAAGGCAAGAAAAAGAAACGGCCACTAGGAATCCCAACCATGTACGACCGTGCCATGCAAGCACTATACCTACAAGCACTGGACCCCATTGCAGAAACTACGGCAGATAAGGCGTCATTCGGATTTAGAAAGAAAAGATGTACTAAAGACGCAGCCGCTCACATATTCCTCTACTTGAGAGCCAGGAATAGTGCACAATGGATACTGGAAGGTGATATCAAAGGCTGCTTTGATAACATCAGCCATCAATGGTTGCTGAACAACATACCAATGGACAAAAGAACACTCAAAAAATTCCTCAAAGCGGGCTTTATCTACCAAAAACAACTCTTCCCCACTACAGATGGCACTCCCCAAGGGGGGATTATCTCCGCCACCCTCGCCAATATGGCACTGGACGGGATTGAGAAGCTACTAAAAGACGTATACTGGACAAACAAGAAAGGAACCACCACCTACGCCAGCAACAAGCACAAGGTACATTACACAAGGTATGCCGATGATTTCATAGCCACAGCAGACTCAAAAGAGACGCTCAATGATATCCAACAGTTGATGACAAAACATCTCGGGCAGAGAGGACTGAGACTTTCGGAGGAGAAAACGCTCATCACTCGAACAGACGAAGGATTTGACTTCCTAGGATGGAATTTCAGGAAGTACAAGAATATCCTTCTCATCAAACCATCCAAAGCCTCCCTGAAGAATATCTCGGAAAAAGTAAGAGAAACGATAAAAAACTACCGAACAGCCAAACAAGAAAACCTGATCAGGAAACTTAATCCCATCATCACAGGATGGTGCAACTATCACAGAAGTATAGTAGCAAAAGAATCGTTCTCAAGGCTCGACAACACCGTATTCACCGCATTATGGAACTGGGCAAAGAGACGGCATCCCAACAAAAGCATGAAATGGATCAAGAACAAATACTGGAAACCGGAAAAGAACAGAAACTGGATATTCAGCGATGGAATACGAAAACTAAAATTTGCGTCAGATACGAAAATACAAAGGCATCACCTGATAAAATTCGATGCCAACCCTTACTTGAAGGAAGACAATGAGTATTACAAAACCAGGGAAAAAAAGAAAGAAGAAAGAAATGGAAATTCAAAAATGCCGCCAGTAGGATAACCAATAACTGGTGAATGAGAAGCTTGAGCGGAGTGCGGTGAAAGTCGCACGCTCCGTTCTTAGGGGGGGCCGGCAGAGAAATCTGCTGTCCCTACCCGACAAAACGGCCCCCTTCGGGGATTTCTTTTTCTCACCTTCTTACCCTCTTAACTTCTCAACTTCCTTCTTTTCCCTTTTTGTATTCCTGGTAATAGAGCATGATTTTATGGTACAGTACCGGTTCCTGTTTCATGGCGGTCAATAGATCTTTTACTTCCGGGGTATCCAGCATGAGAGATGCTTTCTCTTCGCCTGTTTTTGCCGTTTCCCCTTTGTGCATTGCCACGGTATTCTCCAGTTCTCTTAGGCGCGCTTCACTTTTTTTAAAATCCATGGAGCCTTTGTTGAAGAGCAGCCAGTCCATGGAGATGCCGTAATGCTCGGATAAGCGGTACATCGTCGTGAAACCGGGTAAGTTGAAACCGTTTTCGTTTTTATAATAGGCGTCGCTGGAAATGTTCAAGCCCTGGGCCAATTCTTTCCGGGAACAGCCGAGATGTTTGCGGATTTCCCGGAATCTCAGGGACATTTCTTTTAATATTGTTTTCTTTGTTGGTATCATTTAATTCTCCGTGGGTATTTTATCATAATGGAGCGGTTTAAGGTAGGGTTGAGGAAAAAATAGGGGGGAAATTTTGGGTTGATGTCCCGAAATGATGGAAATATTATGAGCTTGCATGCGGATGTGCTCCTGCCGGCCGGTGCAATGATAAACTTACGCAGGTGAATCATAAAATTACTCGGATTTATTGTAAACTTGCGCAGTGCCATAATAAACTTGCGCAGTGATTTCGTAAACTTGCGCAGTGCCACAATAAACTTGCGCAGTGATTTTATAAACTTACGCAGTGCAACAATAAACTTACGCAGATTAGTCGTAAACTTGCGCAGGCATTTCATAAACTTGCGCAGGTTTATAATAAACCTACTCAGGATTGTATTACTGATTCTCAGGCATGCAATAAAGTTGCGCAGGATTTTAATAAAGTTACTCAGGATTGTATTACTGACGCTCAGGCATGTAATAAAGCCGCGCAGGATTTCTTTACTGACGCGCAGGTTTTGGAGAAAGATGCGCGCTTGTCATGAAAATAAAATAGCCACGGACGAACACGGACAAACACGGACTACATTTTCATAGTCTCCGGGCAACGGCATGCCCTCATGAGGAACTACCATGAGGATTTTTCTTGCAGGTCCCTTTTTCCCCGCCCCCTTTGACAAAAGCTGCTTTTTCTTGTATAACTGAGAATGGTGAAAAATGAACGGAAAATATCGACTTGAACTGGAAGAAAAATACAAAGGCAAAATCTCTGTTAATCCAAATTTGAACCGGCAACTCGTGAGTTTTCAAGCCAATAATAATTCCAATATTGTCAGGATGGTAAAGAATTACTTTTTCGAGATGTGCCTGGTGATATTTGAAATGTTCAGGGTAATAAAGAAAGACGGCATCGTATATATGGTAAACGATAATGTCAGGTATGCAGGTGAGACAATACCGGTTGATTTGATTTTATCCGATTTTGCCGAAGCCGCCGGGTTCAATGTCGATAAAATCTGGATACTGGGAAATGGAAAAGGCAACAGCAGCCAACAAATGGGAAATCATGGTAGGGAAGAATTGAGAAAGTGCTTGTATGTTTGGAGAAAATAAGAGGTGATAAATGGTTAAAACCAAAAATGAGGACTCAGAGTTGATCCAGGAAGCCAATCGAATCAACTATTCGCTCCGCGCTACATTTTTTTATAGGAAACTGAGAGAATTGGGATACTTGAGGATTGTAAAAGATGTTGAAAAAATTGTTAAGCAGAGCCGCAATTATTCATGGGAAGATAAAAAATTCTGGAACATCACCTACAATGCGTGGGAAACGATTGAAAAGGAAAAAATCGATTTCATAGGGGTATTTGCTCACCCGAAAATCCTGGTGGAACATCCCGGCATGATCCGTTATTACCGTAATGTTGCCGCAATCCCATTAAAAGGGGTGCAGTACCTGGCTTTTAATGTTACCGACTATGAAACCGGCAACAGGGATTTGATTCAATACCGGAACGCCCTTGCATTGGCAAAACTTTTTAATTCCCATATTTCAGCGATTATCGAATCGACGCTTACCATCAGCTTCGAGGATATTAAATCGCTGATGTTCAGTTCAGCAGGCGCAGCCATCGATAGGGCATGGCGAAATAAAATCGGTGAAGAGGCTGAAACCATGGTTAATAGCTATATTATTCGCCTGTGTCTCAATGAAAATTTAATCGATTCCATGATCGACCGAAACCGTTCTCCTGAACCATTTGATAAAAAGGTGGATTATATTGCCAACATCCTTGATTATAAGGGCGCAAAATTGAAAAATCAGAAATCCATTTTATTTTTCAGCGAACCGGATATCAGTTTTATAGATAAATCGGGTAAATCTATCGCTGTCATAGAAGTAAAAGGCGGTGCGGACCCCGCGGGAGCATTGGAACGATTGGGCGCTATAAAGAAAAGTTTCGACCAGGCCCGCCGCGATAACCCGGATGTCAAAACAATTTTGCTGGTTAGCTGTATTACCAAAGAAATGGGAGCCCGACTGCCTTCCGACAAACTTATCGATTCGATTTTTAATCTTACGTCGATAATTAATGATATGGACAAAAGGCAGGAATTTTTGGCAAAAATAGAAGAAATAATCGGAATGGAGTAACTCGAAAGCCGAACGTAAAGATCTTGCAAAGTTAACTACTTTGCTGGTAAAATCATACAAGCGAGGTAACAAATGAACGAAACATTTGAAAGCATAAAAAAAGGTCTGAATGAGGCCATTGAGTTTTCGCAAGGAAAAGCGGTGAAAGCAAAGATTTTCAAGCTTTTGGGTGCGACAGCTTGAAAAAATATTAAATTGTAAATTACCTTCTCCCAGGGGATTTCGCGTGTTTCGCGGGTCAATTCATTCATGTTTTATACATTATTTTAGTCTGTGTTCGTCCGTGTTCGTCCGTGGCTAGAGAGGCCGGCTGGAATCCCAAAACAATTAAAAAGTAAAAACGAAAAATGAAAAATTAAAAATGGAAACGGAGCCCTTCGGGCATCGGGCAGTGGGAAAATATTTCCGCCCGGAACCGATTTTAACCATTTTCGCGGCGTCACGAAATGGTTTTCAACCTGGGCATCTGAATTTTATAATCGGGACGGGGCAGGCGAATTTAATATTGTAGGGAACTGGCATGGCCTGTTCCAACTGGCATTTTGGGAGCAGGCAATAGCATCTCCTCCTGGTTGATTTGAGATTGGAAAATCGGATCCACCAATAAATCGATG
>Ga0315278_10000962_pt1 | contig 24889 bp, 25 predicted proteins | sample YL17G06_0_MG_FD_203880 | JGI IMG/M metagenome (GOLD analysis project Ga0315278, IMG submission 203880) | Sediment microbial communities from Yellowstone Lake, YNP, Wyoming, USA - YL17G06_0 | ecosystem: Environmental > Aquatic > Freshwater > Lake > Sediment | place: USA: Wyoming | collected... | reverse complement strand
ACCCGACCTTGCTATGATGACCGGTATGGTTGAACAATTTTATCTGATCTTCGGGCTTATTATTCTCGCAGCACTTGCATTCGGTATAATCAATACAATGTTGATGGTGGTAATGGAAAGAACACGTGAGCTGGGGATGCTTACTGCAATAGGAATGAATAAGAGAAAAGTCTTTTCTATGATAATGCTTGAATCTGTCTTTCTTTCGCTTATTGGAGGAGTTACCGGAATGATTATCAGTTATATTCTTATCAGCATCACATCTCATACCGGAATAGACTTATCTCAACAGGCAGAAGGATTTGAAGCATTTGGCTATTCTGCAATAGTATATCCAATGATTAGTGCCCGCTTCTTTGTTATGGTCGCAGTTCTCATAATTATAACAGGAGTATTATCTTCAATTTACCCTTCCATGAAAGCATTGAAGCTTAATCCGGTTGAGGCAATCAGATCAGAATAATAATTAACTATTAAAATATAAAGTCATGAAAGTTCTTCAAATAAATAATGTTTCTAAAATATATAATGAAAATGATGTCCAGGTTAATGCTGTTAATGGTGTTACACTTGATTTTCAGGAGGCAGAATTTGCAGCAGTTGTAGGTCCTTCAGGTTCGGGAAAGACAACTCTTCTTAACCTGATCGGAGGGTTGGATAATCCGACTTCAGGGGAGATTTTAATTGACGGAACGAACCTGTCTAAACTGAAATCATCAGAGCTGATAGATTTCAGAATGAGGAATATAGGATTTGTATTTCAGGCATATAACCTTATTCCGGTATTGACTGCAAAAGAAAATGTGGAATTTATAATGAACCTTCAGAAATGGTCGAAAAAGGATCGCGATGAAAGAACATTTGAACTTTTAAAAGCAGTTGGCTTGTTTGACAGGGCAAACAGCCGGCCGACTAAGATGTCGGGGGGTCAGCAGCAGAGAATTGCTGTTGCAAGAGCTCTTGCATCAAGACCGAAGTTTGTACTGGCTGATGAGCCAACCGCAAACCTCGATTCAAAATCGGCTTCAACACTTCTGGAAATTATGGAGAAACTGAATCATGAAGAAAAAATAACATTTATCTTTTCAACACATGATGCCAGGGTAGTTAAGATGGCGCACAGGGTTATAACACTCGAAGATGGTAAGGTTATTTCAGACGATTTAAGAGAATAAATTCTTGCATTGCTTATTATGACAAGGAATCTGATTCTAGTAATATTGTTTTTTTTCTTTACCGCAGGTAAGGTATTATCTCAGGAAAAGCCCGGATTTCTGACTCTTAATGGTTATGTATCAACTATGCAGAGTGTTATGTTCGATTCACTTTCAGGAAAATTTGCAAATGAATTTCTAATACATAACAGGCTTAATTTCAAGGGTTATGTTAACAAAAACATAACTTTTGCAACGGAGTTCCGAAACCGGCTTTTCCTGGGTGATTTAGTAACAGCTGACCATTCCTACTCAGAAATGATCGGTAGCGATCAGGGCCTGGTTGATCTTTCATGGAATATTCTTAACGAACAATCATTTTTCCTCAATACAACAATTGACAGGATATGGCTCGATCTGAATTGGGGAAAATTTCAAACACGAATCGGCCGGCAACGAATCAATTGGGGGCAGACCCTGGTATGGAATCCGAATGATATTTTTAATGTCTATTCCTACTTCGACTTTGATTATATTGAAAGGCCCGGGAGTGACGCAATCAGGCTTCAGTATTATCCTGATTTTTCTTCAACTGTTGAAATTGCAGTTAAGGCAGATTATCTTAATCATGTAACCGGGGCTGCTCTCTACAGATTTAATAAATGGGGATATGATATTCAATTTCTAGCAGGATATTTCAACAGTGAAGACATTATGGCCGGAGCCGGCTGGTCAGGTGCGATTGGATCAGTTTCATTCAGAGGGGAAGCTTCCTGGTTCCAGCCTGTTAAGAATTTTTCAGATAGTACCGGAACCGGAATTTTCACTATCGGGTTTGATAAAGTACTTAAAAATAACTCGATGGCACAAATGCAGATCATGTATTGTAATAATCCTGTGAATCTGACCACCTTCAGTTCTTTATATTTTGGTATTATGTCAACAAAAGAGATTGCTTTCTCAAGGTTTTCAGCTTTCGGTTCGTTTTCTTATCCTGTTACTCCGCTAATGAATGTCAGTGTTTCTGCAATGTGGTTTCCCGATATGAAGGGATATTATGCAGGTCCTTCATTTGAATATTCATTTGCAGAAAATGCAGCACTTTCACTTTACTGGCAGCATTTTGAAAACAAAATAAGTGAACCCAGGACAAGAATAAATATTGGATTCCTCCGGGTGAAATTCAGTTTCTAAATTTTTTATACTTTTGCCCGATCATTAATAAACCGAAAAATGGCTCTGGTACATGAATTTGAAAATAGCGGGAACTGGTTATTTAAAAGAAGAAGCTGGCTTCCAGTATTTATAATCATTGCGGGTATTGTGATGATGTACCTGGGCAACAGGCAGGCCATAATATTTGATATGAGAGATGAGCTTATTTTTCTGGGAGTGAGTCTTTTAGGACAGGTTATAAGAATATTGACAGTGGGTTTTACTCCAAAAAACACTTCCGGGAGAAATACTATAAACGGGCAGATTGCAGATGAACTGAATGTCACTGGGATCTATTCTCTTTTAAGGCACCCGCTTTACCTTGGGAATTTCATCATGTGGCTGGGTCCGGTTTTATTCTTGCGGTCAGTAGGAATTACATTAGTATTCGGGCTTATATACTGGCTCTATTATGAGCGCATTATGTTTGCCGAAGAGCAATTCCTCAGGAGGAAGTTCGGTGATATTTATGACAAATGGTCAGAAAAAGTAAGTTCTTTTATCCCGTATTCATTTAAATATATTCCGCCAAAGCTTCCTTTTTCTGTAAAAAATGTTTTAAAAAGAGAATACAACAGTTTTGTAAATATTTTTGTCATATTCACCCTTCTTGATCTATTCAGGAACTATTTTCTTTCAGAAAGGATATATCTGACGAATATATGGATCTGGCTGTTTGTTGGTGCCGGTGTGGTATGGCTGCTGGTCAGAACAATTGAAAAACGGACTCACTGGCTTGATGTGGAAGGGAGGTAAAAAACAAAGACAAAAGTGGAATAAACACTGGGTCAATTACTTTTATCTTTTTATTTTTGTCTTTTATATTATCAGGATTATCTTCTCGACCCTGTAAAAATCATTATGTAATATAACAATGTTGCCAGTGAGCCGAGAGCGGCAATCACGTAGGTGTATGCAGCCCACTTGAGCGCATACTATGCCTTGCAGCTAAGATAACAGTTATTATCTTTGCTACATGATTAAGCTGATCAACGGGGTATTATCATTTCTCTTATCTCTTCCTGTTCTTTTTTACAGGTATTCAATTTCCCCGTTTTTACGACCTTCATGTCGCCATGTTCCAACCTGCTCACAGTATATGCTGGATGCTTTGAAGATGCATGGTCCGTTCACAGGATTGATCCTGGGAACTGGCCGGATACTCAGATGCAGGCCCGGTGGAACGCATGGTTATGACCCGGTACCACTCTTCAGGTTCCGGCACTACCGTCCAATATCAGAATTTTTCAGCAAAAGGGAAAAAGGAAACCGATTGAAGGTATAGATCGCAAGACAATTAAAAATTAAGCTCCTCTTTAAGATGCTTATACCCGGCCCGGCTTACAGGAAGCTTATCACCCGACTGAAGTATTGCAATATGATTATCCTTGCCATAAGGCTCGATAAGTTTTATCTCTTCAACTTTTACGATATATGATCTGTGAATTCTTACAAAATTGGCTTTTGGAAGATTATCTTCATAGAATTTCATTGTCTGTTGTTTGAGAGCCTTGCCTGCTGAATGGAAAATCATTACGTAATCATCCTGTGCCTCAACGTATCTGATCTGATCAACTGGTATAAGATTGATGGCATTCCCTTTCCTAACAACAATCCGGTTGACCGGTGAGGCAGGTTCAGGCATTTTTGTAAGGAGCTGACTAGCCGGTTCCTTGTTTCCAATTCCTGCCTGGATCTTATCAGTCGCTTTTTTAACAGCTTCCAGGAATCGTCTTTTTTGATAAGGTTTCATAAGATAATCTACTGCATTAAGCTCAAAAGCTTTTAATGCAAACTGATCATATGCAGTTGTAAAGATGATCTCTGGTTTCTCAGTAAGAACCTCAACAAGTTCAATACCTGTAAGCCTGGGCATCTGGATATCGAGGAAAACCAGATCGGGTTTCATCGTTGAAATTGTTTTCAAACCTGAAAAACCATCGGCACATTCAGCAATCACTTCGATAGAATCCACCTCATTTAAATAATGTTTGATTATTTCACGTGCCGGAGCTTCATCGTCAATTATAACTATTCGTATTTTTTCCATTATTTAGATAGATCAAGTAGCTGTTAAAATATCAATAATATTTCTTAACCATAAAATTATGAAATATTTCAAAGAATATTTTACAAAAAGCATTTACTCCCCCTCGGGAAGGGGTAAAAAAATTGATTTTCAAGAGTTTTGGCATTTACAAATATTCACTCGGTATATATAAGGTTACAGTATAAATCCCATTTTCTTTCAATGTTTTTATCGATGCCTTGTTGCCGTAGAACAATTCAAGCCGCCGCGTAACATTTAACAGACCGGTCCCGGTTCCTCTCTTTAATGATGGAGCAGGATCATAGTTATTGCTTATAATGATTTCAATGTACCCGTCAATAATCTTTGCCTGTGTAATAATCTTTACGCTTTCGGTACTTTCATAAACACCGTGCTTGACTGCATTCTCAAAAAGTGGCTGTAACAGCATTACAGGGATTTTAAAATCAAGGCAATTGGTTTCAATGATCTCTTCTGTAGTAAGCTTATCGCCGAATCTTACTTTTTCAATATCAAGATATAACCGCAGGTTTTCAAGTTCATTTTGCAGGGAAACAGGTTGTTCATCTTTTCTTGAAAGGGCATATCTCATAAACTCCGATAGCTTAACAACCATATCCCTGGCTTTTTCAGGATCAGTAATTGTAAGCGAGCTAATTGAGTTCAGGCTGTTGAAGAGAAAATGCGGATTGATTTGTGACCGGAGCATTTTAAGTTCGGTCTCCTTTACAAGGCTCTCGAGTCTCGCTTCTTTGGCATTTTTTTCAGATAGATTGCTGAGGCTTACGAAAAGATAAAAACTGAGGATAATAAGGCCGTATATAAAAACACCCGATCCAACCCTGTAAGGGAATGTCGCAGCCCAATATGCCTCATAACTGTTTTGTTCCGGCAATACAGTTGTCATTATAAACTTTGTTATAAGAATCCACAGGGCAATGGAAAGTGCTCCGCTTACAACAAGGTTTGAAATAAGGACAGTAACCCGGATTACTCCGGAATTAAAATAACTGAATGGATACCATAATGAAAGACCAATACCTGAATAGATAAGCAAAGATACCAGGCTGTCGACGAGACTTATTTTAATAAAACTTCCGAAAGCATAATTAAATAGCAACGACTGGCCCAGAGCAAGAAAAATCCAGACCAGCCACCATACAATAAGCCGGGTTCTGTTTGAAAATATCGGATGTTTCATCCGTCAGAATATTAATAGCTTTTTATTTCTCCGCCACCGAATACTACTGCACCTTTTATCACAAGCTGTCTGGTTGTATCAACAGTCCTGCCGGGAATGAGTTTTCGTGAATCATTGAATCCCCCGAGCACAGGTGTTACCTCGACTGAAATATTCCAGTCATCGGGGACAATTAATGTAGCTCCACCGAATACGCATGCAATTTCAAGTTCATTTCTTCCCGGAGCCAGCTTTGCCTTGGTAAGATCGAGTTCCATGCCGCCAAAAACAGCCGATATTTTCCCACCCCTGAAGTTTTCTGAAACTATCTGACGTTCTCCGCCACTGAAGACATTCACATAATCAACATAGTCGTCTCCAACGATCCCCTTTGATGAAACAGAATTCCATCCACGGCGCTTTGTGACAATGAAAATGACTCCTATTATGATAAATATAGATGGCCAGAACATGTTATAGGCATGAAAAGTTTCACGGAATATCATAGGTATCAGAAAAAACCCGCCTACTGCCATAACAATTACCCCGGACGTCTTTTCTGAAGCTCCAAGGGTCATAACCAGTCCGATAGCAACCAGTAACATTGGCCAGCTGAAGACAATATGATCAATAAAATCAGGGAATATGCCTGTGTTCCTCATGACAAGAAACAATCCAACCAATACAAGTATTACGCCAATAATTGGACGATTACTTGTAAGATGATGATGTTCACGTCTTAACTGACGACGTTCATCCCTCGACTGATGACGTTCAGCTTTGTAATTTTCATTTGTTTCCATAGTTGTAAATTTATTTGTTTCTGAATTAATAACCTTAGTTTTTCCTTTTAAAAAGAGAAGATAATATAAAAGACAGACCAACAATAACAATTACGGCCGGCCAGTAGAAATTTTTAAAAATTTCAGGAGTAATTATAAAAATGTGGTCCTGCAGGAACCATACCCCTCCCGCAATGAGTAATAGACCTCCGGTGAAGTGAAGGTTTAACAGTAGTAAAACGCCAACGAAAATCATTGCTGTTTCCCATGTAAAATAGCTGCCGATACTCCCCAGGCTCAAAAGATCATTTGTTGCAATAAGAAGTGCTGCACCCAGTACAATAAAAAATATGCCAATACTAATCCGGGGATTATGTTCCCTGGCTCTCAGGTGAGAATAATCTTTGTAGTGGTTATAATCTCTGTGTCTCATATCGTAAAATATTTAATCTGTCTCAAATGTAAGTCTCAAATGGATACTGACGAAGAGAAATTCGGTGAACAGCGTTTTTCAATCGGTATTTGGCCTTTTATAACAATAAATGTTACTTTTCTGTTGATAATTTTTTTAATTGAAGAAGGATTCATATTTTTGCAAACCAAAATTTAAATAGATGTCCGGAGTATATACCATACCGCTGAGCGTATTAAAAGAAGGGCACCACACAATTGATTTTGAGATTGATAAAGAGTTTTTTGAACAGTTTGAAGAATCGGAAGTTAAGGAAGGCTGCCTTATTGCTAATATTGAGATGGATAAAAGATCTTCCCATCTTGATATGTTAATAAGGGTTTCCGGAAGCGTTAGAATAAGCTGTGACAGATGTCTGGAGATGTTTTCCCAACCTTTAAGCAGTGAGAACAGGTTGCTTGTTAAATTTGGTAAAAGCATCGAGGATATTGATCCTGACATTCTTTCAGTACCGATTGATGAGCATGAATTGGATCTGCAACAGCAGATTTATGAGTTCATTATGCTTGCTCTGCCGATTAAGAGAGTGCATCCTGCTGATAAGAAAAGGAAAAGCACATGCGATCCGGATATGTTGAAAATGATGGAAGAACTTATAGTAGATGAAGAAAAAGAGAACGACCCGCGATGGGATGAATTGAAAAAAATAATGAACAATAATTAAATATTTTTAAAATGGCACATCCGAAACACAAACATTCTAAGACCAGAAGAGATAAGCGCAGGACACATTATAAGGCAACTGCTCCTACAGTGGCAAGCTGTTCAAACTGCGGATCTTCAGTTCTGTATCACAGGGTATGTCCTGAGTGTGGCTTTTACAGAGGTAAGCTTGCTATTGAGAAGAAGGCAACTGCCTGATCTCTTTTAACTTAAAAAATAAAATATGAAAATTGGCCTTGATGTCATGGGTGGTGATTTTGCACCTGATGCAATCATTGAAGGCGCTGTTGATTCCCTTCAGTATTTATCAGCTAATGAGAAGCTTGTTCTTATTGGGGACGAGACTTCCATTCTAAGGAAACTAAATGAAATGCAGGTTGAACCATCCCTGATTGAAATAGTTCACACTTCACAGGTAATTGAAATGGCAGATCATCCTGCAAAAGCGTTCTCGCAGAAAAAAAACTCAAGTATTGCTGTGGGATACGGTATGCTGAAAAGCGGTGATCTGGATGGTTTTTGCAGTGCAGGAAATACTGGCGCAATGCTCGTTGGAGCAAGTTACACTGTAAATGTGATCCCCGGTGTGCTCAGACCTGCCCTTGCTGCCATTTTGCCCTGTAGTGATAACCGCGATTCAGTCATCCTTGATGTTGGATTGAATCCTGATTGTAAGCCGGATGTACTTTTGCAGTATGGAATACTCGGCAGCATTTATGCAAAGTATGTTCTGGGAATAGTTAACCCAACTATAGGGCTACTCAATATCGGCGAAGAAGAGACTAAAGGAACTCCTACCGTAAAAGCGGCATATGAATTAATGAAAGAACATTCAGGTTTGAATTTTGTTGGAAATATTGAAGGAAATGCTCTCTTTGTTGAAACAATGACTGACGTTATAGTATGCGATGGTTTTGTTGGAAATGTTATTCTTAAGATGGGAGAAGCATTTCATCATATATATAAAAGCCGGAATCTTAAAGACTCCTATTTTGATCGTCTTGATTGGGAAAAGACCGGAGGAACACCAATCATTGGTATTAATGCCAATGTTATGATAGGACATGGAATTTCTAAAAGAAAACCTGTAATGAATATGATTCGTCAGTCCATTGGGGTGGTGCACGCTAATCTGGCACAAAAGATTAAAGAAGCAATATAGCTATGGGAAAATTACGGGCAGCCATTACAGGAATCAATGCCTGGACGCCGGAATACAAGCTTACAAATCAGGAACTTTCAAAAATGGTTGATACTTCCGATGAATGGATTATGCAGAGAGTCGGAATAAAGGAGAGACGTATTCTTAAAGGCGAAGGACTGGGAAGTTCATATCTGGGCGAGCAGGCAGTGCGTGGTTTATTATTGAAAACAAAGACAACGCCTGAGGAAGTTGATCTAGTGATTTGTTCCACTGTTACTCCAGATATGTTCTTTCCGGCAACTGCAAATATTATTTCTGATAAGTGTGGAATTAAAAATGCATTCAGTTTCGATCTCAATGCCGCTTGCTCAGGATTTCTTTTTGCTTTACAGACAGCAGCAAATTATGTTGAATCAGGAAGATATAAGAAGGTTATTGTTGTCGGCGCCGATAAAATGTCATCAATTACCGATTATACCGACCGTACTACATGTCCTCTCTTCGGAGATGCTGCCGGGGCTGTCTTGCTCGAGCCCACTACTGAGGACTACGGAATAATGGATTATATTTTTCACACAGACGGTTCAGGCATGAAATACCTTCACATTAAGGCCGGCGGATCCATTAAGCCTGCCTCTCATGAAACAGTAGATGCAAAAGAACACTTCATCTACCAGGAAGGACAAACCGTCTTTAAATTTGCAGTTGTAAATATGGCCGATGTTGCCGTTGAGATTATGGAGCGGAATAATCTCAAATCAGAAGATATTTCGTGGCTTGTTCCTCATCAGGCAAATCTTCGTATAATTGATGCCACAGGAAGAAGGATGGGACTTCCCCCTGAAAAGGTGATGATCAACATAGAGAATTACGGGAATACAACCTCAGCAACAATTCCTTTATGTATCTGGGAATATGAGAAAAAGCTTAAAAAAGGAGATATTCTTATCCTTGCCGCATTCGGAGGCGGTTTTACTTGGGGATCTATCTACCTGAAGTGGGCTTACGATCCGGAATAAGAATTTATTATTATCTGCAATAGTTTTTATATTTGTGAGTTATTAAGTTTGTAACTCTTAATTATTAAATGTTATGGCAAAGTTCAATGAACCAGATAACACAACCATTAACCTGATAAGTAATGGAACAGATATAACCGGTGACATCAAATCCAGTGGTGATATCCGTATCGATGGATCTCTTTCGGGAAATCTTAACACAAAGGGGAAAGTTGTTATTGGTCCAACCGGAAAAGTAAAAGGGGAAGTTATTTGCAAGAATTCGGAAGTGTCAGGAATTATCGAAGGCAAAATAACTGTCGGGCAGTTGCTTAATCTGAAAGTTTCATCAAAAATCTATGGTGATATAGTTACTTCAAAACTTTCTATTGAACCGGGAGCAGTTTTTTCAGGAAATTGCAAAATGAGTGATACAGATAATAATGGAGGAGCAGGAACCATCAAAGAAAAGGAACCAGAAAAACCTTCAAAATAAGGGCCTGAAAGATTTTTCAAGGTATTCGGGTATTGCATTTCAGATGATAGGTATAATTCTACTTACAGTCTGGGGGGGTGTAAAACTTGATAAACTGACAGGGTGGCATACCCATGTTTTTACAATTATCCTTTCCCTTCTTGGTGTTTTTGCAGCAATATACACGGCAATAAAAGATTTCATTAAGTGATCCTGATTATTGAAACAATTCTATAAATATATTTTAGTATTATTATCATTGAATTTCCTTTTAATCGCGACAGGATTTTTTTTGATAACAGTGTATCACCTCAATCTGTCAATCATCGAAATTGTCATTTTATCCTCTCTTTTTTCAATTATTGCTTTTATTAGCCTGGTGATTTTTTTAAGAGGTCAGATCAAGGAACCCGACAGTCAAACCCTTCATAGCCTGACCTCTGTGAGCCTGAAATTTCTGATGGAGATAATGTTAGCACTTATATGGTTTATTGTTGCTAAAAAAACATCTATAGCATCTGTTTTAATGTTTTTTGTTTTATATTTAACACTCACTTTGTTTTTACTCTGGGTTGTTTTGAAAACATTGAAAAACAAATCTTTATAAAACTGGTTCTGATTTGAAAACAAGAAATATATTTGGTTTTTTCTTCTTTCTTGTCCTTATAGGGTCAGCTATTTCAACCTTTGGTCAGGAAGTTGAACAAAAGGAGGCAGGAAAAGAAAAATTCAAGGCAAGCACATATATTCTGGAGCATATTGCTGATTCACATGAGTGGCATATTCTTGCATTAAAGAAAGGTAAGAATATTGTTATATATCTTCCGGTTATTCTTGTCAGCAAGGAGTCAGGGCTGACCATCTTTTCTTCACGACGACTTGCACACGGCAAGGAATATAAAGGTTTCAAACTTGAGGAAGAGGGTGTTCTGAAAGGGAAAATTGTTTCGGTCAATTCCGAAGGAAACGTTGATGAAAAGAATCTCCCACTTGATTTGTCCATGACCAAAACCGTAATCGGTATGTTATCAGCCGCAATAATAGGTCTGTTATTATTTCTTTCTCTGGCACGCTCATATAAGAAAACAGGAATAAGTCATCCTAAAGGCATCCAGAGTTTTCTTGAACCAGTCATACTTTTTGTTCGTGATGATATTGCAATCCCGAACCTCGGGGACAAATTTGAAAAATATATGCCATATCTGCTGACAGTATTCTTTTTTATACTGATCAACAATTTAATGGGACTTATTCCATTTCCTCCACCTTTTGGAGCTAATGTTACCGGGAACATTGCTCTTACTTTTACACTTGCACTTTGTACTTTTCTTGTTACACAGTTTAGTGGTAATAAGCGGTACTGGAAACATATTTTTGCAACACCTGGTGTTCCATTCTGGCTCCTGCCAGTGATGATTCCGGTAGAATTAATCGGGTTGATTTCAAAGCCTTTTGCTCTTATGATCAGGTTGTTTGCAAATATTACTGCAGGGCATATAATTGTATTGAGTCTTATTTGTCTGATTTTTATATTTGATACACTGGCACTGGCCCCGGTTTCAATATTCTTTGTGATTTTTATGGATAGCCTTGAACTTCTCGTGGCATTCCTTCAGGCATATATTTTTACACTGCTTTCAGCGCTTTTTATAAGCATGGCAGTACAGGAGCATCATTAGAATTTTTGTTTAACTAAATATTTGAATTATGACAGGTACATTAGCAGCAGTAGGAGCAGGTCTTGCGGTAATTGGCGCTGGACTTGGTATCGGTAGAATAGGTGGATCGGCAATGGATGCAATTGCAAGACAGCCGGAAGCATATTCAAAGATACAACTTGCTATGATCATTTCAGCTGCCCTTATTGAAGGAGCTGCTTTGTTCGCAATTGTAGTTGCTCTTTTGTAGTAACTTAAAATTTTGAAGCCTGCAGCGGTTGGTTGCAGTGCTTCTTTTTATTGAAATTTTAAAACATTATATATGATATTATTAACAAACAGCCTGACCACACCAGCAATCGGAACGCTATTCTGGTCAGTTTTAATTTTTGGATTGTTCTTTCTGATCCTTACAAAATTCGCATGGAAACCAATTCTTTCTGCAGTTAAAGCAAGAGATGAGATGATCAGAGGATCGCTTGAATCTGCTGAAAAAGCTAAGGAAGAAATGTTAAAGTTACAGAGCGACAATGAAGCAATCCTGCGTAAAGCAAGAGAAGAACGCGAAAACATACTGAAGGAAGCAAGAGAGATACGCGACAAGCTTATTTCTGAAGCAAAAGGAAAAGCAACAGAAGAGGCTGAAAAACTTATTGAGAAAGCAAGAGCAGGGATTGAAAGCGAAAAACATAAAGCACTTTCGGAAATTCACGAACAGGTTGCAACTCTTTCAGTTGATATTGCCTCAAAACTGCTGGGTGAAAAGCTTAAATCATCAGGTGAACAGGCGAAACTGATCGATAATTGGATTAAAGAAATTGATTTCAATAAGAATTAGGAACCGGAATCTATAATGAACGACAGCAAAATATCCGTAAGATACGCCAGGGCATTATTTCAGTCAGCTCTCGAAAAAAAGATACTTGATAATGTCTATCAGGACATGATATTTATTTCTGAGATCTGTAAAATTGCGGAAACGAAGGAGTTCCTTAATAGTCCGATTATTGTTCCCTCAAAGAAGGAGGCGATATTTCACAAAATGCTTGGAGATAACGTAGAAAAGATCACTCTTTCAATTATCGACCTGATTGTGAAAAACGGACGGGAGAGTTTTATTCCTGCAATTGCAAGGGTCTTTATCCACGAAACAAAGAAATTCAAAGGAATCACCGAATCCGTTCTTACTACTGCAGTTAAAGTTGACGATAAAGTTAAAAAACAGATGATTGATCTTATTTCTGATGGTTTCAAGACAAAAGTTGAACTCAAAGAAATTATTGATCCTGAAGTAGTTGGCGGTTTTATCCTGCAGGTTGATGACAATTTAATCGATGCAAGTATAAGGAATAAACTCCGTAAAATTAAAAAAGAACTTATTGGAAGTGCTATAGCTCCAAAATAGAAAGGGATTACTATTAAAGATTTTTAAGAAGATAAAATATGGCAAATATTAAACCGGCAGAAGTTTCAAAAATTCTAAAACAGCAACTGGAAGGAATACAAACCGGAGTTGAACTGGAAGAAGTTGGAACAGTGCTTCAGGTTGGTGACGGGATCGCACGTATATACGGTCTTTCAAATGCACAGTCAAATGAGCTGCTTGAATTTGAAAATGGAATTGAAGCTATTGTTCTGAACCTCGAAGAAGATAACATCGGCGCAGTTTTACTTGGACCTACAGAAGAGATAAATGAGGGTGATATCGTTAAAAGGACCGGAAGAATTGCTTCTCTTGGCGTAGGGGAGGGTTTATTGGGAAGAGTAATTACACCTACCGGACAACCACTCGATGGTAAAGGACCGATAAAAGGTGAGCTTTTTAATCTCCCTTTCGAAAGAAAAGCACCGGGAGTTATTTTCCGGCAACCTGTAAGACAGCCACTCCAGACAGGTATCAAAGCAATTGATTCAATGATTCCAATTGGTCGTGGTCAGAGGGAGCTGATTATCGGCGACAGACAGACTGGAAAAACAGCAATTGCCATTGATACTATTATTAATCAGCGCAGTAACTTTGAAAAAGGTGAACCGGTTTATTGTATTTATGTCGCGATCGGGCAAAAAGGTTCGACAGTCGCCAACATAGCAGTTACGCTTGAAGAACATGGTGCACTTGAATATACAGTTATAGTGCTCGCTACTGCTTCCGATCCGGCTGCATCCCAGTTTTATGCTCCGTTTGCAGGAGCTGCAATCGGAGAATTTTTCCGCGATACCGGCCGCGATGCCCTTATCATTTACGATGACCTTTCAAAGCAGGCAGTATCATACAGGGAAGTCTCACTTTTGCTTCGTCGTCCGCCAGGACGTGAAGCATATCCGGGAGATGTTTTCTACCTGCACTCGAGACTCCTTGAAAGAGCAGCTAAAATCATTGAATCAGACGAAGTTGCCCGGACAATGAACGATATTCCCGAATCAATCCGACACCTTGTAAAAGGAGGCGGGTCGCTTACTGCATTGCCAATTATTGAAACCCAGGCCGGTGACGTTTCAGCATATATTCCGACAAATGTGATATCAATCACCGATGGACAGATATTTCTCGAGTCGAGTCTTTTCAATTCCGGAGTCCGTCCTGCTATTAATGTTGGAATTTCAGTATCAAGGGTAGGAGGAAATGCACAGATTAAGGCTATGAAAAAGATCGCCGGAACACTGAAAGTTGATCAGGCACAATATCGTGAACTGGAAGCATTCTCCAAGTTTGGTTCCGACCTCGACGCGACAACTCTGGCAATTCTGAACAAAGGAGCAAAGAATGTTCAGATTCTTAAGCAGGGGCAATATTCTCCGGTACCTGTTGAAAAACAGATTGCGATCATCTACTGTGGTACGATGGGTCTGTTAAAGGATGTCCCCATAAATAAAGTGAAAGACTTTGAAAGTGAGTATCTTGAGTTTCTTGAACTTAAACACAAAGATGTTCTCAATAATCTTCGTGAGGGGATCCTTAGCGATGAGATCACAAAGGTTCTGGAAAAAGTTGCTTCGGAATTAGTTATGAAATACCGGGTTCAATAATCAGGATTACCCGGAAAATAAATTTTAATGGCAAATTTAAAAGCGATAAGAATAAGGATCAGCTCTTTTAAGTCAACCAGGCAGATCACTTCAGCAATGAAAATGGTGTCTGCTGCCAAATTGCGGAAGGCTCAGGATAAGATTGTGAGACTAAGGCCCTATGCAAATAAAGTACATGATTTGCTGGTCGATCTTTTACAGAGTCTTTCAGACTCAGAGGTTGAGAACATTTATGGAAGGGTATCTCCTCCCGAAAAAGTCCTGATTGTTGTGATCACATCTAACAGGGGCTTATGTGGGGCATTCAATACCAACGTTATAAATGAGACTAGAAGGATCGTTTCGGAAAAATATGTCAGCCAGTTTCAAAAGGGTAATCTGACACTTCTGACAATAGGGAAAAAGGGATTTGATTATTTCAGAAGACGGGATGTGAAAATACTTCCGGATCAGAACAATTTGTTTAATGATCTTACATTCGATAATGTAAACATTTTGGCAGAAATGATTATGAAGAGTTTTGCCTCAATGGAATTTGACAGGGTGGAACTGGTTTATAATCAGTTTAAAAATGCTGCGGTGCAAAACCTCACAAGTGAAGTATTTTTGCCTGTTGAGACTGTTCCTGCAGGGAAAGTTAAAACAACTCCCACCGATTACATTTATGAACCCAATCAGGAAGAAATTATCAGAGAATTAATTCCGAAATCATTAAAAATTCAATTTTATAAAGCAATTCTTGATTCGTTTGTCGCAGAACATGGGGCCAGAATGACCGCTATGCATAAAGCCACCGACAATGCAACCACTTTGATTCGCGATATGACGCTCCAGTACAACAAAGCAAGGCAATCTGCCATAACGAGTCAAATACTTGAAGTTGTTAGTGGTGCAGAAGCACTGAAAGGTTAAAATTAATTGATTATCAGGGTTGTAAAAAATTTGAAATGTATACCCAGTCTGATCTTAAAAATTTTGTTAATAAGGCTATTCTAAATCTTTCCTATAACGATGAAGCTGAAAAACTTAATGATCCGGTTAAGTATATTCTTTCAATCGGAGGAAAAAGATTAAGACCTGTTTTAGCTTTAATAGCCTGTAACCTTTTTAGCGATCATATAGATGAAGCAATAATTCCGGCAACGGGGCTTGAGGTGTTTCATAACTTCACCCTGGTCCATGATGATATTATGGATCATGCACCTGTAAGAAGAAACTTGCCCACAGTTCACAGTAAATGGAACCTTAACCAGGCGGTATTGTCAGGTGATGTAATGGCATTTATTGCAAATGAATGTTTTCTCCAAACTCCACCACGCTGTTTATTAAAAGTTTTCAAAGTATTCAACAAAGCAGCAATAGAGGTATGTGTCGGCCAGCAGCTCGACATAGATTTTGAAAAGGCAGCACTGATTTCACATGAGGAATATTTGCGGATGATTGAGCTTAAAACAGCAGTGCTTTTTGCCGCTTCTGCTAAAATTGGTTCCATAATCGGTGGCGCAGATGATAAGGATTCAGAACTGTTGTATGAGTTTGGCAGAAATATGGGTTTTGCATTCCAGATTCAGGATGACCTGCTTGATATTTATGGTGATGTTAAAGTTTTTGGCAAAATATCCGGAGGAGACATCATTTCAAATAAAAAAACCTTCCTCATTGTGAAAGCCCTGGAAATAGCTTCAGTCGAACAGGCAAAACAACTCCATGAACAATTTGCCCTGAAAGAGTTTGACCCTGAGACAAAAGTTAGAAAAGTTATTGATATCTATAATCAGCTGAATATTAAAAATATCTCAGAAGACCTTGCTACTGACTATATTACTACAGCCTTCGGTCTGCTCGATAAGATAGGTGTGATCAATGATAGAAAAACAGAACTGGTTAATCTTGCCAACTCGCTTATAGGGAGAGATAATTGATTTAGGTTGAAACACAAAAATTATTAAATTTGTATCTTCTTAAAAAGAACCAAATAAATAGAATATATGTCACAGAATACCGGGAAAATCATCCAGATTATTGGACCAGTGGTTGATGTTTCTTTTGAAAGGCAGGGTTTTGAAATGCCTGATATATTTGATTCTCTTGAAATAAAGAGGGATGACGGCTCCATTCTTGTTGTGGAATGTCAGCAACATATTGGAGAGAGAACTGTCCGGACAATTGCAATGGATTCTACAGATGGTCTTCGCAGGGGGATGGAAGTTTTGGCAACCGGATTACCTATTACAATGCCTATCGGAGAACAGATCAAAGGCCGGCTTATGAATGTGACCGGAGAAGCTATTGACGGTATTGGTCCCCTTGATAAAAAAGGTGGATACCCGATCCACCGGAAACCGCCAAAATATGAGGACCTGTCAACTGAAAAAGAGGTGTTATACACCGGGATAAAAGTTATTGATCTGATTGAACCTTATTCAAAAGGAGGTAAAATTGGTCTCTTTGGCGGTGCAGGAGTGGGTAAAACAGTCGTTATTCTGGAGCTGATAAATAATATTGCAAAATCATATTCCGGACTTTCTGTATTTGCTGGTGTTGGAGAAAGAACAAGGGAAGGTAACGACCTTTTACGCGAAATGCTTGAAGCAGGCGTAATAACCTATGGTAAGAAATTTCTTGAGAATATGAAATCGGGTGGATGGGACCTCTCAACAGTAGACAAGGATGCGATTAAAGAATCAAAACTGGCACTAGTATTTGGTCAGATGAATGAGCCTCCCGGAGCAAGAGCAAGAGTTGCACTTTCGGGTCTGTCTGTTGCTGAACATTTCAGGGATGGCGACGGGAAAAGCGGAGGAAGAGATATACTGTTTTTTATGGATAATGTTTTCCGGTTTACCCAGGCAGGTTCTGAAGTATCGGCTCTTCTTGGAAGGATGCCTTCTGCAGTCGGTTACCAGCCGACACTTGCAACTGAAATGGGTATAATGCAGGAACGCATTACATCAACTAAACACGGATCAATCACTTCTGTTCAGGCGGTATATGTGCCTGCAGATGACCTTACTGACCCTGCTCCGGCTACAACATTCGCTCACCTCGATGCTACAACAGTATTAAGCAGGAAAATTTCTGAACTTGGTATATATCCTGCTGTGGACCCGCTCGATTCGACATCACGTATCCTGACTGCAGATATTGTTGGTGAAGCCCATTACAATTGTGCTCAGAGAGTAAAAGAATTGCTTCAGAGATATAATGAACTACAGGATATTATCGCTATTCTTGGTATGGATGAGCTTTCAGAAGAAGATAAACTGGTTGTTCACCGGGCACGCAGGGTGCAGAGATTTCTTTCACAACCCTTTCAGGTAGCTGAACAGTTTACAGGTATCAAAGGTGCTCTGGTCTCAATCGAAGATACAATTAAAGGATTTAATATGATTATGGAGGGTAAAGTAGATCAGTATCCTGAATCGGCATTTATGCTGGTAGGCACTATTGAAGACGCAATAGAAAAGGGCGAAAAAATACTTGCCCAATCAAAATAATCGCTTCATCAATGGACCGCTGTTTACTAATAATTTGTAATGAAAATAGAGATTATCACACCCGACAAAAAAATTTTTGATGGGGAAATTAAATCCGTCAGGGTTCCGGGAAAGAAGGGCTCATTCCAGGTTTTAAAGGACCACGCACCAATCGTCTCTACTCTCGAAAACGGTTCAGTCAGAATGATCGATGAGGAAAACAATGAAATCACATATGAGATCAGCGGAGGGGTGATTGAAGTAAAAGCAAATAAAATTATCCTTCTTGCAGATTCCGTAAGATAAGACAATATAAATGACACCAGATGAATTTCGTAAACATGCCCATGAGCTCGTTGAATGGATGGCAGGCTATATGGAAAATGTTGAGAAATGGCCTGTAAGATCATCAGTAATGCCTGGTGAGATTTTTAATAAGATACCTGAAAAACCCCCTTTATTTTCTGAATCATTCGACTCCCTGATGAGGGATTTCAACGAACTTATAATGCCCGGGATAACCCATTGGCAGAATCCCAGTTTTTTCGCATATTTTCCGGCAAACACTAGTCCTGCATCTATCCTTGCTGAAATGCTTATTGCTACACTTGGAACCCAGTGTATGATATGGGAAACCTCACCGGCAGCAGCAGAGCTCGAAGAGAAAATGATGATCTGGTTAAGGGAACTGATTGGGCTTCCTTCAGGATTTGAAGGTGTAATTCAGGATTCTGCCTCAACTGCTACCCTCGCAGCAATTCTGACAGCAAGGGAAAAAACCACAAATTTTACTGCCAACGTTGAAGGCATTGAAAAATCTGGGATACTTAAAGTATATTGTTCGGAGCAGACTCATTCATCTGTTGAAAAGGCAGTAAAAATTTGCGGAATAGGCAGGAATAACCTTGTTAAAATATCTGTAAGAGATGACTTTTCGATGGATCCGGAAAAACTGAAGGAGGCAATAATCAGTGATAAAGCTAACGGATACGTACCTTGCTGCGTAATTGCAACTTTAGGAACTACCGGGACCACTGCCATTGATCCTTTGAGGTCCATAGGAGAGATCTGCAGCGAATATAACGTATACCTTCATGTTGATGCTGCTATGGCCGGTACAGCGCTTATTCTTCCTGAATTTCAATGGATGCTCGATGGGAAAGAATCTATCGACAGTTTTGTTTTCAATCCTCATAAATGGATGTTTACCAACTTTGATTGCACTGCCTATTTTGTTAAGGATGCTCCGGCTCTGATCAAAACCTTTGAGATACTACCGGAATATCTTAAAACAAGAACCAGGGGCAAAGTGAATGACTACCGTGACTGGGGCGTGCCCCTTGGCAGAAGATTCAGGGCATTAAAACTGTGGAGCGTAATAAGAACTTACGGGGCAGAAGGTCTCCGCGAGAAAGTAAGAAATCATATAAACATTGCTGCGCAACTTGCAGAAATGATCTCAAAAGAAGTTGATTTTGAAATACTTGCTCCTCCAATTATTTGTGTTGTCTGCTTCCGGTTTATTCCTGCCGGTTATACTCAAGACCAGATTAACAGTATTAATGAAAAACTGAATCACCAGCTTAATGATTCCGGTAAATTATATCTGAGTCATACAGTTTTAAATGGCAAGTATACGCTGAGGATGGTCACTGCCCAGACAAACGTTACAATAGAACATGTTGAGAAAGCATGGCTTCTGATAAAAGAGACAGCGCGCAGCCTGATCTGATGAACTGTCTATAACTGCCTCCTTCCGAAAGTCATTCCGTATAGATCAATGTTAAACAGTAACTCAACAAAGGGAGATTCATTCAGGTTCTTCCATGCTGACTGAATACCTCCTGATATCATAAATGGTATCCTGAGGAGATGAAAATCCGCCAGCAATTCAAATCCAAATGATCTGAATGATATCTTATCTGGATTGTTGTAAAGGGGAACCAGGCCATTGGCACTAAATTGATAAAATGAATTGCCGGGTCCTGTGGCATAATCATAAAAGAGTCCTGTGCGGATCCTTTTAAGGTAAAGCAAACTTGCTATATTGAAATCGGGGTATGCAAGAGGTAAAACATAATCAGCTGAAAGTAAATCAATATCTGTTGGAAATATATTATTATAACCTCGGGGAAGTGAAACTCTGTTTCCAAAAAAGATATCCCTGACAGGAAGCTGCTTCTCTTTTTCAATCCGGATTTTTATACTATTGTTTGGCAGAAACCCGGGAAAAAATAATGCACTCCTAAGAGAGACTGCAGATCCGTAAATATTCTTGTCAAATGGTGCAAATGAATAATTAAAGTCAATTGTCTGTGCCCATTTTGGATATATATCGCGGAATGCTGACCTATAATAATTTGAAAAATATAGCCTTGCGGATATGATTGTCTGACCGTAGTCATAAGAATCGTCCTCTTTGATATAAAAATATTGATTTCGGTAATCCGATGAAAGAGATGGCCTGAAATATTCAGAGAAACTACCAGAGTTGAACCGGAGAGGAAGGTACACGAAATTTATAAAATTTATACCGGGTTTAATATCAGAAGGATTACTAACGTTTTCGTCCAGTTTATATATTTGTGCAGTATTACCATAATCAAATTGTGATTCAAAAACCGGATACCATCCTCTCCAGGTTATCCGTGAATGCAATACATTGAGTTTTTCTGCTGAATACTCATAACCTATTGTTGATGTGAGTGTACTTAAAGCATTCTGGGTCATAATGGTAACTCCGGGCCTGACACTCACCGGATCTACATTAAGCTCCTGGATATCTGCGTAGAATGGCATCCAGCTATGAAACCTGAACAGATGCTGCCATTTTCTGTATGGTACAGGAACATATTTAGCTTCATTGCTGTCAGCATCTGCATGTGGTTTTATGTCAAATCTGTTTATAAGGAAAGAAGAACTGGCATTATCTTTATCTGCTTCAGGGGCTGCTTCGATAGAAGTGCTGCAGATATTATTCCCGAGAGAAGTATAATCTCCGAAGAAAAGCTTATTCCCGGCCGGACTGAGATCAATGGTTCCAAATCCTGAGCGGGTCAAAGCTGTTGTTTTATTATCAGGAGTATGAAGATAAATATTGTCTGTCCCCGATGAGGAGCTTATAAAAAACAGCGAATCGTTTCTCAGAAAAGAAGACTGCAGATCATCTCTCGAAGCTTCAATTAAAGTTTCCCATTGCTGCCCTGCAAATGCGAATGACAAAATCCCTTCCCCGGCATCTGATAAGAAAACAAAAGTAACTTTCATTCCTCCTTCGGCCCATTGCGGATGCTGAAGATAAAAGTTCCCCGGAGAATTGACAGACTGTAGAACGACACCCGTTTCAGAATCAATCAGAACAAGTTTATTAATATTGTCGATACTATTCTCCACTGCGGCTATTTTACTGCCATCGGAAGAAACTGATGCAGCAAGGAATCTCGATTTTCGTGAAAGTTTTGTGACCTTCCTGCTTTTAATATCGAGCACTTTAATTACTGAATATTCCCTGTTCTCCCATCTGGGATCAGATTGTGTTTCCACCCAAACCAGCTTGCCTTTGCCATAAGAGATAAACCAGGGGTATACATGTCCGGGTGTATGAATTCTCTTTTCCGTTTTAGTGGTTGGATTTATCAGTACAAATGAGGAAGGTAACGATAGTGAGGTTTTAATAGCAATTATACTGTCGGTACCGGCATAAACAGGGGAATAGTAATTGATATATTTTCCATGTTTGTCGGGATTTGCCACTTCATAAACCTCAGGATTATTTTTGCGGACCTCTTTTGTCCATATTGTCCTTAAAGTATCATAAGTCTCATTCCAGAGTGTTTTCTTTCTCAGACCTAAACTTCTTGAAAGGCTTATATTGACAGGATTAAGAGTAAATGGCTGTTCAGCTGTAAACTTAAGTGCTTTGTTCCAGACCTGGGGATCTTTTTTGGCAAGAGCCCATGTCACCATCTGAAACCCTGACTGGTAGTTGTCAGGCACAAAATCCCTGTATGAACCATTAAGTATCTTATCGTACTTACAGAATTGTTTGGTTTCAACCATCAGTGCTTTAAGCTGTTTCTGAAATGAAGGTGTGCGTCCCCTGCCTGATTGTGTCAGGACAGATTCTGCGAAAACTGCATCACCCTCCAATAACCATGGTGGGAGAAGTGAAGCAACAATTCCTGTGAACTGTTCTCCGAAAAAAAACGACATCCCTTTAGAAAAGCCCTGGTTTAATGATTCCATCTGAAAAACATGAGCAAGTTCATGAATTGATAACTGTTTTTCAGGTGCAAGAGGGATAGTGTTCTGCTCAGGAGTAGGGTATAATTCCATTCGGCTTGGAGCCCAGGCGACGTACCCATTTGACTGTACAGTGAAATTATGTATGACAACAGGTATTTTAAACTTTTTTTCGGGGAAAAGCAGTACTAGATTTGAATATGCTTCATCAAGCGATTTTGCATAAGCGACTCCCTCCCGTCCGTATTTCTCAGGATATATGACAGTGAACCTGCCCGTTTTAATCTGCTTCCATTTAAGAGATGCCGGATCCTGCCCTGTTTGATAAAATTGTGCAGAGGCAACCTGAAGCGAAAAGAGAAACGTTGTATATAACAGCAATAACCTATATCTCATTTAGATTTATATTAATATTAAGAACAAACATTAATCCCCCGGAGATTCCTCGCTGGCGCTCGGAATGACAGAGCGTTTTGGGGCAACAATGGGAGTAGAAGAGGATCGCCCTGGCGATCCTCTTCTACTCCCCAAAAACAAAAATAAACTGTCATTCCGAATGAATCCGCCGTCAGGCGGAGGAATGAGGAATCTCCGGAGGAATGTGAAAATGATCGAAAAAAGTTAGTATCAATCAATTTATTAAAATAAATTATGGCTTAAAAGTAGCAAAATTAGTGAGTGATAATCTGTTGGTGATGGTATGAAAAAATATAGTATTTTCGTCATCGTATTTTATTGATGATTTTCCGGAATTTAAGATAATTATAGAATGAAGAAATACAGGTTGATCAACAACATATCAGGGTGGGCTGTGTTCCTTGTAGCCGCATTTACATACCTGATGACAATTGAACCAACTGCAAGTCTCTGGGACTGCGGTGAATTCATTGCTTCTTGTTTTAAACTTGAGGTCGGGCATCCTCCCGGAAATCCTGTATTTATGGTAATGGGCAGGTTTTTCACTCTTTTTGCAGGAGCCAATGTTTCAAAAGTTGCGGCATTGGTCAATGCAATGTCGGGACTGGCTAGTGCATTTACGATCCTTTTTCTGTTCTGGACTATTACCCACCTGGCAAGAAAAATACTCATAAAGAATGAAAATGATTTTAATTCCGGACGAGTCATCGCAGTTATGGCTGCGGGTATTGCAGGATCATTAGCTTATACTTTTTCCGACTCATTCTGGTTTTCTGCAGTTGAAGGCGAAGTTTATGCATCATCTTCTCTGTTTACTGCTCTAGTCTTTTGGGCGATCCTCAAATGGGAAGATATAGCAGAAGAAAGATACGCCGACAGATGGATAATTCTGATCGCTTTCCTGATGGGACTTTCCATTGGAGTACACCTTCTGAATCTTCTCGCGATTCCTGCAATTGTGCTGGTATATTATTTTAAGAAATTTGAGTTTTCCTGGAAAGGATTTTCAATTTCCTTAACCACTTCTATTATACTTCTGGCATTGCTCATGTATGGAATAATGCCCGGTGTTGTAATTATTTCTTCAAAATTTGATTGGTTTTTTGTTAATACATTTGGGCTTCCATCCAACAGTGGCATGGTTTTCCATGTAATACTTATCGCAATATTATTCATTTTTGCAGTCAAATTCTCATTTTCATCAGCAGACAGAGTAAAAACCGGTATTCTGGCCATAGCTGCCCTTTTCTTTACAGGAATCTGGATAGTTTCCGATTCGGCTATTCTTAATATACTTTTGCTTCTGATCATATCTGGTTCAATATGGTTTATGGCAGGAAAAAGTAGAACTACTCTCAATACATTGCTTACTGCTATAATGGTTATTCTCATTGGCTATTCCGCCAATGCGATTATTGTTATCAGGTCTTCGGCAAATACTCCGCTGAACGAAAACAATCCATCAAATCCATTTAATCTTCTCTACTTTCTGAACAGGGAACAATATGGTGCCAGACCGTTATTTAATGGGCCTTATTATAATGCACCTGTTACTGACTACAAGGATGGAAAGCCTAAATATGCCCTTGAAAATGGCAAATATATAATAACAGGTCATAATCTTGAACGCATATACGATCCAAGATTTGTAACTCTTTTCCCCAGAATGTGGAGTGATCAGAATGATCATCAGGAGGTTTACCAGGAATGGGGAAGGGTAAAAGGAATCCCGATACAGGTTACCGAACAATCGGGGGAGAAGAAAGTATTGAAGAAACCGACTTTCAGGGAGAACCTGCGATTTATGTTCTCATACCAGTTTGGATACATGTATTTCAGATATTTCATGTGGAATTTTTCAGGAAAACAAAATGACACACAAGGAACAGGAGGTGCAGTAAATGGAAACTGGATAACAGGAATTAATTTTCTGGAC
>Ga0315278_10000961_pt1 | contig 24891 bp, 14 predicted proteins | sample YL17G06_0_MG_FD_203880 | JGI IMG/M metagenome (GOLD analysis project Ga0315278, IMG submission 203880) | Sediment microbial communities from Yellowstone Lake, YNP, Wyoming, USA - YL17G06_0 | ecosystem: Environmental > Aquatic > Freshwater > Lake > Sediment | place: USA: Wyoming | collected... | reverse complement strand
CGTAGTACTTGAAATAGCCGTCTTCGGTCAGGAACAGCGTATCCTCACCGTTGGGATACAACGCCCGAATGGAGTCCACGTTCAGCACCGGCGGGTACGGTGCCTCAGGATAGACTTTCTTGATCGGCGTAGTGGCATTGACCGGGTCATTCCCCAAAACCGAGCGATTGAAGTCCTGCGGCTCGAAGAAATATATCTGCTCCCTCACTCCCGGCCCGGCCGGAATCACGAATGGATGATTGCGACTGAACTGATCGGGGTGCCAGGTCGTATCGTTACAGCTATCCGCATACATGCATCGCAATTCGGACAGAGTAAGCGGTCGCACTAACAGTTTGAATTCTCTTCTGGCGGCATCCCATTTATAGCGGTTCCAATCCTCGCGGTCGTACGAGGCCACCACGGAATAGCTGGAACGTCGTTCGTCTCTGGCAATGTAGACCCGATACCCCTCGAAATCGACTTCACGGGAGAAAGCATCCGGCTCTGTTTCGGAACGAACACCGTTCCAAACAATTCTGAGTCGACCATCGTTGGGGAACGCTCTTACTACCGGCACCGACGGCGGCATGGCGCCTCGGAAGTCCGGCACTCCATCCCCACTGCGCCAGATCGTGTCAGCAACAGAGTACGCCCAGCGACACTGCACGTAAGAAGTATCCGGGTTAGCGGATGAATCAACAAGAGTGTCACACACAAGCGTGGAATCATCGCCCATATTGCACACCGTGAATTCACCGAAATAGCCGTCCTCGTCCGTGTCAACTCCGGGGTTATCGTAAATCCATTGAACCCACTTAGCGTTGGTTTCGAGATTGTCGAAATTGCAGCCGGCATACCAGCGATCCAGTTCATCCGGCAAATAGAGCACGTTCTGATACGATTGGTGAAAACCCACACCGCCAACCACGGCGAGAGTAAATGGAACTGATTTCCCGGGGTCAATCTGCATAGGGCCGAACGACAGGAGGTAGTCAACATCCATCCCCCAGGCCATGGAATACGCGTCTGATGCCGGCGGCGGCATCCAGACCGGGTCCAGAGCGCCGACCTGAATTATTCGCGGCAAATCGTAGTCGATTTCACCGTTGCTCAATAGTGCATACAGCAATTTGTCGCCAATGAGATTCCCCGCTTGCAGCAGGCGCTCGTAGTTGTCCCTGGTTTGAGGCTCAAAATCACCCCATCTGCTGGACCCCCACCAGTTGAACGAGACTTTCATAGACTCACGAGGCATGCGCAGCACGCTCGTGCCAAGCACATTGAGCAGAGGAGGAGTAATCGCTGGTGTATTCAGGAGACCGCCATCGTTGTCAACGGCCCAGGCAATATTGACTATATCAGAATCGGGAGGACACTTTTCAGGGAGATAAAGAGCCGGCTGTTTTTCAAGAAATCCGCATAAGTCATCGGTGTTGCCGCGCCTCATCGCTTCCTCATCAAGGGTTTGGACATCGGGATTAACATGAAGCCCCACATAAACTCGCTTGAGAGGCTCGTCGCCAATATTCTTGACACTGAAATCCAACATGACGATATCATCGGCGTACGAATATGACCAGGCCATCGAACGCTGCGTTACTTCGACATGAAGCGGATGATGCGAGCTCAGGTCAGGTGCGCCATATCCGGATGGACACGTGCGGCAAGTATCCGCGTATTTGGCAATGAAATCCTGTTCCGAAACCGCCCCCTCAAACTCGGGCCGGTCCGGGTCGAGGGTAGATCGATATTCGATAAGGCCCATGGGCTTACCGTCCGGACGAAACTCCTCCCGCAGACCATAGAAACCTGTGGACACCAGCGTATCCCTTCCCAGAACGGCCCCGACCCAGAGGTCCGCTTCCTTCAAATACCGCGTACGGCTGTCTTTAGGATATTCACAGGATTGAACCAGTCTTCGCGTGACGCAGTCTCGATCATAAGCTGCAGGTCCGAGATATCCGACCGGCCCCGTGCCGATCATTCCATGGTTGGTGACCGCCAGACGCATGTCGCCGATATTGTGCTCGCGGGTACAGTAGACCGGCCTGATCCACGAGTAGGCAGCGCTTGTCGGGGTCGGCGAGGCCCCATCCCGTCCGTCAGATGTTGTCGGAACCAGAAGTGCGACAAAAACCAAGATTAGAAAAAGCGCGCGTTGTAACATCATCACATCTCATGCACTGACCCCGTTGCCAGTATCTCGGTGCCATTTTACCAGAAACTGAGCCGATCTGCAAGTCTTTCGTGCAGAGCTCTCGTGCGGATTCCGCTAAGTCCTTGCAGGGCAGAACCCCTTCGGCAAGCTCAGGACACGCCCTTAGTGGTTCTGCCGGGTGACCCAGTTTTCGGTGCCCTTCCGCGTTTTGGGTGGGATTAGCACGGTAGGGCGGGTCCGTCTTCGAACCCGCCATTTTCGTGGATCGGGTTCACGAGTTGTTCGCGCAGCTAACGACGAAGCAACCGACATCGTATGATCGAGATGCGAGTGTCGGGACCACAGGGGTCACGACCTACTTCAACTGCAATCCTCTCGCTTTATCGGATAATGGCAGGTTTGAAGACAGACCTGCCCTTGGGCTGACTCCAGAAAACGCTTGACGCTGCGGTCACGACCATATATTGTACAGTCGCGCTAAAGTTACAAATTGACAATTGCAACCCGCCGTTCAGCTGAAAAAGCGTTAGCCGGTAGTAATGGGTGGCTACCGGTTGTAATTGACGGTCAGTGTACGTCGTTTCGTACTGTGGCACTGACAACTGTACGGAAATACTTGCGGAAGTGCTTATTGTTGCCGTTCACTCCGCGTAATGACCAAACTCTGGCTTTCGAAAATGAGATTGTGTTGGGTAGACTTAACAAACGTTTAGTTGGGAGCAGGTTACTTATGACTCACTGCAAACGGGCCTTTCGATTCATCGCGTGGGCGATTCCGGCGATGACCTTCGCGATGGCGATAGTTCCCTCAATGGTGTTCGCTGACGCCTGTTATGTTACCGTTAGTCGCGTAGAGGGGCTTATCACTGAAGGCCCCAACGCCGGAAAGCTAAGTGACGGTGATGTCACTTTCGTTGTTCGCTTTACGACGCCGACAACCAATACAGATTCCTATATCATCTCTAACGGCTGGAGGCTGTATTCGCCTGATGGGGCGGTCTTCTCCGAGACTCGCATCGAGGCAGTTCCAGGTGTTCTGCCCCCACTCTATGACATCTTTTTCAGACTGTTTCAGTGGGATGGCGTCGGTGCCGACTCTGTTGGCGTCGTTGGTAGCGGGACCGTGGGAATATCGCCCGGCTTTGACCAGGAAGTCCTCCGCATAACAACCAGGATCGATCCGAACAGCAACGGCAGGACGATCTGTGTTGATTCCAGCTTCAGCCGTCATGATGTCTTTTGGGAGTGGTTGGATCTGACAGCGACGATAAGCCTGCGTCCTGATTGGTCCGGCCCGCTCTGCTACGAAATACACAGTTGTGGCACGGACCCCGACGGCGACGGGCTCGGTTCGTTTTGCGATAACTGCCCCACTGTAGCTAACGCTGATCAGACGGATACCGATGCCGACGGAGCTGGGGATGCTTGTGACAACTGCCCGCAACCGAATCCAGGACAGGCCGACCTGGATGCCGATGGACACGGCAATATCTGCGACAACTGCTCCTCACGATACAATCCTAACCAAGTAGACAGTGATGCAGACGGGCTAGGCGATGCCTGCGATAATTGTCCGCTTGCTTCCAACGTGCTTCAGACTGACACCGATGGTGACGGTTTCGGTGATGCATGCGACCCTGGCGCGGTGGATTTCAGTGCGTCACCGCGGTGTGGTGGAGTGCCCCTCTCCGTGGCTTTTACTGATCTCTCAGTACCGTTGACTACGATCACCGGCTGGTTGTGGGATTTCGGTGATGGAACAACGAGTACGGAGCAGAACCCCACCCATGAATACAACGACGTCGGGCCGTTTGATGTCACCTTACAGATATTCAGCGGTGCTCTGACCGACAGGAAGGTCAAAGCCGGGTACATTACCACCCAGGAGGCGATAACGGTTGATTTTGTAGGTCACCCAACGACTGGAGAGCCGCCGCTGGTAGTCGTTTTCGACCCCGAACTCGACGGCATTGCCACTGAGTATCTGTGGGATTTCGGCGATGGTCAGACCAGCACCGTCCCCAACCCGATTCACACATACACGTCAGTTGGAATCTACGATGTGACCCTCACGGCACGCCTGCTGCTCGACGGTTGCAGCCAGGAAGACATTCAAGTTAAACAGGGATATGTTGTTGTTTCGAATTTGAAAGCGGGCTTTGTGGCAACTCCTGCTGCTGGAATGGTCCCGCTGACGGTGCAGTTTGCGGACATGTCAGAGGGGATACCGATCTCCTGGCTGTGGGATTTCGGCGATGGAGCTACCAGCACTGAGCAGAGCCCGAATCACCAGTACAACCAGATAGGCCTATATGATGTCAAGCTGACGGTAGGCGACGGAATTTTCCAGAAAGAACATTTGCAGCTCGGTTGCGTCAGGGTCGGCCAGGGATACACCGACCTGGAGGCCGAGCTTTATGCCCCAACGTCTCTCGCCCGTCCGGGTTTCTTCTATACGTATTATTTCAGGTGGTTCAATATCGCTACCAATCCGGCAGAAAACTGTGAACTGAGATTCCTCCTGCCCAGCGCGGCTACCTTGATAAGCGTCACACCGAAGTTGACCTCGGCCAACGGCGGCTCTGGCACCTGGTCGGGGTGGTCATATGATGGCCAAATTATTGTCGTTCCCCTCGGCACTATTGATGCCTCTTCATGGACCGGTGGGTTTGTAGCCGCCGACGTGTACCTGTCGCCAAATGTGTTGTGCGGAACCGGTCTCCAAACTGAGATGCTGCTCACTTCAACGTCGCCCGAGCGTAACACGCGCAACAACCATGTTGTCCTTAATCATCCCGTACTGTGCTCCATAGATCCAAACGATAAGACCGCGACCCCTGCCGGTGATGGGAATGACAAGACGGTTGCCGCCGACCAACGCCTGGCCTATCTGATCCAGTTTGAAAACAAAGCCAAGGCTTCGGCAGAGGCAATCTATGTTCGTGTGGTCGATACCCTCGACCCGAACCTGGACTGGAGTACGCTCTCGGTTGGAGAGATGAGCCATCCTGACGTTTGCGATTGGAGTTTCGATCCTGCGACCGGTGAGTTGTCGTGGTTCTGTAATGAAATAATGCTCCCGCCGAACGTCACTCCGCCGCAAGGTGAGGGGTATTTCACTTACTCGATATCACCCAAGCCTGATCTGCCTAAGGGCACGACCATTTCAAATGTAGCCTGGATACGGTTCGACTACAATCCGTGGCTAATGGCTCCCGAAGGGGGTCCTGTGGTACGAACAATAACCCGTGGCTGTTGTGAGGGTCGCGTGGGCAACGCCAACGGTCTTGGTACTTACCCGAATGAGGTAACGATCAGTGACATTCAGACCCTGGTTACGGCGAAGTTCATAGTTGGTTCATGTGCCGCCTTAACCTGTCTGGCGGAATGTGACGCAAACCAGTCTGGTGGAGTTGACCCAACTTGCAGTGATATTTCCATTAGCGATATCGTGACTCTGGTAAACCACCTGTTTATCGCCGGCCCGGCGAACGCGCCGTTGAAGGAGTGTTTGTAGCAAGTCACATTTCGACTGGTTCAATGTAACTTTTTGATGGTCTTCGTAGAACGCGAATGGCGGGTTCGAGGACGGGCCCGCCCTACGCAACTTATTGGCAGAACCACCAAGGGCCGGTCCTGAGCTTGCCGAAGGGGGTTCTGCCCTACTTGGACTTAATCGATAATATTCGTAGGGCAGGAGCCCCGCGCTCCTGCCATGAATGGCAGAACCACTAAAGGGTTCTGCCCTACGATTTTGACATGATTGTGGCAGCATCCGGACAAGCAAACGTAGCAACCCCCGTCACACAGCAGGAAATGTTTTCCAAAACGGGCGGTTCTTTCCGCTTTGTAGTGAAAAAGATCATCCTGGTTGTCATTAGCCTCTTGACGCCAGGTCCCGGTGCCTGCAAATTATCACTGGTAGTGTGTGATCTCGCTGGTCACACGACATACCCTCACTAAGTGAGGGTTGGCCTCTACTGTAAGCAAAGGAGGTTAGTGCATGGCGGACTACAGACTGACCGTAGAGGTGCTGGAAGCCCGAATCTCTCCCGTTGGGTTGAGCTTGGGCGGCCAGTAATCTTTGCGAAGTAGTTTTCGTAGACAGGGCAGACCTAACGGTCTGCCCTTGCCTTTTGTCCCAGTTTCAGACCCATTGATTTGATTTCTTCCGATAAGGAACGCACCAGCGATCTTCCCAGGAACAGTTGCCGGTCGGCCTCTCCGTCGATATTGTCGGCGACCTCCCGACAAACGCCAAGGGCCTGTTTGAAAGAGACATACGCCTCTTCGTAGTCGCCCTTCTCCCTGGCGATTTGCCCCAAAAGAGTGAGCGACATGATCAGTTCCGGCCGCAGGTTCGTTTCTAAGGCTTGGCGAAGGGCAGCCTGAAGTAAACGCCGGGCGCGAGCCGGTTCCTCCTGCGCCACATGGATTCTTGCCGCCAGAATGCGCATCCAGGGCAGTTCCATATCCTGATCGGCTTGCTCAAGTAAGTTCAGATGATTTCCTGCCTGAGCGACAGCATCGCCTGTGCGACCTTGATCCAGTAGAAGTTCCACTCGACCGAACCAGAGGATGCGTTTTTCTCGAACCAGTCGGCGTTCACTGACTATTCTATTGGCGGCGTCCCAGTAGTGCGGATCATCAGTAAGTCTCGGCAGCAGAAGCAGGCTTTCGAGTTCGGTGACCGAATTGCGGATGCGCAAGGACTCACTGTAAACTCGCCGCGCAATCTCCAGAGCAGTAACGGAGTCACCCAAATGAAGTCTCATGCTCGCCTTTTGCACGGAAGCCAGCAACTCGAGGGAGTAATCATCGAGGGTCTCAAGAATGTGATCTATTCGACCAAGAGCCCGCACGGCTTCGGCATAGTTCCCCTGACGCTTGGCGATCGTGGCCGCATGAAGATGAAACGGTCCCTCGTGGGTCGCCAGATTGTGCGAGCCGGCGAGAGAAAGACCTTCCTCCAGAAGCACCTGCGATTCCCTAAGTTGACCTGCCGAGATCTTGAGTGAGACAAGGTTTTCAAGATTATAGAGAAGTTCTTTCTTGCTGCCAATGCGACGATTGATGTCCAGGGCTTCGGTCAGCGATTCAGCCGCTTTGGCGGGCGAGCCAGTCAACTGGTAGGCGTAGCCGAGATTGTTGAGCGTGCGAGCAATCTCACCGAGGTGCCCGATCTCTTTCTTCATGTCCAGAGTGTGGTTGAGCAGGAATATGCTCCTCTTCACGCGGCCGTCGAAACAGTAGGTGGTGGCAATATTGTGAAGGGTCGACGCCAGGTCCGGTTTGGCGCCGAGACGCTTTTGTATCTTGTACGCTGCGCGGTAGTGCACAAGTGCCTGGCGGGTATCGTTGGCGATCCAGTGAACGTTGCCGATGTTGGTCAGGGTGTGGGATATCTCCAATTCGTCGCCAAGCTCTCTGAAAACCGCCAGCGATTTTTCCAGAGCTTCAAGCGCCGCCGTGCTGTCCTGCCTCAAACGATAAAGGTCGCCCAGATACTTGTGCGTCTCGGCCAGCAGTTTATCAGGTATGTTGTTTTCATACAACCTGATGATGCGTCGGTAGGTGGCCTCAGCAGCGTCAAGTTCACCGCCGTCCTTATGGATGTTCCCCTTGAGCAGCAAGGCACGGCGGATTTCGAACTCACGTTTCAGCAACTTTGCATAGCGATCGATACCAAGTAACATTAAAAGAGCATCGGACTTGTGATCGTTGCGCGTGAACTCGTGGGCAGCCAGTTCGGCGCAACGTTCCGCCTCACTCAGATTACCTGCCTGCAAGTACAGCCGAGTGGCGGTGGCATGAGCGTCCAGCCGCGCGGCGGTAGGCGCCAGGCGGGTCGATATCCGTGCTACCGAGCGAGGTCTGAGCAGCGGTAAGAGAAGTGATGGCAGCGCGCGCGGGAGTGAGGACGTCGTTTTGTCATGTGGAGAACCGAGTCTGTCGGCTTCAACGGCTCCTCCCGCGATTGAGGCGAGGACCGCAGCTTTCTTATCCCGCCAGGTTGATTTAGAAAACAACTGGAGCGTGTTCCTACGCATCTGCGCAGGCCAATAGATGTCGCCCGCGAATCGAAAGCTGCCGTTGTCATAGATGAGACAGTTGCGAACAAAATTGGCAGCAAGGAGCAGACGCAACCGGTCCGTGTTTTCGTCAGTCAACTCGTCAACCCGCTCCCGTTCTGTGGCGGACAGTTTGAGAACGGTCGCCACGGTGTCTGAGTATCCGGAGCCTTGCCGGATCAGGTAGCCCGGTCTCAGAACTCGGCGATAAGGATAGTCCGCCCCGTCGCGCCACAAGGCCTCACACACTTCCCTTCCCGATTCGGGCCGTGCTTCTTCGGACTTGGCCAGGAGGCGTTCGACAAGCCGGCCGACACTCTCGGGCAAGTCCGGTCTCAGTTTCAGAAGTGGCACCGGCTCCTGCTCGCAGACACGACCATTTACTTTGACCGGCTCGGAGTCCTCGTCCATGAAAGGATGTCGGCCACTGAGCAGTTGGTAGGCAATCACGCCCAACGCAAAGAGATCGGAGCGGTGGCCCGTGCGGTGCTCGAGGATTGTCTCCGGCGCTATGTACCCGACTGTGCCAAGTCCCAGGCGAGCGTTCTCAGGCTCATTGAGTCGTCGTCCCAGTGACAAGTCGGACAGCTTGGCGAAGAACAGTTGCCCCGGTTTCAGTTCAGCCCAACGCTCCGGAAGGAAGACGTTCTGTGGCTTGAGGTCACCGTGCGCAAGTCCTGCCGCGCGGAGAAGTTCCAGATCCGCTGCTACCGCCGAGATGATATTGAGGGCAAGCTTGGTGTTTTCGATCCGCCCCACCTCGGAGAGTGTCGGCCCGGAGCACAGTTCCAGTATCAGGTGGTCATTCGCGGCAGTAGGCGGTTGTAATAGTCGCACCAGTCCGGGGAAGCAATAGCCGCCGATCAGATTGTATTCGCGACGTATGAGGGTCTCAAACCTGGTGGTGTGACTGGAAACCTGCGGCCGCTCGTACTTGACGGCCACGTCTCGATTCAGTTGCCTATGGAACGCGCGAATGACGGTCGCAGTGCCGCCCTCGCCGAGGGGTCGAATGACCCGCAGTTGAGGATCGTCGGCGGGATCGTACATCGCGTCGGCCTGTCCGTTAGTGGACCTGGAGGCGAGGCAGGGTCAGGGTGAAGATAGTGCCCTGGCCAAGTTCCGATTGCGCCGTAAGAGTGCCGCTGTGCTGCTCGACAATAGCCTTGCAGTTATACAAGCCCAGGCCGTGGCCGCCCTTCTTGGTCGTGTAGTGCAGGTTGAAAATCCTGGACAGGGTGTCGGCCGACATCCCCGTGCCGTTATCCCTGACGGACACCGACAACGACTCTCTCGCTTGGTCGAACCAGGCGCGCATCTCGATTTCACGCTTGAACTGAGTGGGGTCTTCTGTTTCCGCCGTCGCGCGCTCTTCGATGGCATCGGAAGCATTGTTTAGCAGGTTCATCAGCACCTGCTGAACCTGGCCGACGTCCATTTCTACCGGCGGGATATTGTCTGCCAGATCGAGGGTGAAGTGGACAGTCTTGAAACGGGGTTGTATCTGCAGCGAAAACAGCAGGTCGTCGATCAGGTGTTTGATGTCGTAACTGATATACTCCGGCTCAGGCTTCGAGAAGTCCATCAGGTTGTCGACGAATTTCTTGATCTTGAACACGTTGTCGGTGATAGACTTAGCGTTAAACCTGACCTTGTCGTATTTCTCGCGATCGATGTTCACCGACATCAGCTCTGCGTTGTTGGCAATGATTGAGAGGTAGTTGTTCAATTCGTGCGCCACCGACGCCGCCATCTCACCCCGGGCCACCAGTTTCTCGGAGAGAATTACGTACTGCTCCATGGTGACTTTCTCGGTGATGTCTTCTATGGCCATGATGAGACCGTCGTGACCGTCCGGCAGGTTGTTAAGCGGCGATATCTTGAGCGAGAGAACCTTCTCGAGATAGCGCGTGTGGTGGTAGAATCGCGTCTCGGATATTTCCTGCCTGGTTGTCAGCACCAAATTGACCATCGACTGCCAGCGCGACTTCTCGGCCTCCGGCAGGGTATCGAGAAAATAAGTGTGGTCGTGCTTGTCCTTCAGGTCATGAATCTTGTCCTTGTCGAGATCGAAAATCTCCAGCGCCGCCGGGTTGATTGTCAGAATATTTCCTCGGGAGTTTATGACCACTATTCCGACCGGCGAATTGGCCACCACGGAATCATTGTACTCCTCGAGCCGAAGCACCCGGTCGTACACATGGGCGTTGTGCAGCGCGTTGGCAACCATCTGGGCGTACAGTTCGAAAAGATACAGATCGGACTTGAGAAACATCCGTGCATGGCTCGAATTGTCGAGATAGCATACGCCGAATATCCGATCTTTTACTTTTACGGGTACGCACATGATCGAGCGCAGATGCAGTTCGATTACCGATTGCTGTTGTGCAAACCGATCATCGTTTTGAGCGTCGGAACTATAGATCGACCGGCCCGTGCGGGCAACTTCGCGGGCGATACTCGTCGAGATTTTGAATTCGTCCTGTACCATGTCTTCGCGGCACAGGTTGTAGACGGCCTTTACCTGGAGTTCGCCTTGTTCATCCAGCAGCATGACGAGACCGCGTTCAGCCTGCATCAGTTCGATCGCCTTCATCATTGCAAGCTGCAGAACTTCATCGAGGACGAGCGATGAGTTAACCGCCAGAGAGACTTCCAGCAAAGCCCGCAGATCGGAATTGCGGGTTTCTACTACGGTCGTTTCATCAGTTATCCGGGGATTGGATTCGGCCACCTGGTCCAGAGTAGCTTCCAGATCGGCAAAGATGTCAGCCGGCTGCTTCTCGCTGGTAGCCGCCGCGGAAGAACCGTAGTTCCCAGGAACGGAACGGGGTGTAGATTGAGGGTGCATTTTGGTCTTATCCATTCAAACCTGCCAGAACTATGGGTATTCGTACCGTTTATCGGCTGAATTCGGCGAATTCTTAAGAAGAAGGAAAGAACGTATGTATCGGACTTGCCGTCCCCGATCAGTTGACTTCTTCCAATTCAGCGAGCAGAAAAGGGCGGGTCCGGGTGTTTACCTGGTGGCGGCCGTAGTCGGTCAGACGAAGGAACTGGCGAAACAGGAACCTGACAGGTGACTCGGATTCCGACGAATCCAAAGGGCTTTCTGCTAAGTTAAGGTCAGTCAAGGAAATAGTCGTAACCTGGAGAACGACTGCATAGCGACTTTCGGGACTGAATTGACGAATTGTGCCCAGGCAGATGCCCGCCAATTCGGACATGATATTGCTCAATTCCTCCTGGGACGCAAACGACATCTCGGTCCGATTGGAGTCTGCGTTGCTTATGACAAACTCGTTGGTAATCTTACGGAAGCTGAGTTTGAATGTCCTGGTCGTGCCGACTACGGTCTGGTCTCCCCAAAAGCGACGGGGGGTGACAAGTTCTGCGCGAAACTCAATCGCCAGTTCGATACCATCCCGCAGACGCTCAACCACTCTTGAATTCAGAAACGGGGCCAGGTCAACCCAGGCAGTGAGGCAGGAGTCATGAACATATATGTCATAAAAGATGTTCGGCTCTTCCCTGTCTCCCGGCTGTGAGGACGCCGAGCTGGCAGCGGCAAGTACAGCGAAGATCAGAGCGGTCAGCTTCTTCATATACGGCGGACCGGGGCCGGCTTGGACTAGATCGAAAAGGTCAGTCGGGCAAACAGCCTCGGGTCATCATCATACGACCGATCCAGTCGTTTGGCCAGCCCGATCTTGAAATCGCTGCCCAAGTATACTGCGACTCCCAGAGAGTGTTTGACCTCGGCATCGGCAAAGCTGCTCTTCTCGCTGATCTGACCAAGATCCCACATCAGTGACGCCGCCAGGTCGCTCCTGGGGAAATCTATCCGGTATTCGAGATTGGCCAGCCAGAAATGGGAGCCGCTGTATTCTTTCTGCCTATAACCGTACATCGTCCCTAAGCCACCCAGATAGAACTGCTTGTGCATAGGCAGGAGGCCATCTGAGCCACCATACACTCCGCGCACAACAGCGGCAATACGACGGTTGAGTTTTTGAACGCGAGTAACGCTGAGCTTGTAACGGGTGTAGTCGAAATCCGAATTCAGATGCGGACTGGACCACTCCAACTCTCCCAGCACTGCCCAGCCGGAATAGTAATAAGGTTCACTCTTGTCGCGCGTGTCGTAAGATACACGTCCGTAAAGAGCTGAATTGGTGCTCGAATCGATCACGCCGATGCCGACTATTCGCGAAACTGAATCCACGCTGCCAAAGTTTTCGGGAAACAATTTGTCCCCGCCGAATATAGACCAGAGGTTGCGTCTGGCATCCAGCCACTTGGTCTCTTCGTAGAGGAAACCGGTCTCCAGTTTCAGTTCACCCCAGGGATGCGAACGCAGCCAGGCGCGCGCACCCTCGGCTTCGTAGTAGTCCTTATAGTCCTCACCGGCAACTAAAGCGAACGCCGTGTTCTCATGGTTCGAAATCAGCCAGTCGTCTTCGGAAGCCAGCAGGCGGTAAGCTCTCCCGCCGATAGCGAGCGCTGGATCACGGAGAATAGTCTGTTCGATGCCGAGATCATAACGCCAGTGCTTCGATTCGAAGGCGTACCCACCCCCAGCCCAGACGGTCGGCAGTACGGAATCGGGATCGGCAAATCGAAGGGGAAAACCAAGGGAGAGACCGTCTACCCGATTGTAACCACAGAAGCGGCCATCGATACTGTCCAAGTCAAAATCCAGGTCAGCCTCGTAGCGGCCGTGAAAACGGCGGAACCGGTGGCGCCGCCCCAGGCGATCATCCGTACCAGATCGGATAGCGCCGTAGACCGAGGCGTCACCCACGACCTCGATCTCTCCCCTGACTGACACTACGTCCCCACGCACGACTGCGCCCGCGCCGACATATACGTCGCCGAAGAGCGAGATGACGTCTTTGTTTACCTCGCCATGAATTTCCACATTGCCTGTAACAGTAAACACACTCCCGCGCACGAATTCCTCCTCACCTACGGTAATGCGTTTGCTAAACAGTTCGATCAAATTACCACGCCTGACGCGGCCGGTCTCACGCGCCTTAGAATCGCGGGTATAGAATTTGACCTCCGTGTACCCGCCGCTACGGGAGACTTCAATATCAGTCACATCGTCGAATTGATAGACGTGCTCTAAGGTGTGAAGACCGTCGGCATCGATCAGCGTCGCACCGTCGGCTTTCACCGTCTGGCCGACTGTCTTGACAGCGCTTTGACTGAAGAGAAAGCGGGTGGTATCATTGTTGGTACTCACGGAATAGCCGAAGGAATCTTCATTGAATAGCAGCGTAAATATCAACTGCCGATCAGATGGAGCCTTGTATTCAGAGTATTGCGCCTGAATAGGTCCGGTAGACAGGAGACCAATTACCAGTACTGTCACTATGGTCAGGTAGAATTTCACGCTGAATCGACTTATCACAAGCATCGCATAACCTCCGTTTTGCTATTCCATAGAACAAATCCCGTGCCGGTGCGTCAACTTATGATTTTGCAGTGAGTTACAGGATTTGACAAGACGGAAGCGTGTGAATCTGACATGGTTGTGCACAACTAATGGTCTTGTGTTTTGAGGCCCCACTCTTTCACCTTCCGCGAGAGGTTCGCTCGGTCCATACCGAGGCGGCGGGCGGTTTCGGCGATATTGCCGTTGCATTGAGCCAGCGTCTGGCTGATGAGCATCCTTTCGAAGCGGATGAGTTGCTCGGCCAGTGGGGCATCATCGGGAAGCGAATCGTCCGTCGGCACGTTCTCACCGAAATGGACGGACACGTCTTCAATGTCAACGGTTCGCCCGGCGCACAGGATGGTCAGGCGCTCGATCAGATTCTTCAGTTGGCGCACGTTGCCCGGATACGCTCGCGTGCACAAATAGGCCATGGCCGCTGGAGTGAAACGAGTGTGCCCTGAAGGATCAAAGCGCTTGAGGAACTCGCCGGCGAGAAGGGGTATGTCATCGGGTCGAGCCGCTAAAAGCGGAACGTCGACGTTGAACACCGAGATGCGGTAAAACAAATCCTGGCGGAACCGACCGTTGCTGATCAGGGCGCTCAGCTTTCGATTGGTCGCGCAAACCACACGTACGTCTACCTGTCGTGCCTGACTTGCTCCCAGCGTTTCGATTTCACCTGTTTCAAGCACGCGCAGCAGCTTGGCCTGACATGCGAGCGGCAAATCACCAATCTCATCCAGGAAAATAGTACCGCCGTCGGCCAGCGCAAACTTGCCGGGATGATCTTTGACCGCGCCGGTGAATGCCCCCTTCGCGTGCCCAAACAACTCCGATTCAAACAAAGTCTCCGGAATACCCGGGCAGTTGACCTTAAGAAATGGAGCCTGCCGTCGCCGGCTCGACAGATAGATCCGGGTGGCGACCAGTTCCTTGCCGGTACCATTCTCGCCGGTAATCAAGACCGTGGTATCGGTGGGCGCGACCTGCGCGATGGTGTTTTTCAGTTTTCGCACGGCTTCGGATTGCCCGACAATTAGACACTGTTCGTCGAGTTCGTCGACCATGAGCGTGCGCTGTTTCTCGGCAGTCGCCAGTGCCAGCGCCGCTCGAACCGACGAAATCAATTTCTCCGGTGGAACCGGTTTTTCCAGAAAGTCGATGGCACCAAGACGCACGGCCTTGAGAGCGTCGGGGATATCCGCTTGACCTGAGATCACCAAGACGGACGGAGAGAATGGGTCTTCCTTGAGCTTCTTCAGGAAGTCGAGACCGTGCTGGCCGGGCAAATGAAGATCGAGCAGGATGAGATCGAACGGCTGCGCCGCGCACAATCGGGCGGCCTCTTCCGCCGACGCCGCCGAACGTGTTTGCAGTCCCTCATCTGTCAGCAGCGACGAGAATGAAGTTCGGATGTTTTGCTCGTCATCCACTATCAACACTCGCGAGGACACGTCTACTCCTTCAATGGCAGGACAAGCGTCACAGTTGTTCCCTTGCCCTGTTTCGACTCGACCCGGAGTTGCCCGCCAAGTTCGGCCATAGATCTCTCTACGATAGCGAGTCCAAGACCGTTGCCTTTGGCTTTGGTGGTAAAATAGGGAAGACGGGCCGAGGCCAGAGTTTTCTCATCCATCCCTGTGCCGGTATCGATCACAGCAATCGCCGCAGTGGCCTCGTTTCGGGTCAGTGTGAGGGAAATCCGGTCACCCTCGAGGCAGGCGTCAATGGCGTTCCGCAGCAGGTTGTGGATGGCTTCCCGCACGTAGGCCGCATCCGTAACGACCCAGGTTGTTTCCGTCGGCAGATCGAGACGCGGTTCAAACGATCTGAGTTTCTCAGTGTAGAGTTGGAATACCGATTGAACCAGATCGTTGAGGTTAAGGCGTTCCAGCTTTGGCGGAGGCAGTTTGGCCAGGGTCGAAAAACGCTCGGCCAGAGAAGTCAAGTGTTTGACTTCTTCGCCGGCGGCCTGAAGCGGTTCTCTAACCTGCTCCCACTGGTCGGTACCCTTCAACTGATGCTCTATCCGATAGAGCGAGACCAGAATGGGCTGGAGCGGATTTTTCAGTTCGTGAGCGAACCTTCGGGCAACCTGCCGCCAGGCAGCCACTCGTTCGGTCTGAGCCAACTGCGCGGTGATTTGGTCGAGTTGGGCCGCCATCCGGTTGAAACTCTCGACCAGAGTGCCAAGCTCGTCACGGGCCGAAACTGAAACCTGCTGTTTGAAGTCACCTGCGGCAATTCCTGCTGCGGCCCGACTGAGCGCTGCTACCGGTTTGGCAAGATACCCCGACACCCGCGCTGACAGGACGTATGCCCCGACAAGTGCTACGAGCACTAAGCTGAGAAACAGCATACCGAGAAAGGCGATGTACTTTGATCTGAGTTCCCGCTCTGCCGAGCGTGTTCCTGAAATCAGCCTCGCACCCTCCAGAATGTCTACAAAGGAAGAATCATGTATGATCCCGCCAACCAGCCAGGTTCGCGTGGTTTCCTTCGTCGAAACGAATTGTAGTAACCTGTCATCGAGCGTAACCAGTCCTCGATTCTGCGTCTGTAGCACTTCCTTTAGGCGACTAATGGCGTCAGGAGGGATGTCCCCTGAGACGATTGTCGCTTCGCCGCTCAATGAGTCTATCCTGATCGCGAAGTCAAGGGTTGCATCAAGAGTTCCAGGCTCGGCCTGGTATTTCACCAGAGCACGCTCGATATCGTCGTACAGAAGAGTGAAGAAGTAATCCTGGGCCAGGTCCCAGCGTTCTGAACGAGATGATTCAGTTGTTGCCGCATTGTCGACAGCAAGGTAGTAACCAATCACGGTTAGCACGATTGACGGCACCACCGCAAACAACAGAAACAGACGAAACAGGCGGGAGCGAAAACTGGCCGGCATGATTGCTCACGAATGGCCGCGAAAGCGGCCGTTGTAATCAGCCAGGGCGCGGATGTGCGCCTCAAAGGCGATTTTGTCCGGAAGCTCGTCGAGATGAAACCACCGGACATCGAGCGCATCGTCAGCCGGTCTGATTTCACCTCCGGCAATCCGACCGAGATACAGCATGAGAATGGCGTTGGACCGGGGATCATCGGTACCACTGTAGACTTCGAAAAACGACGTGAGTTCCACTTGCAGACCGGTTTCTTCTTCCAACTCGCGGATGGCGGTTTCGGAGGGGTGCTCGTGCCAGTCCATGAATCCAGCGGGGATACACCACCAACCAATTCTGGGGGGATGCGCCCGTTTCACCAGCAGCACACGGTTGTTTTCCACAAGGATGACACCGGCTGCGGGAACCGGATTCTGGTAGAACACGTAGCCGCATTCCCGATCAGGACAGTAGACACGTATGCGTCCTTCAAGTTCACCTTCGAGCAGTTCTTTGCCGCAGAGCGGGCAGTAGCGGAAGCCGCAATGATGCTTCTTGCGCTCGAACAGTTTCGCCTCGTCAAAACGCTCATGGTTCGTCGTCATCAGGCCACCACTCCATCAGTCATCTTCAAGGCGATAATGGTGGTATCGTCCTGCGGCGGATGGGACGGATCGTGTCGCAGAACGTCTTCCCGAATCTGATCGAGAATCTCCTGAGGATTAAGTCTGCGTCGTTCTATGAGGAACTGACGGATTCGAGCATCGCCGTATTCCTGACCGTCAGTATTCATCGCTTCCGACAACCCGTCAGTGAAGAAGAACAGTACATCATCACAGTGCAATTGAACTGATGCTGCCTGGTACTCGATGTTCGGAAAAGCCCCAATAACCGGTCCGCCAATCTCGAGTAGTTCAATACTGCCGTCCGCTCTGATCAGAAGCGGGTAGTTGTGTCCGGCATTGGCGTAGCGAAGCACGCAGTTGTTCATGTCAAGCTCGGCGTAGAAGAGCGTAACATACTTCTCGGCCGACGTCGACGTGACCACCTGTTGATTCATATTGCGCAGGACGATTTCAATGGAGTTGCCGTTGTTGACTTCGCTGCGCAGGATAGCCTGAATCTGAGTGACCATGAGCGCGGCGGGCATACCTTTGCCGGAAGCATCAGCGATAACAATCCCCAGTCGATTTTGCTCCCTCATCGTGATGAAGTCATAGAAGTCCCCTCCCACCGTGCGCGAGGGTGTCGAGTTGGCGGCAATGATGGACATGCGGCATTCCGGCGGCTTTGCAGGAAGCAGGTCGAGTTGAATCTGCCGCGCCATATTAACTTCTTCTTCGAGGCGCATACGCTCCAACGAATCCGCATAGAGACGGGCGTTAGTCAACGCCGTGACCATCTGATTTGACAACACTCCCAGCAGATTGAAATCTTCGGCGGAATAATGATACCCGGCTGACTTGGAGGAAAGCGCCACAAAGCCAAGCATATGCTGTGCGTCCTTGAGAGGCAGGATGACGCGGATCTCGAGTTCATTCAGAACCTCGGCCAGTCGCGAACTATCCTGATAAGCGGCCAGGGTCGAGTAGCGCGCCGGGGAATCCAGAAGGTTGATACCGCGCAGCATCAGGTCCTGACGGTCAAGCACGGTCCGCCTGGGGTAATCATCGCTCTTGAGAATGGCATACTCTCCCACGCTGTCGTCGTAGAGCACGAAAAACACACGATCGACCAGCAGCGAGGTCTTGAATATCTCTTCGATCGTTCGGCGCAGCTGCGTCGGCTCGAAGTTGGAAATCACCTGTCGCGAGAAGCGCTCCATGATGTTGCGGTAGTCGGTGCGAGTGCGCATGAACATCGAACGGATAATGTTGTCGATCCAGGAAATGATCGGCTGGAATAGCAGCAGCATCAAAACGATAAATAGGTAGCTAACCACCTCAGCTTGGTCGCCAAGAACCGGCTGCAGCAGGTCTTTGCTATATATTCCCATGAGGATGTATAATCCGACCAGCACCGATGACACCAAAGTGTTGATCATCGACTGGCGGAAGAAGAGCTGTACATTGAGAAACCTGTGGCGAATGATTGCGTTGACTATGAACCCGCCGCCGATTACGATGGCTGCTATCAGCAGATAAACGCCGGCCTGACCGGCGTACTGCGAACTCCAGAAGTTCAGACTGAGAAAAGCAAGGGTGTACAGCCCGAGGGAAAGGCGCATTCCCCAGACGAGAAGGCGGGTCTGATCCTGCAGGCGCGGATTGGTCAAGAAGCGGCGACCGCTCTCGAAGAAATAGACCGCTGCCAAAACGTAACCCAGGTTGATTAGGCCAAAGATCACCTGTTCATGGAGCCGGATGTACGCCACGAACAGCATGAGTTGCTCGAACACCCATGCGAACGGCTTGAGGAGCATGCCGGTGAAGCTCTCACCGGCGGACTTCTCCACCAACGTATTCAGCAGACCAACGAGCCGTTGGTACATCAGGACCAGAGACAAGTGCATCAACTGAGGGATAACTATCAGGTACCTGACACCGGGATATCGGAACCGATGGAGTCGGTCGATGGGAAAGAGCCACGAAAAGATCACGAGCGACGGAAAGAAGAACTCCCAGACGTGATGCAGGTGGTACAGAGTGGATTCGTGGAAAGCCGCCTGGCCTGCAGTCGAGCTGTCGATCACGTAACCAAGCGCCAAAGACAGTGGTCCCAGCCCGGCAAAGAACAACATGGCTCCGCCCGCTCGGTTGGCCAGCGACGCGAAATTGTCGCGGGTGATCGTGATGGCTATGAAGATCAGAAAGCCACCGGTCAGAAAAAAGATGAGCGTATGGGCCAGCTCAAACTGCATTGTGCATCCACACCTGCGCTAACAGAGAATCAGACAACCTTGGTAACGGCTACCGTCGTGCCTGTGTTCGTTGCCTTGACGTCCACCTTATCCATGAGTGAGCGAACGATAAACAGACCCCGACCCACCTCATGAAGCAGGTTCTCATCGGCGATCGGATCAGGAACGATACCAGGATCAAAACCAATTCCTTCATCGCTCACGATAACCATCACCCCTTCCTGGGTGCGGGTGATCTTCACCGTCACCACTTTGTCGAGCGACGACTTGTTGCCGTGGATCATGGCATTGTTGACCAGTTCCGACACGGAAATGGCGATATCAGCCACCGCCGACTCATCGACCCCAAATCCGCGCAGGGTGCCTTCAAGGAAAAGGTCTACGTCCGACAGGAACTCCGGGTTGGAGGGGACCTTGATAGTGTCCCCGTTGATGACAGGTTTTGCCATGGTGCGTTAACTCCAAAAAAAACAGGCAGACAACGCTTCGCCTACCTGCCGTTAAGAACGATGTACCTAACCGGGCGGCATCAGCTATTTGAAACTCTGCACCGCTTCGTCCACGGTGTCGTAGGCCTCGAACACCGTGACCAGTTTGGTGATTGTCAGCAAGGAGCGTATTTTGTCTGTGACGTTGGCCAGCTTCAACTCACCCTGATGGTTGCGCAAAGTAGTGTAGCTGGAAATAAGAATGCCCAGACCGGTGGAATTCATCCACTCGACCCCGGCCAAATCGATCACAATGCGCTTCTTGTCATTCTCGATCATCTCGTAAAGCTTGTCGTGCAGGAGGCTGGCGTCCGGGCCGCCCATTATTTTGCCCCTCGGTTCGAGGATCACGATGCTATTCATTTCCCGATCAGACAGTTTCATAGGCGTATGACTCCTTCATGAGGTTATCTACGACCATCTGCGACCTCGGGTTGCCCGCAACGGCGGACTTTATCCCGAAAGCCGGTCAATCCGGCTAAGTCGTTAATCAGTCTTAAATTGTGAATTAAGTCAAGGGGTTTTTACCGGCTCCGGGGAGCTCATTCAATGCGTCATTCCCCGGCTCGACCGGGGAATCCATAAATCGTGGATGCCCCGCTTGAAGCGGAGCATGACAAATAGCAGGGCAGAACCCTTTAGCGGTTCTGCCAATCAGTCCCGTAGGGCGGATCCGTCCTCGCCTGCTCGCTGGGGCGAGAACCCGCCATAGCTGCGGGCAACCCCTTTCAATGCGTCATTCCCCGGCTCGACCGGGGAATCCATAACTCGTGGATGCCCCCCTAACTTCACAAACGAAGTGCAACACCTTATTAAGGTGTTGTCATGGGAAGAAAATTTGCACAGATCGGTCTTGAAGAGCGATGTGAAATTGCTCGCTTATGTGAGTCGGGGTGCTCGCTTCGGCAAATCGCGGCAACTTTGGATCGCGCGCCATCGACCATTACTCGGGAGATAAGGCGCAATCGCAGCCGACAAGGCGGTTACCGGCCCGGTTATGCGAACGAGCAGAGCCGCGCCCGGCGTTGGACCGGTTCCAAGCTGGACCGCCGTCGGGAACTGCGGAAGATGGTCATGATGGGACTGGCCAAGGGCTGGTCTCCGGAGTTGGTCGCGGGGCGACTGGCCGTGGAGTTGGGCCGACAGGTAATTTCCTACGAGACGATTTACCGGTTTATCTACGCTCAAATCGCCCGCACCAAGGATTTCACCTGGCGGCACTTGTTGCCTCGTGGCCGGGCCAGACGGAGCTGGCGGGGGTGCAAGAGAGGGAAATCGGCCTCGTCTATTCCCCTGCGGTGCCCCATCTCCGCGCGGCCGAAGAGCGCCAAGAACCGCAAAACACCAGGGCACTGGGAAAGTGATCTCATGAACTTCCGAAAACCCGACCAGAGCGTCCTCATCCTCCAGGAGCGGCGCTCGCGCCTGATGGTGGGTGTCAACCTACCCTCCAAAGAGGCGGCCTCGGTTGCTCAGGCCATGTGTACCCTCCTGACACCCTTGCCGCGCGCCTGGCGGCAGACCGTCACCTTCGACAACGGCCCCGAGTTCGGCCAGCACTACCGGCTCCATGACCACGGTATCGAGACCTACTTCTGCGACACCTACTCGCCCTGGCAGAAAGGCGGCATCGAGAATGGAATCGGTCGCCTCAGGCGCTTCCTGCCTCGCCAAACCGACCTGACCAACATTACCCCCAAACACTTCGTCCGCCTCTTCCAGCTCTACAACAACACACCCAGAAAATGTCTGGACTTCCTCACTCCTGCCGAGTTCTTTTGGCACGAACTGTTGCACTTCAAATGTGAATCCAGCCCCGCTTGAAGCGGAGCATGACAGATGGTAGGGCAGTTCTCGTAGGTCAGGAGGCTTGCCTCCTGACACGTGGATGTCAGGACCACGAGGGTCCTGACCTACTGAGAGTTCCCGTAGGGCGGGTCCGCTTCGAACCCGCCATCTTCATCAAACTGTACCCCACCCAGCGGGTGGGATCGTAGGCTACAAACAATCCTTCAACGGCGCGTTCGCCGGGCCAGCGATGAACAGATGGTTCACCAGCGTCTGAATGTCGCTAATTGTTATGTCATTGCAGGTCGGATTGGCTCCGCCGGACTGGTTTACGTCACACTCCGCCAGACATGGTAAAGCCGCACATGAACCGACTATGAACTTCGCCGTGACCAGCGTCTGGATGTCACTGATAGTGACCTCCTGCGGGTACGTGCCAAGACCGTTGGCGTCACCCACGCGGCCGATGCAGCAACCAGCCAATTCGACTAAAGCAAAAGGAGAAAGAGAGTTCGTTAGGCCGCAGATGATATTGGCATCAGTGTCAACAGAGATCGTGATATCTGTAGGATGAGGAGGGTCACCTTCCCAATGAGTGAGCCTTAGATTCGACTCCTGTCCAGCTATCTGACTCTCATCATAGGTGAAGCAGACGGTGATACTACCCGAGACCGCAGCTGTGGTCTCAATGACGTAATAGATTGGAGCACCCCGAATTGGAACGACGACATACCCGCTTTCAGGTGGGGGACCGGCAGTCTGCGTAGTCACCGTCGTCTGACCTTCTTCGGCGACTGCACTAAAGGCCACGGTGAGGCTGTCAGTGACATTCACTACAACGTCCTGACCAACCGGTGTATAGCCATCTTCGCACATGTTGCCGATATCATTTGAATCGTCATCCTCCTGACCTGGATTGTACTTCTCGGGACAGTTGTCGCAGCTGTCCGGGATCGAATCTCCATCGTAGTCCGTCAGGTCATCATAACCCGCGCATACATCAATACAGTCAGCCACAGCATCTCCGTCGGTGTCCGTATCGACAACACCGCAGCCGCAGGGACCAGGTACGCTCTTGTTTGGGTCATCGGGACAAGCGTCACAGGCGTCGCCGACGCCGTCGGCGTCCCAGTCTGCCTGTCCAGCGTTGGCGATCCCCTGGCAATTGTCATCGCAGTGTTCTGTTATCCCCCCAGTACATGGCACATCGCCTGACACCCCGCTGCTGTCACCATCCTCACCTACCCCATCCCCATCGGCGTCCGGATCACACAGGTCGCCCAATCCATCACCGTCCATGTCCAATTGTCCCGGATTATCCGCAGTCGGACAATTGTCGTCACATCCTTGAGTAGCACCACCAGTGCAGGGATTGTCACCAGGTATGCCGTTACCGTCACCGTCGCCTGATACCCCGTCTCCGTCTGCGTCACCGTCACATACGTCGCCAAGTCCGTCATCATCTATGTCTTCCTGACCAGGATTGCTGATATCAGGACAGTTATCGCTATTATTGTCTACACCATCACCGTCCCGATCGTTGTCGCACCCATCGGGAATACCATCGCCATCACTATCAACGGCGTCGCTAAAGCCTGGACAAATGTCGCAAGCATCACCGCTCCCGTCGCCGTCGGTGTCCGTCTGCCCAGGATCGTAGATTGACGGACAGTCATCCAAGGCGCAAGTGTTTGCAGTATACTCCGGATTGCCGAATCCATCCTGGTCTGTGTCCGTACAGACATCGCAGGCGTCGCCCTCGCCGTCGGCATCGGTGTCGGTCTGCAGAGGATTGGCAATAGTCGGACAGTTGTCAACACCATCGGCAGCACCGTCACCGTCAGCATCCAAGGGTGAAGTCCATGCCGCCAAGTAAGCTGAGACCTTGTTCCCCGCAGTCGTGAATCTACCCCCCACTATGAGTTTCTCGCCGTACGCTGTCAAGGCACTGACTGAATTATTCATCCCCGAACCCAACGGCGACCAGGTGCTCCCATCCCAGGACGCCGTGAAATTCCCTACCGCACCAATGTCCGTCCAAAAATGTCCCCCCGCTATCAGCTTCTCGTCGTAAACAATCAGGGCGAAGACCACAGCAGTCATTCCCGACCCCAGAGGCGACCAACTGCTCCCATCCCAAGACGCTATCCCGTTTGCCGATGCGCCAGCAGCTGTTGTGAAATAACCCCCTGCTATCAGTTTCCCGTCGTACACGGTCAGGGCAGAGACATGGCCATTCATCCCGGACTCCAACGAAGACCAACTGCTCCCATCCCAGGACGCTATGTGATTCGCCGCCACGCCACCGGCCGTCGTAAATTCGCCTCCCGCTACCAGTTTTCCGTCGTACAAAGTCAACGCACAGACACGGCCATTCATCCCGGACCCCAACGAAGACCAACTGCTCCCATCCCAGGACGCTATGTAGTTCACTACAACGCCGCCAGTCGTCGTGAAATCCCCCCCCGCTATCAGTTTCCCGTCGTACACGCTCAAGGCGTGGACTCCGTATGCTCCCGACCCCAAAGGCGACCAACTGCTCCCATTCCAAGATGCTATGTAATACGCCGCCAAGCCACCAGCCGACGTGAAAAAGCCACCCGCTACCAGTTTCCCGTCATACACGGTCAGGGCAAAGACATGGTCATTCATCCCGGACTCCAACGGCGACCAACTGCTCCCATCCCAGGACGCTATTCTGCTCGCCGCCACGCCGCCGGCCGCTGTAAAAGAGCCCCCTGCTATCAATTTCCCGTCGTACACGGTCAGTGAACGGACAGGTCCATTTATCCCTAACCATAAGGGTGACCATGAAGTCCCGTCCCACGACGCTATCGGGCTCGCCGCTTCAGCATCGCCCCCTGCTATCAGTCTCCCGTTGTACACGGTCAAGCACATAATACGGGCCAACTCCGACCCCAAAGGCGACCAACTGTTCCCATCCCAGGACTCTCCTCCCGTGATAAGGTTGCCCCCTGCTATCAGTTTCCCGTCGTACACGGTCAGGGCAAAGACGTTTGCAGCTACACTCGAGCCCAACGGTGACCAACTGCTCCTATCCCAGGACGCTATGTAGTTCACTACAACGCCGCCAGTCGTCGTGAAATCCCCCCCCCGCTATCAGTTGCCCGTCGTATACAGTCAGGGCATAGACAGCATCATTCACTCCCGATCCGAGCGGCGACCAGCTACTCCCATCCCAGGACGCTACACAACTCGCCTCTACACCAC
>Ga0315278_10000960_pt1 | contig 24896 bp, 27 predicted proteins | sample YL17G06_0_MG_FD_203880 | JGI IMG/M metagenome (GOLD analysis project Ga0315278, IMG submission 203880) | Sediment microbial communities from Yellowstone Lake, YNP, Wyoming, USA - YL17G06_0 | ecosystem: Environmental > Aquatic > Freshwater > Lake > Sediment | place: USA: Wyoming | collected... | reverse complement strand
CCATCGCCTCTCACCCTGTTTACGAACAGAGTTGTCGTCTCAAATGTCTGCTCTAGCAGCCACGTCTCAAGAGTGGAAGAAGCATGATTGCACGATTTTGCTGGATTAATATTATTATAATCGCAGTATGGACTGGACCGACCCTTGCTCACGAGCTTGTCATATTTCTAGACTCTCGTGGCTCGGATACGTTCGATGGTCTCTCCGAGCAACAGCCTGTTGCATCTTTGCAAGAGGCAATACGGATTGCGGAATTGGAGGGGGACAAGGATGTCTCTCGCGTTCGAATTGCAGTAGCTTCCGGGGAGTATAAGGGGCAGGCCGCCAAGGCCAGGGGCAATATTGCCGGCCTTGAGATAGCGGTCACCGCTGCTGATCCAAGCCAACTGCGGCCTCGTTTCAACGGAGATCTACATGGAGGAACATGGTTGGACATCAGGTCAGCAACAGGAAAACGAACGAACTACAGGATCTCGGGGCTTGAGATTACCAATTATGAAACGGCTATCAATTTAGCTGGAGATCGAAACCGCGGGGAGCGATCCAACGGCGGGAACGAGATTCGGAATAACGTCTTTGCGGATATCGGGCAAATTGCTCGTGCAGGCGCGGGGCCTTCCACAGCGGTCATAAGACTGGTGAACTCGGATGATAACGTTATTGCAAGTAACCGTTTCATTCACATCGTGAACCTGGAAGGATGCGCACTATTGCATTCCATTTATGTGGCCCATAACTCGACAGGCAACTTGATCGAAGACAATGTGTTCGAGGATTCCTGTGGCGATGCGATTCGATTCAGAGATCGTTCACACTCCAATACTGTGAAGGACAACACCTTTATTGACGCGTGGGCCAAAACCCCTGTTTCCGATTGGTATTGCGATAGTGAGAGCCGAGGTGATTGCACTAAGACAACGCCAGAATGTCCTTCCATGAATAATGTCTTAGATAGCAACACGGTTGTTGCTAGGAAACTGAAGCCGGTCCCCTCCTTCTTGACGTTTGGGGATGACATTCACAGCAACTGTTCCAACTATCCGAATGACAAGCGTTTTGTGATCAAGTGATAGTTTATCCGTGGTTTCATGATGGGATGAGTACAGTGGTGAAGTGGACATGAAGCGTGTACTTCAAGCAATTGGCGCTTCTTTTGGCTTCCAGCGGGTAACGCTGATGGGGGCATTCCGCAATCTGAAGGTAGCGCTGATTGCCGATGAACTTACCCGGTCGTGCCTTTTATTGGAATGCCAGGTTCGTGATATCACGCCGCTCAATTACAAGTTCCTCCTGAAGTTATGGAAGCCCGATGTGTTGTTCGTGGAATCAGCATGGCATGGACTGGGTAATGCCTGGAAGCATAAGATCGCCTCATATCCGGACCGCCCTGAGCGGAACAATCACGCGCTTCGCAAGGTGGTTGCCTATGCGCGTGAACTCGGTATCCCCTGTGTGTTTTGGAACAAGGAAGATGGCGTTCATTTCGAGCGTTTCTTTTCCAGTGCCGCACTGTTTGACTTCATTTTCACGGTAGACGCGAACTCCGTCCCGCGGTACCGAGCTCTCATTGGGCCGGCTGTGCCTGTGACGCCGCTGATGTTTGCCGTGCAGCCTGCAATTCATTTTCCATCTCCCAAGGAGTATGTGCACCGTCGGGCTTGCTTCGTAGGAAGTTTTGGCTGGGACATCCACGATCGGCGACGGAGTTGGCAGGAGATCCTATTCGCGGCATCGTCCGAGCTGGGCGTGACAGTATTCGACCGCAACTCGGAACGCCGTTCGCCGAACTATCGGTATCCTGACTTGCCCTGGCTGGAGATCCGCCCGGGCGTCCACCACACAAAAACTGCCCAGATCTACCGCGATTATATGATCTCTTTGAACGTGAACACAGTGGAGGGCTCGGCCACGATGTTTTCTCGCCGCCTGATTGAAATCCTAGCGTGCGGGGGGTTAGCAGTCACGACGCCGGCCATATCGGTAGATTGCTACTTTAAGGACTACTGCTATGTCGTGTCCTGTGAGGAAGAGGCACGGGATTTACTGGGGCGCTTCAAGAATGGCCTAACTCCCCGTGACCGTCACATGATCGCGGCTGGCGCAGAATACGTTTTCAAAAAACACTCGTGGGCGCATCGCCTCGAAGAGATTTTGAAGGTCATTTCAGAAAGACATGAATCGAGAAACTGTTACGGCGTTTCGGTCGGCGGCTCGAAGGGTTAGGATTTCATGTCGCACAGATGGAGTCAACGCATGCAAGTCATACTAATTGCCGGCGCCAGGCAAAGGATCGTTTTGATCCTGGTGAAGCACTTGCGGGCGGTCAACTAAGGGTACCTCCTGGCAAGCTAAAGAACCGAGACATATCCTCAAGGTAGTGGCTGCCTGAAGAACGCATGACAACCGGTAACCGCCAACGGGGATCGGTAGGTGGAGCATATAATCCCAACGCTATTAAAGGTTCTTTCTTGAGTCGTTACGGTGTATTCAATCGCGGACTACGCAAGCTATCGGCGCTGGGGGAATTCCTGCGCGGGACCATCGAACCTGTCTATTTCCTTACGCCAGCAGGCCTGACAGCGACGCTCGGATGGGGGCGTCGGAAATATGCTCGTCGTGCACAGCGTGTGGCGCAGGCGCAGGGGATTCCATTTCTATGTCTCGAAGACGGTTTTTTGCGCTCTGTCGGCTTGGGTGGCACCGAACCACCGCTCTCCATTGTTGTCGATGATCTTGGCATCTATTACGACGCGACCCATCCTTCCCGCCTTGACTCTCAGATTGCTCGACCATTGACTGGTGGAGAAACTGCCCGCGCTCGGGAGATTATCACGGCTTGGCGCAACGGGCGAGTCTCCAAATACAATTACGCACCAGACCATGCGGGGGATCTCCCGGAGCGTTACGTGTTGGTAGTGGACCAGACCTGGGGCGATCCGTCGATTCGCTATGGCATGGCGGATGAATCTTGCTTCCAGCGCATGCTTGAGCGGGCCCTCGAAGAGAACCCAGCATGCACGGTGCTGCTGAAGGTGCATCCGGAGGTTCTGGCCGGACGTAAACGTGGGCATTTCGATCTGGAGAATACCGCCCGCCTTCCGTGCGTACATGTGATTGGTGATGATGTTCACCCTGTGAACCTGCTTGAGCATGCTGAGGCCGTCTATGTGGTGACCTCGCAAATGGGATTTGAGGGGCTTCTGTGGGGAAAGCCAGTGCGGACATTTGGCATGCCATTTTATGCAGGATGGGGCCTGACCCACGATGAGCTTCCCGCTCCCGAGCGGCGCAAACCGGTCCCGCTGGAGAATCTAATCCATGCGGCCTTGGTCGATTACCCGCGCTACGTTGACCCAGAGACCGGTCAGAGATGTGAGGCAGAACGATTAATTGAATGGATGGCGTTGCAGCGGACGATGCGTACGCGCTTCCCTGACAATCTGTATGCACTCGCGTTCTCGCCCTGGAAAAAGTCGATCGTGCGGAGGTTTTTTCAAGGCAGCACGGTGCATTTTGTGGATGGTACCCATCAGATCCCTGAAGACGCCACGTTGGCAGTGTGGGGCCAAGGACATCGAGACGAGAAACGTCGGGTGATTCGGCTTGAGGATGCCTTTTTACGATCGGTTGGGCTGGGTGCCGATCTCGTACGACCTCTCTCGTGGGTGATGGACGAACGTGGCATGTACTACGATGCAACGGCTCCATCGGAATTAGAGCATGTGCTCCAGGTCACGGAATTCTCCGCTGATTTGTTGACACGCGCCAGACTGTTGCGAGATCGTATCGTCGAGCAAGGCCTGACCAAGTACAACGTAGGGGCTGGGACCTGGCGGCGAGCCAAAGAGGCGCTCCGGGTCATCTTAGTGCCAGGTCAGGTTGAGTCGGACGCGTCTATTCGGTATGGCACCTCGTTGATCCAATCGAATATGGGGCTGTTACAGGCGGTACGTGAAGCACATCCATCTGCTCATGTCATCTATAAGCCGCACCCGGATGTATTGGCCGGTCTTCGAATGAAGGGCGAAGGCGAGGACGAGGCCATGCGCTGGTGTGATGAAGTCGTGACCGATGCCGCGATGGGAAAGTTGCTGTCTGACGTTGATGAAGTCCACGTACTGACTTCCTTGGCCGGATTCGAGGCCCTGCTGCGCGGGAAAAATGTCACCTGTTACGGGCGGCCTTTTTATTCCGGGTGGGGGCTGACCGATGACCGCATGCCGCTGGCGCGCCGGACGCGCCGTTTGACTCTTGATGAGCTGGTCGCCGGGGCACTAATTCTCTATCCCACGTATGTGAGCCGGATAACCGGAAAATTTACAACGTCAGAACGGGCTTTGGATGAATTGTTGGACTGGCGACAGCAGCAGCGGACTAGTTTGCCATTGTGGCGAACGTTCCTGCGCCTTGTGCTTCTTCTCGGAAAACGATTCTGATTAGGACATTTTCCCGCTGATTTGTAGATCGGGAGCACTTTGAAATTGGGCGGTGGAGTATGACTTCACAATGTTACGACTTGTTTTCGAAGAATCTTAAACGAGTTGTGATGCACTCTTCCTATATTCAGTCGTTTCGCGTTAATACGTCGCCATAGCTGCCCCAGCTTTAAGATACTTGGCGAATGTATTTTGACCCAAACCAGAGAGGGGGGGGGGGGCGGCAGGTTAGGGAGCGAGGCCAGGTCAGTGCGAACGTCCTGGCCTTTGCCCCTATTGGTACTTGATGGTTCGGAGTTGATCTCCCCGTGCCCCACGACCCCTCTTACTGACGTTGGTCTTCAGCTTGTGCTGTTCAATCACTGTCGAGTTTTCTTACCTGTATTGCCTTAACCGAGTCCCGTCGACCACCGATGTGCTCAACAATGTGGGAGGAACTCTTTGTGGGCAACGGACCGCAATGGGTGTCGATGAGATCTGCCAAGAGCGACCCTGGTTTTATCCACGGTATCGTCTTTCACGATGATGTCTTGTTCATTTCATCAGCACCATGGTTGTTTATCAGGAGCAGAACCGAGACTTTCCTTGGTAGAAGGTGACGCTTATGCTACATTTATTCTATTTATGTTGGTGAAGTGAGGTCATTTATGCACTTCGTTCGTATTGGCAAGAAAGCCTTAAACCTCGATAGTGTGAGCTACTGCGAAGCACAGATTTGGCAAGATGAGATGTCACTAAAGGTCTATTTCGCCGGATCCGCAAACAATACCCCGCTGGTATTCGCCGAAGAGGACGCAAAGGAACTGTGGAAGTACTTGGATTACGTCGCTGAAAAACCCGTCTAACGCCTACACCTCCTCAACTCTCTAATTGTACGTTCCCTTCGCTTTTTGATCCCTACAGACGCTGGATCCCCCTAAATCTTTGGATGGATCCCTTATCTGAATCAATGCTTCCTCATGACCATACAAGATCACAAGCGATCGATTAGTACGCTCGGCCTTCATGCATAGACGGGGCGGTCTTCACAACCGGCATAATCCAGCCGTCCTTCTTGTAGCTACTATAGTACACGAGCACCTTTTTCACATAATCCTGTGTTTCCTTATAGGGTGGGATCTGTCCATATCGATCCACCTTGCGTTCGCCCGCGTTATAGGCCGCCAAGGCTAAACGGAGGTTCCCGTGGAATCGATCCAGGAGGTAGCGAAGGTGCTTGGCCCCACCAGTGATGTTCTCGTTCGTATCATAGAGGTTCCGCACGCCATGTCGCATGGCGGTTTCCGGAATCAGCTGCATGAGTCCTACTGCCCCTGCCTTTGAGACCACGGTCGGATTAAAGGACGACTCGGCCTTTATAATCGCTAGGAGCAAGGCCGGTTGCACGCGGTGCTGCTGTGCCGCACGGCTGACCGCTTGCTCGATTTCAAGGTCCCCCACACCACGATGATACCGAGCCTTGCGGCGAACGACTGTGACACCCTCATCTGTCGGCACGTTCGTGAGGTTCACCAGACCCATGGGACCGACGTAACCATAGATCTGAGGATCGGCGAGAACACAAGGCACCGACGTCGCCATCAGTATCCCCACTACGTAGGCCAGCAATCTGGCGGAACCCTTGAGGCTGACTGTCCTGCGGCCTGAATCATCACTATATGGATTGTTGTGAAGGTCGATGGTGTTCATCTTTGTTTCCTCCCTGTACCGAACCCTGTGTCGCCCTGCGGCACGGCTTTCATGCTGTTGGAGAACTGCCCCTGTCCTGTGACGCTGTAAGCGCAGGTTCTATGCCGTTTGTCAGGGAGAAGAAAATGCTTGATTATGTCAACTTTCCAATGATTTGTGGCTCTTCACGACTCCCAACTTTCGTAGGGAGATCAGGGTGGGGGCATTCCTTTTTTTGGTTTTCCTTGCCGCACTTTGTGGTTCGTTGGAGGATGCTGCTGGCACTCCACAACTCTCTTGCGCCTGATCCCACGAACGAGGGGGTCTCTCGCGCGCAAAAGGAAGACGTGGTACTCTCTGCACTCCTCATCGTCCGGCCAAGAAGGAGTCAACTGCCATGGCGAAGCTTCGGTACTGTGAACGAGTCCACACACACTTCCCCGTCGTGTTTGCCGGTCAGGCCTATGTGGGGGAGGGAACCGTGCTCAACGTGTCTGTCCCTGGCTGCGCGGTCCACAGCCGAAAACGGGTACAGCCCGGCTCCTATCTTGAGATGAGAATGCTCGCTCCTGACACCGCGTCTCCCCTCCGAGTCGGATTAGCCAAAGTACGCTGGTGCGAGGGACGACGGTTCGGTGTAGAATTTATTCAAATGCCTGGTGAAGACCAAGTCCGCTTGGGTCGGCTAGTGAAGAAGCAGGTCCCTCTCGCGCTGCCGCCTCGATCCAGCGCGTGGCAAGGGACGCACTCCTGATTATCACACCAGCTAATAAGGATGAAGGCACATGACGAGAGGACTTCCGCTCATCATAATACTGCTCCTGGCAGGCTGCGCTGAGTCCTATACTGTGTTCCATAACCAGACGGGCAAGCCGATCATACTGGGTCGCCGCGCATACTCCTACGAAGGCTGCCTCTCCACAATGCACGAGGAGGCGGCTCAACTTGGTGTCACCTTTCGCACAATCCAGGTGAAAGGTTCTTGGGAAGGTCGCTCCCTCCTCTGGCCCTTCGAGCCAGGGTATGCCTGCGAAGGGGCCATCGGCCCCGAACGTCTCCCGCGCGGAGTCTATCAGAACGTTCCACCCCTCTCACCTCAAGGATAGTCATCGCTCACTTCCTACTGCTTTTGACTTCATCCGCAGGCCTAAAAATCTGGCAGAGCATTCTCTTTATCAATCCCCCAAGAGAGCTGTTGACAATACCACTGCACGCGCAGTATTAATCGACTCACTCTACCGGATGTAGTCTATGAGTTACCCGCTCTTGGACCAGCTTACCGTTCCTCGCTAACGGCAGACACAAAAGGGAGGTGGCTCGCTTTGAGTTCACCGCGTAACTCGCTTTTAGGGGCCGTAACAAAATCCTTCATCGGCATTTTGGCGGAAGTGTTTCGTTCGTCCGGCACTCACTTTTCGAAATAATTTGCTTCACAAGGAGTGGTAATGGAAGACCTGGTCATCGAAGAAGAAGGCGCCTCATCCGCACTGAAAATTACGCTTGGTGATTATCTCGTCTTCATCAATTGGATGAATCAAACAGAAAAGTCCCTCGATTGCGCTGAAGCTTTGCCGCCCCTCCCTGATTTGGATTCCGGCAAGGTCAAAGGCTGGGTCCAACTCGTGCAACGGCTTGAGGAGCGCTTCCGCCGGAGTGAAGAGAGAAAGCTGGCGCTCGAAGCGAACGTGATTGCACAGGAAGCACAGTTGGGGCAACTCTTGTCACACTTGCATGCGAATATCGCCTCGCTCTATGACAACCTCGGACAATCGCAAAAAGCTGAAGAGGTTCGTCGCCGAGCTGAAGCACTCCATGTAGGATAAAGCCAGGGCACCTGTACCCTGGATCGTCCGCCGCGGTTCCTCTTGCCAGACATACGTATTTACCACTAGTATAATCCATTTGACTTGCATCTGCTGGCACGGGGCGGTTGTGGCCTTAACGTGGCAGACCGGGATCGTGTGCGCTAGGCCGTCACGCTGGTCCGTAGCATGAACCGCCCTTCGAGTTTTACGCCTTTCCTTCACCGTATTTTCGCATTTACTTTATCCTCCCTCGTCTCTTGGCTATAATGAACTATTAATAGTAGTCAGTTTCGTTACAGACAATCGGTCCAGATCCATGAACTAGGAACCGGACTCAGGGGCTCACGCGATAGCGAGGGTGTCAGATGATAAAAGTGCTCCTCGTCGAAGACAATGAGGTCGATGCTCAATTCACGCAAGATCTCCTTTCTGAATGGAGCCTCGAGGAGTTCCAGATTACCCGTGCGAAAACGCTGGGAGAGGGACTCACGCTTCTCAGCCGTGAGCGGTTCGATGCAGTACTCTTAGACCTTTCCCTCCCGGATGCGTTCGGTCTCCCGACGGTCAGACAAGTTCATGCTACCAGTCCGACGATGCCCGTTGTCGTCCTGAGCGGTGTGAGCGACCAAAGCCTGGCTCTTCAAGCCGTGCAGCAGGGGGCGCAGGATTACCTCGTCAAAGGTCAGGGTCATCCCGAGCTTTTAGCTCGTGCCGTCCGCTATGCTATTGAGCGCAAACGCTCTGAAGAACGCCTGACCTACCTCGCACAGTACGATCACTTGACCGGTCTGGTTAATCGTAGCCTCTTTCGTGATCGTCTGGTTCAAGCCATGGCTCGAAGCAAGCGCATGCAACAACCGATTGGTCTCATGCTCCTCGATCTTGATCGATTCAAAGCGGTGAACGATACCTTCGGCCATGACATGGGTGACGAAATACTCAAGGCCGTATCTGAACGACTCAAGACCTGTGTGCGGGAAGTCGATACCGTGGCCCGGATGGGCGGGGACGAGTTCACGATTATTATAGAAGGGGCCTCTTCCGAACAGAACATCCTCGTGGTGGCAAAACGCATCACGGAATCCATTGCCACGGTGTTCGAGTTAAAGGGGCACCACATCTCCATCGGCGCTAGTATCGGAATTACGATTTATCCTCACGACGATCATCCCGTCGACGAATTACTGAAGCATGCCGACACGGCTATGTATCGAGCAAAACAGCAAGGCGGCAGTGTGTTCCGCCTTCACGAGGTCGATGAAACTCAAGTGCCGAACCTCCCCTCGTAACGTAACCACGCTCTGCGGAAATTGAGCGTATCAAGATCGGAGACGCCTATTGACTCCGTTTCAGCCTCGTATTCTTTATTCTGCCCACTAATTCCCAGATTGCAGTTGTCATCGACACCCTCTCTACTCACCGTCCGATGTCACTTAGCGGCTGATCCGTAACGATCAAGGTCCCGCACGGATTGGGGACAAGAATGTTTGCTGCGTCGAGCACCTCCCGACCAGGAGTAGGGTGGCAGTCGGGGGTCATCACTATCCCCCAGTGCTGATTCTCGCTGCATGTATTGTCGACGAGGAGCGCTTCCGCGTGATGAAAGAGGAGAATCTCGCTCAGCATATTTTCCCGGCACTGGTTTCTTACCAGCTCCGGATGGCTGCCAGAATCCCGCACCGCAATACCAAAATGGTGGTTACCCCTGCAGACATTGTCGGCGATCCTCGACTGTGCTCCGGCAAACACAAAATCCCCGATTCACGGTTGCCACAGACTTCATTCTTGATAAATGTCGGTCGCGATTGCGGGCCATAAATCACTACCCCGGACAGAATACTCTCCGCGGCGCGGCACTTGTCACAGCACAAGAGGAATCGAGCAGGTTTATCGCAGAATTCTGGTCGCTTCCGACGTATCGAAACGTGATGCCGAGGATGCGACCGCTTGGGACCTGCTGGAGATAGAGGCCCCCCACGACGAGAAATAATCTGCACCTCATCTCGGCCGACCCCCACTAAATGAATCGGTCGCCTCGTGATAAAGATTTTGTTCTCATAGATCCCAGGACGAACAAAAGCCTGGCCATGCTCTCCTGCATCCAGGAGTGCAGCACTGGGTCGCGGGTACGAGTCACCGTCATTCGCATCGACGATCAAGGTCTTTCCGCCGAGTGAATTCGGCGGAGGCTCAGTCTTCATGTCCAACTCCCTTCACCCTCTTACTATCGTCCTTCTGCCCTCAGCCGCTGGCTCGACAGTAGGAGCGGCATTATTTCGGCCAGCAGCAAGCAAGTCATGTTCTCCACAAACCGTTCACTGAAGCCCTTCGCGAGTAGTGGGCTCCATGTCTTCAATCAAGGGGACTCTCGCACAGATCGTACAAATCTGTCACTCCGGCACCTGCTGTCACTCGGCAATTCCTGCCATCGAATAGCCCCAAGCTGCTGGATTGTCGTCGGTTTTATCCACACCAAATAGTTGGCTGGTGGCACGGCGATTGCGATGTCACGGGAGAATAGGTACCGAGACCACGCCGAACAGTACGGAGGCATTACGATGAAGATGCTGATGGTCGTGCTCCATGGAATGATCGCGGTGCTGTTTTCTCTTAATCTCGCCGTCGCCGCCCCCTCCAACATGCAGGATTCATCTCGACAACTCTATGATCGAGTGATGGAGGAGTTCAAGCACAGGGATTACGAGGCCGCCCTGGCTGGCTTTCGATTCTTTATCGAACTCCACGGGCAGTCCTCGCTCGCAGCCAACGCGCAATACTGGGTGGGAGAATGTCAGTATCGATTAGGGCGTTACAAGGAAGCCCTGAAATCCTTCTACCACGTTGTGTCCTACTACCCACTCAGTCAGAAGCTTGCTGCTTCCACCTTGAAGATCGGGCAAACTTACACCAGGCTGAAGGATCACGAGAAAGCCCGCATGATGTACGAGCGCGTGGTCGATCAATATCCAGAGAGCGCAGAAGCAGAGTTGGCACGGAAAGCCATCGAGGCGGCGCCGATGCGGAATGAAGAACCGACCCCTCAACTGACCAGCAACAGCCCTCCTGAGTAGTTCTTCTTCAAAACAGGTAGAGGACGTGCCGGCAATACGCAGTGGCGGTCACTCATCATCGCCGACGCCAAACAGCTGAGCCAGTTGAGGCACCGTATAGGACGTGTGGGACTTCAAGGTGGTCAGCGTGATGCCAGCTGCCTGCAAGACAGCATGAGTTTCCCGCCTCCGAGTGACCTCGAGTGGCTGAGGGGGCACACCTTCTTCGATCAACACAACCTGCTCCGCAACCTTTGTTCCAGGGTGGACCAACACAAAGTCGAGTTGCTTCAGCGCGATCTGTCTCAAGACCTGCGACCGAGCCTTTCCTTCCGCCTCGACGCTGACCACAGACCAGAGAGGAACCCTCGCAAAGACAAGATAATGATCTTCCACGGCCAAACGTATGAGATTGTAGAGCAAGAGATCCGTGTCAGTCAGCAGAGGCTGGGGGCGTAGCGTGACGCCAGGAGGAAGGACAAAGGTCTCTTTCCTGACTGGCCCACTGGCTGACGAGACCCTCAGCCGCCAAATCAGGAAAACCAGGAACGCGATGACTAGGCTGATGTATACGTTCTCCATGTGCCCCTATCGCTTGGGAAGTGATTCACGCCAGCGAGGTCCGCTCGGGACAATTGTGCCAAGGAGTACAGGATGGTTTGCGCCCGTCACAGACGGGATGTTGCCCCACTGCCCAGTCACGGTTTGGTAGGCCAACAACGCAAAGGCCACCGCTTCGAACACCTTACTGTCCCACCCCAGTGCTTCAAATGTGGTGACCGGAACTGGGGCGAAAACCGTCGCAAGATGGCTCATGATCGCGCGGTTACGGACGCCGCCGCCGCCCACCACCACTTCGTCGATCTCACCGCTGATCCACCGTCGCGAGGTTCCCACCGCCTTAGCCGTCCACATACTGCAGGTCGCCAAGAGATCCTCGATCGAGAGGCTGCGTTGCTGCTGAATCGCAACCAGTTCCTCGATGAGATCGGGACCGAAGGCTTCCCGCCCGGTCGATTTGGGAGGCCGCTTAGACAGAAAGGGATGTGCGAGCAGCTTGCCCAACAGTCGTGAATCGACCTGCCCTTTCATGGCCAATCTTCCATCACGATCCATCGACAGCCGCCCGTCGGTCACACGCGCCATGAGTCTGTCCAGCACCATATTGGCCGGCCCCGTATCGAATGCTTGCACCCCGCTGAGGTGTCCCCCTTTCGGCACATACGTCACATTGCTGATGCCCCCGAGATTCACCACTAACCGTGCACGACGCGCATGTTTCAAGAGCAGCGCATGTGCTACGGGCGTCAGTGGAGCCCCTTGGCCCCCTGCGGCGATGTCACGCGAACGGAAATTGGCTACGGTGGTAATCCCCGTTCGTTCGGCAATGACCGCCGGCTCGGCGATCTGGAGGGTGGAACGAATAGCTCCGACTCCTGGCGCATGGATACCGTGCGGAAGATGGTGCACGGTTTGCCCATGAGAGCCGATCAACGCCACATCGCTCGGCTGAAGTTTCGCCTGCCGAATGACGTGCAACGCTGCGTTCGCAAACCATTCACCCAGCAACGCATTGAGGTGACAAATATCTGCGACTGTCCCCGAAACTGACGCGGAGAGAATACGCTGCTGTAATGAGCGTGGATAGGCCAGCGTGTGTGCCGCGAGTGTCCGCGCCTTCAGGGAGCGACCCCGCCCAACAATGTCGACGAGTGCAGCATCGACACCATCACCGGATGTTCCAGACATGAGTCCCACGACGAGCATTCCTTGACCCCTCCAGTATTCGTCTAGCAAGCGCTGTAGGATCGCTACGCTAATGGAACTATCCGGTGGGGTCAAGCAGGGAAGAATTCGTGACTGAACTCTAGAGACCAACCCGCCTCGTTGCGTTGACAACGTGGGGACCCGATGTTACCGTCCTCGCCCATGCTGAATCTCCGATTGATGCGCCTGCTCTGGGCGATCCTCATTAGCCACGGTTTGCTTGTCGCACCTCTGGCCCTTGCCGTTTCTCCTGCGGAACCTCTCAATATCGTAGTCACGATTCCTGTCTTGAAGGATCTGGCCGAACAAGTCGGCGGACCCCACGTACGGGTGACCTCTCTCCTGAGTGGCTACGAAAATGAACATACCTATTCCCCCAAACCGAGCGATCTTGTCGCCGTCCGGAAAGCCAGGCTACTGTTCGAGGTCGGTATCGGCCTTGAAGTCTGGGTCTCCTCGTTGGTGAAGAATGCAGGCAGCTCATCGCTCCGGGTCGTCACGACCTCCAAAGGCATCGCGCTTCTCCGCGACAGGCCAGACCATGACGGCGCGGCTCATGCCAGCGAAGAAGGCGAACGAGGGAATCCTCACATATGGATGGATCCTGAGAACGCGGCGACCATGATGCGGCATATCACTGAAGCCCTCATTCAGGTAGATCCGACCCATGCGACGGAGTATCGAGCCAATCAAGCCTCCTATCTTCGGAAGCTGGACCAACTTCAAGGGGACCTGAGAGATCGGGTCACACACCTGGCCGATCGGCGATTCATCGCCCATCACCCAGCCTGGCCGTACCTCGCAAGGCGCTTTGGATTTAAAATCGTTGGGACGATCCAGCCGCAATCCGGGAGCGAGCCATCGGCGCTCCAGCTTCATGGCCTCATAGCCAAAATCAAGAAGGACCGGATCAAGGTCGTGGTCTCTGAAATTCAGTTGAGCCAAAAGATTCCCGAGCTGTTGGCAAAGGAAACCGGCGCGCACGTGGTGGTGCTCACAACTCTCCCGGGAGGACTCCCACACACGGAAACCTATCTCGACATGCTCCGTTATAATATGCTCCAATTGGTCAATGCGCTGGAAGCAGCCTAGCAGTTGATAGGCACCGCTTTCAGCAGCTTGGACTGAGAGGAGTCCTCACCGACGTGGCAAGTCAGTCGCCCCCTATCATTCACTTCGATCATGCCACCTTTGGATTCCCTGGGGTGGTTGCACTTGAAGATATCTCGCTCGAGATTCAATCCGGCGAATTCGTGGGGGTCATCGGGCCCAACGGGTCCGGAAAGACGACTCTCTGCCGCGCGGTCCTCGGTTTGATGGCCCCGCTGAAAGGTCACCTCAGAATTTTCGATTGTGCCTGTAATGAGCTACGCTGTCACCACAGGGCTAAGATCGGCTATCTGCCTCAGAAGGGAGTCGTTGATCGCAACTTTCCCGTCACGGTACTGGAAACCGTCATGATGGGACGGTACGGCGCATTAGGTCTGTTCACGAGGCCATCAGGGAAAGATCGCAAAATCGCGCTGGACGCCCTGGCTCATGTTGGGATGGAGGGGCATCGAGACAGCGCGCTGGGCCACCTCTCTGGAGGCCAACAGCAACGGGTCTTTATCGCCAGAGCGTTGGCCCAGCAACCTCAAGTATTGTTGCTTGACGAGCCAACGACTGGACTGGACATCACGACGCAACACAACGTCGTCGAGTTGGTGCAGCATCTACACGGAGAGTTAGGCTTGACCGTCCTGTTGATCACCCATGACATCAATATGATCCGTTCGCGGGTAGACCGGCTCGTGCTCCTCAAGACCCGCCTCTACGCCGCAGGGCCACCGGCCGATGTCCTGAAACCAGAAATCCTCAGCCAGGTCTACGGGAAAGACCTGGTCATCACGGAACGGGACACCATCATCGTCGAGGACTACCACCACCATCATTAAACTATTCACTACGATGCTTGAACTATTTACGTACGATTTTATGCAACGCTCGCTTCTGGCAGCGGCGTTGGTTGGCGCCTTGTGCTCGACGATTGGCGTCTTTGTCGTCTTACGCGGGCTGGCATTCGTGGGAGCTGGGACGGCACATGCCGCGTTTGCAGGAGTCGCACTCGGATTTTTGATGGGCTGGCCGCCACTCCTCATGGCCATGATCTTCGGCCTCGCCACCGTCTGGATCACGGGATGGGTGGAAGAAAAAGGCCGGATGAAACTTGATGTCTCCATCGGAATTCTCTATACCGCCACCATGGCCCTGGCCATTCTTTTCATTGGCCTGATGAAGACCTATAACGCCGAGGTCTATGGCTATCTCTTCGGGAGTGTGCTCGCTGTGACCAGCGAAGAGCTGCGTACGATTGCCGGATTGAGCATCGTCGTCATTGGCACAATTGTGCTTTTCTCGAAAGAACTCTACTTCATCGCATTCGACCAAGAAATGGCGGAAGCCTCCGGAGTACCAGCAAGGCGTATATTCTTCCTCTTGCTGACCCTGGTCGCCCTGACGGTGGTGGTGTCACTCAAAACCGTTGGAGCGATCCTCGTTTTTGCCATGATCCTGATTCCAGCTTCTTCCGCCTACCAGCTAACGCATAGCCTCTCGACCCTGACCTGGTATTCGGTCCTCATCGGAGTCACCTGCTCAGTCGGCGGAGTACTCATCTCCTCTTATTGGGATATCCCCTCCGGTCCTGCAATTGTGCTGCTCGCCACGCTGCTGTTCTTTGTTGCGGTCATTTTTTCTCCCAAGAGGCAGCGGCGGCCTCTTGCCGTCAGTTGATCTCAGCTCCATGGAACGTTGGGCCGTCTGAGCCCTCATCCGATCTTACGTTGCTCCCCCTGTAGAGCTACGTATACAAAACTGTGTCGGCAGGAAGTCATTGTTCCACAAACAGAATGGGATCATGGCTACCCCTGAATTGCCCAGCAAATGTGAGAGCCATAAGCTTCTATATTGATTGAGGTATTTCATTCACCAGACTACAATTTATTCAAAGGAAATTGGGGTACTGAACTTGCGTTACTAATGCGGACAGGAGCGCGCCTGTAGTCTATTTACATCATTACATCACGGGGGATTTATATGGGTGTCGTTATGGCTCGTTGGGGCTTAGTCGGATTCATGGTGATAAGCGCGCTCGTCCTGGGCAGCCAAGCAAGAGCGGAAGAATGGAAGACGCAAGAGGGCGGAATAGAAGCAGGCAAATTCGTGCTCGGCATGCGCGCAGGATTCGCCCCCTTGACCCAATCGTTGACCTCCAATAGCTCAACCGACGTGGGCTCCTTGGTCAATTTTCAAGGAATGTATAGCCTCAACAAGTGGCTCTTGGTTGGGATGATCGTGGAGTGGGAACGCCATGCCGTGGATCAAGATCGGCCCTACCGGGACTTAGGCCATCAAGACACCGTGTCGGTGCTGCCGACAGTCGAAGTACGCCCGGTGAGATTTGGCCCGATCAGCCCCTATGTCAACATGAGCTTCGGGGTGAATGTGAATAGTTTCGGTGAAAGCAGTGCAATCCGCGGAACTACCATTTCACCCAGCAACAACTTCGCCTGGCGACTCGGCTGGGGCCTCGACTATATGCTCACTAAACAGTTCGCGCTGAATACAGAAATGGCCTATAAGATCAATGATGGGCATGCGACGGTAAACGGGAACCTTGTCAACGATTGGAACGCTTCATCCTTTGGCTTCCTTTTCGGTGCCAAACTCTTCTTTTAGTTTCTGAGTGTGCGAGGCAGATTTCGGGACATAGGGCTCCCGTCCTTCGGGGGCTCTATGTCAGATACGATAGATGGAAAGAGGAACACCGACTCTGAGGAAATACGCTATTCCTGTCGACCTTGTTTTGATCGGCTCCAGACCATCCCGGTCTGTTCCTTGGAACTAAAACCAAGCTTTTCGTAAAAGCCTGGCATGCGGGTGCAGAGCCAGAAGAGTTCGACTTTCTTGAGACGAGGGTGGGTCAAGATACGCTGGACGATATCAGCGCCGATGCCCTGGCCCTGGTAGGCCTTATCGACGATCACATCCCAGATGGTCGCTCGATAGATATAGTCCGTTAATACCCGTCCAAATCCAATCAGCACGTCACCGTCCCAGGCTGTCACGGCCACATCTGTGTGACGTAGCATCTCACGTGCGTCCTCAAGGGTCCGTCCTTTGGCCCAAGGCGCTTGCTGGTAGAGGCGGACGAGTTTGGCGGGGTCAAGATCCTTCTTCTCAGCGAAGGTGATGGCGGGCTTGAGGATTGGAGGCATCTTGTACTAGATTATCTCCCAGTTGCAGTACTAAAAATCATGTGGAGTGTACGAGGAACATCATGACAACGCAAGTCCGTAGCTGCCCCAAGTGCTTTCAGCTCATGTGGCTCACAGAGAGCCAGTATGAACGCCTCGATGAGGTGATCATTCGAGCGAAGTGCCCTCACTGTGGGTCAACAGTTCGCTTCACGCTTGTCTCGCAGGGGGCAAATGCAGCCGGCCCAAAGATGGGCCATTGAACTGGACTGGGTGAGGGATTTCGCCTGACGTTTCACGTCTTACGAGTTTGCTACATCCCACGTCCTGCGCCGTCTAACTCCGGCTTGTTACCTGGTAGAATCTTATTCAGAACAGATCGATACTCGCCGGTGCGCTTCTCATCGATCCGTCCGATTTCGATTTCTTTATCTCGCTGCATCCGCTCCAGATGATCGAGCACCGAGAGGAGCGGCTGGACCGAGCCGAGCAGTCGACCGACCTCAAAAGCTTCCAGCGATTCCACAAATAATTCGTTCAGCCCTTTGTAGAGAGTTCCGGCGCTCTGGCTCCGGAACCGGGAGACAATCTCTTCGTACTCCTCCACCGCCTCAAACATGGGCTTCACACCGGTCGGCACCGCCGACAGATGAACGATCGGCGGCAGCTTAGCCGCATATATCTTCAGCTTAGCAACTAATCCACCTATCGCGTCCAGCACATCGGTAGTCTGCATGAAGTCATCCTTCGAGGCAGCATTGATTACGCCAAGTTGAGGGCCCTGTTAAGATTTTCTGGCGCTGTGAGGAGGCGTGAGACCATCGAGGGCCTGAACCACCTGCTCCATATCGGACGGGAAGGGCTTTGTATACTCCTGAAACTCTCCGGTAGAGGGATGATGAAAACCTAGTGTCCTCGCATGCAACATTACACGGGGTATTTCAACGCTCTCTACCGTGCAGACCTTCTTTCCCCCATAGGTCTGATCTCCCAGAATCGGATGGCCCAGGGATGTCAAATGGACGCGGAGCTGGTGTGTCCTTCCTGTGCGTGGGTACAAAAGGACATGGGCGGCCAGCTTGCCGAAACGGTGGTCGACCTTGTATTCCGTCACGGATTCCTTAGGTCGCGCCGTGTGGGCAGAGAACTTTTTCCGTTCTTTCCTGTCACGGCCAATCGCCAGCTCGATCAAACCATGTCCTTTTTTCGGCACGCCTAAGATAAGAGCCTCATACACCCGCGTGATCGTGTGATGTTTGAATTGAGCGGAAAGAGCACGATGGGCCTCATCCGTCTTGGCAATCACCATCACCCCAGAGGTATCCTTGTCCAGCCGATGGACTAGCCCTGGCCGTTCTTTCCCGCCAATCGTCGAGACTGTGCCGCCGGATGTCTGGAAATGATGGAGGAGGGCGTTGACCAGCGTGCCGGCCCAATGACCCGGCGCAGGATGGACCACCAAACCGGCTGGTTTATTTAAGAGCAGCAATACGTCATCCTCGTAGAGTATTTCGAGGGGGATTGCCTCGCCTTTGAGTTCAAACGGCTCCGCTTTCGGGGTGTCAAAGGCGATCGTGTCGCCAGGTTTGATCTTTTGACTGGGCTTGACCACCTGACCGTTGATCCGCACACGCCCTTGCCCAATCAACCGTTGCAAGGCTGACCGCGATAGCTTGGGCTCCCGATTGACCAGAAAGATATCCAGCCGTTTTGGCAACTCACCGGCCGTCACCACAAAATCGGTCACCATAGACGAATCGCCCTCACCTTTATGTTCAGGCCACGCTACTGCAGCGCGAGGCTCAATTGCAATCGGGAGGCCTGCCTGGTCACTCACCAGTTTGCCGGCCCGATTGCCTCTTTATTCGATTCGGACTAAGCTGACAACCGCGAGGCTGGTCCGCTGCCGAACAAGGAGGCCAAATCATGAGATGGATAGTCAGCCTGACGGTGGTGCCAGTGATAGTAATTTCCTCGTTCACGATAACGGGACGTGCAGCAGACCTGCCAGGCATTCCACCGGAAACGGTCACGGATTATATTCATGCCATCATTGAAGCCCACCGCACCTTCTATACCATTCATGTTGTCGACCGCATGCAGAAGCAGGGTGGAGCCCCTGCAATAGAGAATTGGCGTGCGGAGAAGAAAACCTTGCCGTTACCAGCTCAGTTTCTCGCGGAAGCTAGCGACCTGTCCTCGAAGACCGGAACGAAGGTCCGCTACCGGCTGATCAGTCTTTGGCCGATCAATCCGCTCAATGGCCCGGACGGTGAGCTGGAAAAGAGGGGCCTAGAAGCTGTGCGGGAACATCCAGAACGATCTGCGACCAGTACGGTCAAGGTCGGCGATCAGACCTATTTCAAGGCCATCTATGCTGACCATGCCGTCAGCCAAGCCTGCGTCAGTTGCCACAACACACATCCGCGCAGTCCGAAAAAAGATTTTAAGCTGGACGAGGTAATGGGTGGGCTCGTGATTGAGATTCCGCTGGCAAATAGCAGGGACTTCTGATTGTGCTCTGAGCTTTATTAGAGTCTCCACAGCTCTCAGATGCCCGAAGTTTTCAGTCTCCTCCCGCAGAGCGTTGTGGTGATACGCGGTGTCTTAGCGCGGGGTGCTGATTTCTCACTTCGCGCGTCGAATGAGGACGTCCCGAGATAGCGCGGGCCCAGGGAATTGGCCAGACTGCCACGATATTTCTCTCAGCCACGAACCGAGATTATTGTTTTTCCAGAATTATCTGAGAGGGATGTCAGTGACCGGTCTTGCGGGCGCGATCGGCGATCTTCTTGCGTAGGCGGGCTTTCTCGAGACTAATTTCGGCTTCTTTGACTTCGGAGGGCAGGCCACCGGCCTTGAGTCGCTGCTCGGCCTTTTCGAATGCAGCCTGAGCACGATCCACATCAATGTCTTCGGCCTTCTCGGCGATCTCGGCCATGATCGTCACTTTAGTTGGTGTGACTTCCGCATAACCCCAGAGAACCGCCATATGGTTGGTCTGATCCCCGACGCGATAGCGAAGCTCGCCGATGCGTAACGTAGAAAGGAAATGACAGTGTCCCGGTAACACGCCGAACTCACCCTCTGAGCCTGGTGCGATGACCTCATCCACCTGCCGGCTCAAGAGCAACTTATCCGGCGTTACCACTTCTAATAAAATCTTCCCAGCCATTGTCTTCCTACTTCCTTACTTTTTCTCAGGAAAACGGGAGAAGCGATGAATCCTCTACTGCGCGCGTCCAACAAGTGCCTTCAGAGACCGCGCATTGCGCGAGCAAGGAGGACACTCGGTTCGCCCGCCTACTTATACCTTCACTCCCATCTTCTCCGCTTTCGCAATCACTTCCTCGATCGGGCCGACCATATAGAACGCCTGTTCCGGGAGATGGTCATACTTGCCATCGAGAATTTCCTTGAAGCTTCGCACCGTGTCTTTGAGCTTCACGTACTTACCTGGTGAGCCAGTGAACGCTTCGGCAACGTGGAACGGTTGTGACAGGAAGCGCTGAATCTTCCGCGCCCTGGCCACCGCCATCTTGTCGTCTTCCGACAATTCGTCCATACCGAGAATGGCGATAATATCTTGGAGGTCTTTGTACCGCTGTAAAACAGACTGGACTCCTCGTGCGACCTTATAGTGATCTTCACCAATGACTTGCGGATCGAGAATGCGCGAGGTGGAGTCAAGTGGGTCGACGGCTGGATAGATACCCAACTCAGCCAATTGCCGCGACAACACGGTGGTCGCGTCCAGGTGGGCGAACGCCGTAGCTGGCGCCGGGTCGGTCAGGTCGTCCGCCGGCACGTAGATGGCCTGCACCGATGTGATCGATCCACGCTTGGTCGAGGTGATGCGTTCTTGCAGTTGCCCCATCTCGGTCGAGAGGGTGGGCTGATAGCCGACGGCGGATGGCATACGACCGAGCAAGGCGGACACTTCTGAGCCGGCCTGGGTAAACCGAAAAATATTATCTACGAAGAGCAGCACGTCCTGGTTCTCTTCGTCACGGAAATATTCGGCGACGGACAGTCCGGTCAAGGCGACGCGCAAACGGGCTCCAGGTGGCTCGTTCATCTGGCCATAGACCAGCGCGACTTTCGACTTGGTGAAGTCCTTGGGATCGATGACTTTCGACTCCTGCATTTCGTGCCAGAGGTCGTTGCCTTCACGGGTCCGCTCACCGACGCCGGCGAACACCGAGAATCCACCATGGTGCAAGGCGATGTTATTGATAAGCTCCATGATGATGACGGTCTTGCCGACTCCGGCACCCCCGAAGAGGCCGACCTTGCCGCCCTTGCTATACGGCTCGAGAAGGTCGATGACTTTAATGCCGGTTTCGAGCACTTCGGTCTTGGTGTCCTGATCTTCGAGCCTCGGCGCGGGCCGGTGAATGGGATAAGTCTTTGTCGTCTTGATCGGACCCATCTCGTCGACTGGTTCGCCCAACACGTTGATCAGTCGCCCCAATGTCTCACGGCCAACTGGCACAGAGATCGGCGCCCCGGTATCCTGCACATCCATTCCACGAGTGAGACCGTCGGTCGTGGACATCGCGATGCCGCGGATACGATTTTCACCAAGGTGCAGAGCGACTTCAAGGGTAATACGGACGGCCGGCGTGCCGGCGGCTTTATTCTCCTCTTGAATCACTTTGAGGGCGTTGTAAATGTTCGGCAGTTGTCCGGGAGGAAACTCCACGTCTACCACCGGTCCGATGACCTGAATGACTTTTCCTATGCTCACGGCTCACTCCTTCTTCAACGTGACGGACTATTTCAGCGCTTCGGCGCCGCCGACGATGTCCATCAGTTCTTTGGTAATGGCAGTCTGGCGGGTTTTATTGTAATGCAAGGTCACTTTTTTGATCAGTTGTCCTGCGTTCCGCGTCGCGCCGTCCATCGCCGCCATCCTGGCGCCATGTTCCGCCGCGGCCGATTCCAGCAGAATGCGAAATGTCTGCGTCTGGAAATGTTTCGGCATGAATACGTTCAAAAGTTCGGCTTCGTCCGGTTCATAGAAGTAGCTGCCGCCGGTCGTGCCTTCCGCCTGTGCCGTCCCAAACTCGGCTGCGGCATCGACGGGGAACAGCTTCTCCACAATGACACGCTGTTGAATGGCCGACTTGAACTCGTTATAGACAATGTAGAACTCGTCGAATGTGCCCCTGACGAAGTGGTCGGTTAGATCGCCGCCTATATCGATGGCATGTTCAAATGTGAGCTTATCAAAGATGCCGGTCCACTCTTGCCTGATTGGCCAGGTGCGGCGCCGAAAGTAGTCGCGGCCTTTGCGCCCCACGATGCTCAGTTTGACCTGTAATCCACGGGCTTCACATTCCCGCACAAACTCTGCGCTCTTCCGCACAATATTGCCATTGAACCCGCCGCACAGCCCGCGATCGCTCGTAACGACGAGGACTTCGACCTTCTTGCCTTCTCGCTTCTGCAGCAAGGGATGGGAAGAGCGATTCACACGCTGGCTCAAGTTGCTGAGCACTCCCCGCATCTTGAGGGCATAGGGACGTGCAGCCAGAATGCGGTCCTGCGACCGTTTCAGCTTCGCCGCGGCCACCATCTTCATGGCCTTGGTAATCTTTTGCGTATTCTTAAACGCTGCAATTTTACGGCGCAGTGATTGAAGACTCGGCATTATTTCTTCACTTTCAGCAATCAGGCTTCCGCTCTGAGCTCAAGGCTGAGAGCGAGGCGCTGAGGCTACTTGGCGCCATACCCCATCTTCTGTTTAAAGGTCGCGATAATCTCTTTCAGTCTGCCACTGACCTTGTCGTCGATTTTCCCGATGCTTGCAATTTCCTTCTTCAACTCAGGATGGTGCTGCTGGACGTAGTGGAGCAGGTCGGCTTCAAACTGTTGTACTTTGTCGACAGCTACATCGTCCAGGTATCCATTGACACCGGCATAAATTGAGAGCACTTGATCAGCAACCGGCATCGGTTTGTATTGCCCCTGCTTGAGCAACTCCACCATTCGAACGCCGCGCGCGAGCTGCATCTGCGTGGCTTTGTCGAGCTCGCTGCCGAATTGCGAGAACGCGGCCATTTCGCGGTACTGCGCGAGGTCGAGCCGAAGAGTACCAGCCACCTGTTTCATGGTCTTGATCTGAGCCGAACCTCCGACGCGGGAGACCGACAGACCGACGTTAATCGCAGGACGAATACCGGAGTAGAACAGATCGCTGCCGAGATAGATCTGCCCGTCGGTGATCGAAATGACGTTTGTCGGAATGTAGGCGGACACATCGCCGGCTTGCGTTTCAATGATAGGCAATGCGGTGAGACTTCCCCCGCCGAGTTTGTCGCTGAGCTTGGCCGCACGCTCCAACAGACGGGAGTGCAGATAGAATACGTCGCCTGGATAGGCTTCGCGGCCCGGTGGACGACGGAGCAATAGGGATAGCTGACGATAGGCCACGGCATGCTTGGAGAGGTCGTCATACACGATCAACGCATGCTTGCCGTTATCCCGGAAGTACTCGCCGATTGCTGCACCGGAGAAGGGCGCCAGGTACTGCATGGGCGCCGCATCGCTCGCGGTGGCCGCCACCACGATGGTGTAGTCCATTGCGTGGTTCTCTTCGAGAGTCTTGACGACGCGGGCCACGGTGGAACGTTTCTGGCCAATGGCGACATAGATACAAAAGACGTTGAGGCCCTTTTGATTGATGATCGTATCGACGGCAATGGCGGTCTTGCCGGTCTGCCGGTCGCCAATGATCAACTCACGCTGTCCGCGGCCAATGGGGATCATGGCGTCGATAGCCTTGATGCCCGTCTGCAAGGGTTCGCGCACCGACTGACGTGTATTCACGCCGGGGGCAACTACTTCGATGCGGGACGAGAGCGTCGACTTGATCGGACCCTTGCCGTCGATGGGCTGGCCGATCGCGTTCACCACACGACCGATCAAGGCTTCGCCGACTGGAACTTCTGCAATGCGTCCCGTGCGCTTGACTGGATCGCCTTCCTTGACCCCGACGTCGTCGCCCATGAGCACCGCGCCGACGTTGTCTTCTTCGAGATTCAGCGCAATCCCGTAGAGGCCGCCGGGGAATTCGAGCATTTCTCCGGCCATGGCGCCGTCGAGACCATAAACCTTGGCGATCCCGTCTCCGACCTGGATTACTGAGCCGGTCTCCTTGACGTCGACCTGTTTGTCGAAGCCTTTGATTTTTTCTTTGATAATTGAACTAATTTCTTCTGCCTTGATCTGCATGGCTACTCCTTAGTCAACAGACTCTGCATCGCTTGTAACCGCCCACGGACGGTGCTATCGACCACCGTGCTGCCGAGATGGATCTGCACGCCTGCGAGATGGCGAGCATCCGTGTGAAAGGTCACGTCAATCTGACGCTTGAGCATCTCGCGCAAGCGAGTGCTGATTCGATCTTGTTCAGCCGGGGGCAAGGCCTCAGCGGAGGACACGGTGATTTGCTGTGTGCCTTTCGAGGCATTGGCAAGCTTCGCAAAGGCCTCGGCTATTTCAGGAAGAAAGCCGACTCGATTTTTCTTCACCAACTGCCCGAGAAAGGTTTTTCCGACGGGGGAACACCCCAGGCGTGAACCGAGTTCTACGAGGACGGCAATTTTTTCTTCTGCGCCAAAGGTCGGCGAGGCCACGACATGGCGCAACGCGACCGAATCCTTGATCGCTTGACCCAACCCCGTTAAGGCCGCGCGGGTTGATTCAATGGTGGACGCGTCGAGTAGTTCGAAGAGCGCCTGTGCGTAGCGTCGCGCAACTGCTGTCTTAATCACTCTACTGATCCGTTCATTCTTCTTTTTGACAAAAGAAAAGCCTTCGCGTGCTTGCACGAAAAGCGGCGCGCCAAGTTAGCATTGGCAGATGAGGGCTGTCAATATGATGGTGTGGACGTAAGAACGCTAGAATGATTGGATGATGCCGCCG
>Ga0315278_10000958_pt1 | contig 24931 bp, 23 predicted proteins | sample YL17G06_0_MG_FD_203880 | JGI IMG/M metagenome (GOLD analysis project Ga0315278, IMG submission 203880) | Sediment microbial communities from Yellowstone Lake, YNP, Wyoming, USA - YL17G06_0 | ecosystem: Environmental > Aquatic > Freshwater > Lake > Sediment | place: USA: Wyoming | collected... | reverse complement strand
GTGGCGGCCACAGCTGCCGGCGGTTCCGCAGGGGACGAAGTCCAGGCCGCCGTGGTCTCAGCCCACGCGGCGCCGCAGGGTGCGCAGGTGAGTCCCAGCGTGCTTGTAACGAAGAGCAGGGAGAGGGATGGCAAGCGCCGTAGGCAAATCAAAGACGCAAACATCGGGGCTCCGAACAGCTAGGTCAGGCGTTGAGCAGAGCCAGCATAGTGCGAGCCTTTTGCGCTTCGGTGCTGGTGCCGTAGCTATCGATCAGTTGATTCAGCGTGGTCTTGGCTGTCGCCTTGTCGTTCTTAAGCAGCTGCAGGCGGCCTTTGGTCAGCAGGACCAAGGGCTTTAACTCGGCGCCGACGGCCTTGTCCAGGGCATCGACTTGGCCCAGAGCCTTGTCGTAGTCGCCGGTCTGCTCAAGCAAGCCGATCAACGTCAGGCGCGTTTGTGCCTGATAAAAGCGGTTGTCTTTTGATTTGGTCAAAATTCCTTCGAGGATCGGTTGCGCCTCGGCGGCCTTATTTTGATCGATCAAGACTCGCGCTGCCGTCATACCGGCAACCCAACCTTCTGGATCGCCATCGTGGGTCTTATAGAACTCCAAGAAGCGCTGTGCTGAGCCGGTGTGGTCAGCCTTGATCGCCTGGGCTTGCTTTTCCAAGGCGGCCTTCTCAGCGGCCTGCGCCGGACTGGCTGGAAGGGGCGCTTGACCCTCGCCTTTAGGCGCCAATTTTGCATCGATATCTTGGATCTTTTTGGTGAATACCTGACGCTGCTCGGAGGCGACTCTGGCTTCGTCATCGTAGATGGCGCTGACCTTGCCGAGGTCTTCTAATCTGGTCGTCTTGCGCTGCGTCTCGACGGTTTGAAAGATAAAAAAGCCGATGACGATGACCACCACCGGCGCTGCCAGCATCGCCACCAAGCGAAGGTGTCCCGTAAGCCAATTAACCGCCATGATCCCAGTCGCTTGGAATTGGTCGGGTCGTTTTAACGCCTTGATATGCTCTTTATGCGTACTGGACATAAGATCCTCTCACCGCAGCTTGGCCTCTGGTCGTGCCGGTGATGATAAAGGTGTGATAATATAATTGAAAGCACAAACTGCCGAAAATGGTGCGCTGGACGCTCAAAACCGACGCCCGGCGCCGGTCTCATTGTGAGGTATTCATGGGTACTTCCGGGCTTGGCGCCCTGCTGGTGGAGGACGGTTTGCTGACCGAGTCCGACCGGCGCACCATTCGCCGCACCTGTGGTGGCCAGGGCTCGTCCTTCGCCCGTGGTGTTCTCGCAACAGGTCTACTTGACGAAGACGAGCTGGCCGCCTTTATCGCCGAAAAGACGCGCTGGAAGGTGGCACCAAAGGGGCTGTTCAACCAAAGTCGCAAGGAGGTGTGGGGGATCATCGATCGACCCTTGATCGAGCGCCTTGAGGTACTGCCGCTGTTTAGCGAGGGCAAGGTGCTCCATGTCGCCATGGTCGATCCCTTGGATCAAGATACCCTGCATCAGCTGGCCTTTTTTACCGGCTATAAAATTGCTCCGGTGATCTCGACCTTGACCGAAATTCGGGCCGGACTGAAGAAGCTGCTGGCGAATTATCTGCCGATCAAGTCGCAGCTCGAAGACTTCCTGGAAAACCATGCCAGCTCAGCCAGTCGGCGCACGCGCAAAGCCGCGGGCGCTGTCGTCAAAAAAGCCAAAGCACCACCACGCCCCAGCTTCACGACCAGGCCCACCAACCTAGAGTCAGGGGCAGAAAGCTCCATGAGCCCTGCGAGTCTGGCGCCGGAGCAGTGGGCCTCGCCGTTGCCCCCGCCAGCAGCGCAGGCGGCGCCCCAAGCTAGTCAAGCGCCCCAGGGGGCCGAAGACGCCAATATGGCACCACCGGCGCTCGGCGCTGATGATTTAGATTTTGGCGCCGATGATGATCTCTTCCAAGAGGGAGGTGCGGCAAAGGCGGCGGCGGGTGTCGCCGGTGCGACAGATGGTGACTTAGGCGACGATTTAGATGACTTAGACGGTGCCTTGGCTGGCCATTCAACCGGTGATGCCGACTTGGACGGCGCCTCCTTCGATGAGGTCGCTGGCGGTCCTGCGGCGATTGACCCCAGTGAGTCTTTGGCCGATCTCGGCGACGATATCGACAACCTTAGCCTCGATGATGTTGCCGATGATTTGTTTGGCGGATCTAAACCGTCACCACCGGCGCCAACCGGCGCGGCTCCGGCCGAGGCGTCAGGACTCGACTTTGGCGCAGAAGGCGAGAGCGAGGTCGAGGGTGAAGCTAGCGCCGATCTTTCGGCGTTTGACACCGGCAGCAGTGGCGACGAAACGTCTGATGCTGACCTGGATTTTTTCGGTGAGGAAGACAGTGGAAAGGCGTCGTCACCGACGGTTGCGTCAAGCCCGGATCTGGCGACGCTCGACGATTTCGCTGACGAAGGCGGTGATGCTGCGGCATCCAAGCCGCAAAAGTCTGGTTTTGAGATGTCTGTGAGCGACGAGTTAGACGAGTTAGACGCCTCTGTGCTCCCCACCACAGGTGGTGCATTGGACGACGAACCGTTTGCTGCTGAGGAAGGCGACGAGTTGTCTGCCTTCGGCGAGTCGACTGGGACTCCAGAGAGCGCTGAGCCGTCTCTAGAGATGGGCGATGACGAGTTGTCTGCCTTCGGCGAGTCGACTGGGACTGCAGAAAGCGCTGAGCCGTCCTTAGAGATGGGCGACGACGAGTTGTCTGCCTTCGGCGAGTCGACTGGGACTCCAGAGAGCGCTGAGCCGGATCTAGCCTCAGGCTTGGACTTAGGCGATGAGGCTGACGGACTTGGTGCCGAATCAGTCGCTTTTGGCGGTGCCGAGGCTGATCATGAGTTGCGCGATGAATTAGCTGGACTTGGCGCCGCACCAGACGCGTCCTTAGATGGCAAGGACGGACAGTTAGCGGTCGACATCGATCTCAGTGATCCCTTGTTGGCAACGCCCACAGCTGGCGACGATGCTGCACGTCAGGCCAATGCCAAGCGCAACCGTGATCTGCTGCGAAAACTTGCTGGCCGCAAGGAATAGGTTTGAGCTGTACATCCCGCGATAAGACTCGATCCGCGTCGACCAAGGAGGCTCTCATGCGCTGGGCTTATAGCACAGTTTTTGCGTTAGGCTGCTGCCTTAGTCCCGCTTGCAGAACGCCTCAAGGCTCGCAGGTAAAGCAAGAAACCGATGACCGTTTGACCGACGCAAATAAGCGCCTGGTCGACGTATCAAAGCAAATTAACGATTTGTTTCGTCAGAAGATCACCTTGGCCAGGCAAGAGGTCAATCCGCAGGCGGCTCCCTGGACAGACGAGCTTAAGGGCAAGCTCATAGAAAAGGTCGCTGACCACTTAGCTAAGCTTCTTCCCGGATCTGGGATTGGCATTCATTGGAATGAGATCAATCTCGAAATCTCTCAGGTGTCGGCCATCGAAGATTTGGTCTTTAGGAGTCTTGACGAGAGCAAGAATGAGATTCATTCGACGAAATTCGTCGACTCTAGATACGGCGATAATCCGATTGGACTTCCTTGGGCAAAAGTCATGAGTCATGTGTCGATGGAGACTGCTGATCACAGCATCTCCCCGGCCATTCGTCTTGGCAGGGTCATCGTCGGAACGGATAAACTCGGACACTTTGCCGAAGAGGGCCATTGGCTCTTTTTGGCGGAGAAACGCGGCCTATTGCACGGACCAAGCGACCGCTTCCAATTTGGTCAGTTCATGGAGGGAGACCCGGCTCTAAGTTTAAGCCTCTATGCACACTATTCGGTTGTGTTCGGCACCTTTTGTCCCGCGTGCGTTATTTGGGGTGGATTTGGTTATTACGGCATGGTTGCGACCGGGGTCTGTTCCTTCGGCGACATCGCCTCCAACGAAGGCGGTTATACCTTCTACTCGGATCTTTATGCCCATCCGGCTGACTACGTCTTTGACATCCTCAGCTTTGATACAAAGAGTTGGAGTGAAGAGGTTTCCAAGAGCAAGTACTTGCCAGGGCTGCTCGTGCGGCCCAGTCCGAGTGATGTCGCGGCGGACGCGAAATGAACCTCAATATTTAGGCCCAATAGTGCTAGGATGCGGAGCGTGTCAGCCGGCGTCTTTGCGTCCTGGCGACCGTCAACCTTTCCTATGTTGGGGTGATCCATGAGTACTCATAAGACCGTCCTGATCACAGGCGCAAACCGTGGTATTGGCCTGGGGTTAACCCTCAAATTTCTGCAAGGCGGGTGGCACGTCATCGCTACGGCACGCAATCCCGATGGCGCTCGCGAGCTATGGGAATTGGAGCACGGCTACCCTGGCAAATGCCGGGTCCTCTCTCTCGATGTCAGCCACGGCGCGTCGATTGACCATCTAGCTACGGAGCTCAAGGGTCAGAGGATCGATATGCTGATCAATAATGCAGGAGTGATTGAGGATCGAGATGCAGCCTTTCCGGCGCACTTGGCTGTGACCTTGACTAGGACCTTAGCCGTCAACACCGTCGCGCCCTTCCATGTGACCCAGGTGCTTCTGCCCAATCTCCAGCTGGCGCCGGCCCCCGTGGTCGCCGTCATCAGCAGCATCATGGGGTCCATTGAGTCCACCACCTCCGGTGGCTATTACGCGTACCGCATGTCCAAAGCCGCAGTGAACGCCTTTGTTAAAACCTTGGCCGCCGAGTATCCCAAGGTGACGGTCCTGGCCCTTCACCCAGGCTGGGTGCAGACCGACATGGGTGGGGCGGGTGCATCGATCTCGGTGGATGAGTCGACGAATGGACTGCACCACGTGTTGTCGGCGGCTACCATCGGTCAGAGTGGAAAGTTTTTGGACTACCGGGGTAAACAGCTGCCGTGGTGAGCTGAGCCTGCTGGATGTTTTGATGCTAGCAATCCAATCCTCGGATATTGGCTTGGCTTTTTTAACTCACCGTCTGATCCCAAGATTAGGGAGGCGTGCATGACAAACCCTGCTTTAAAAGTGGCGATGGAAAGTCTCGAAGCCGTCTCGGCGGATAAAGAGGCGCGGGAGATTGCTCGTCTGCGCGAGAAGGCTCAGCATCATTGGGCTTCTGAGATTAATGGGGCAAGGCAAGAGGGCAAAGTAGAGGGTAAAGCGGACACCACTCTGGCAAACTTGCGAGCTATGCTCATCTATCCTGCGACAAGGGACCTCGCAAACGAGGTGATCGCAGGCGTCCTCGGTGTCGATGTCGATCTGGTGGTGGCCGAGCGGCACAACCTGGAGGTGAAAATCGGCGATGAGTAAGTTACCTAACGTAGTAGTGCTAGTAATACTGACTATAAAGGAACACCCATTCCGTGCCCTGTCTGCGTCCTGTAACACTCCATCGCCACTCCTTGTCAAGGCTTGGCGCCCAGGCTAGCACGCTACTTAGTTCATCTCGGTCCTGGCTATGGCCTTGAGGGCTAAACTGCCGCGAGCGAACGCCTTCGATGTTTAGTTTAAGGCGCCGCGAAAGCTTGAAAATGGACCCTGCTGTGATGTAGGGTCCGGCAAAACCCGCCGGCTTAGCCCCACCCTGATAACCGCTTTGTGCGCCTAACAGTGCATAGGCGACGCCCGGGCCGAGTCTGCCGCTTAGGCCGCGCCCCCCACGCAGGTAGCTTTGACGGCAGTTAAAGTCGTCTTTGCCGCAACTGTCTAAGGCCTGAGAGCCGATTTCAAAACTCCAAGCTCGGGGACGAACGATTGCTTCGATGCTTGGTACCGAGTGAATGGCAATGAGATTGAAATTCTGTAAGACCGGTGGATGATCTGGGTAAGCCCTCACAGTAAGGCCAAAGAACTCAATGGCTAGACCGGGTGGAAAGCCCTCGTCAGGCGAGGCTAGATCATGAAGTGCCGGACGCCACTCGGCTGCGGCGAAGCCGCCCTGTCCGGACGAGGTGCCAGCTCCCACACTGATACGAGCAGAAGGCGCCGATGCATCGGGTCGCTGCTCGAGTGGCTCCGTTCTGCTTACTTCATGCGACTGTGCTAGCGCGCCCACAGCACGAGTCGGCAATTTGGAGCGATCTATCAGGAGCGCGCTTCTCAGAGCCGCGTAGGTTACCGGATCTTTCGATCCGGCGATGCGCTCCTTGAAATCGATACAGTCAAGGACCGCATCGATGATGGCGGCCTTGGACTTCAGATCTAGCGGCCGTAGCTCCAGGAGCGCTTGGGCTGACTGGTTGTCTGCCACGATATGATCGACCAGGTGTTGCTCCGCTGCATCGAGGGACCGGTAGCTGTGCAAAAACGCGCTGAGGCTCGACGGGCGGTAGATGACGCGACCGACCAAGCCCGGTTGACGTTGCATGGACCTAAGTGTGTCCGACGGAATCACCCAAGGGTGGCTGAATTCCAGGTCATTCTCCGGCAGTGCCGCCGCCAGGATGAGTTGCATGATCGCCGAACAATTTTGGTCGAAATAATAGTAGGGAATATCGTTGGGACCGAGCTCCCAAAGCACATCCATGAGCCTAAGAAGCTGCGTCGGGTTGAGCGACAGCTCATATTCCCAGAGGTCACGGCTGTCGGCGTTATTGTATTCTTGAACCTTGATATAGTAGGGCTGCATCAGCAGTCGCCCAGGAAATTGACCAGTTAAGCCCTTAAGGGAATAAAATAGCGGGTTTTCGGTGTCAGGAAAGGCGACATAGCTGACGGATTCATCGAGCAGCGCGTGGTATAGGGGGCCTGCCTTTCGCCGCAGCACCAAAAAGGAATGGCCAAACATCGATGCCGGGTTATTGGCGAAATAACTGGAGAAGACGATGGCGACATGGTCGATGGCGACCCTCTCTTGCCACTTGACGTACTCATGGCAGGCAACCTTCGGCAGGTTTTGTAAGGCATTGCCAAGCTTTTCTTTCAGCCAGTTGAGCCGAGCCGGGTAAAGGCACTGCGCATGTGTATCAACGTTGGGCAAAGCCGATGGGTCGCGATAAAAAGCCTCTAAATCAGCAGTAAGCTCGTGGTCCGCGTCTTCACGTCCGTCGGCAGCGGCAAAGAACCTTGGGCCGCTGACAAGGCTCCGCCTCGCGCCAAAGACCAGGTCGCGCATGAACAGCAGGCGCAGCCACTCTGGATCGCTGGCTAGCTGTAGAGATTCAGCTTTGACGGACGCCGCATGGGCCTCTGGCTTGGTCGACCCGCCGCCATGCGCACGGGCTTCTTGGCCCAACAGAATCAAGGCCGCACTAAGGTTGATTATGCACCCTCGAACACACGCACGCACCGGCCACTCAACCTTTCACTGCCGCGCACCGCATCAAGGTAGCGACTGCGCACTTGCTCAGGATTTCTCGTCGCAAAAATCCTAGGGTACTGACTCTGGCTTAGTTGTGCAAATGCCGAGTAGTCATCCTCCTCCTCGCAGCCTAACACCTGGGCCCAAGCCCTTAGATAGGTACCATCGCCGGTGACCATATCGCGCTCCAGAGAGCTCAAATTGACGCTGATAAAGACGCTTTGCTCAACCTCAGCCAGATCGTTTTTGGACAACTCACAATTGCTGCTGCCGGTGCAGGAAATCGCTGAGGACTGGTTTAGCGTGGTGCCATTCAAGGTGGCGGCCCCGATCTGGGCCAATATCGTGTCGTTGGTGATGACCAGGGAACCAAAGCCGCATCCGGCCATCCCGTAGGGCGCCTGATAAGTGTCGCCACCATCGCTGGAGCCCTTCGCTTCTTTGCCGCGCTTTTTGTCCTTTTTGCCTTCAGCGAATGCATGGTTGCTGAAGGCGCTGCCGCAGCCGATGACCAGCGAAAAAAGCAGCGTGAACTGACGACGATTCATGGGTTGTCCTTTTAGCCAGAATTTATTTAAAGGAGGTAGGCACAGACATGGGCCAATGCGGGATCATCAAGTAGATGGTCCTTGCTGGCGTCAAGCACAGCTAAGGCCCCGGGAGCCGCAAAGATCTCGCTGTACGAGCCTTTTAGTTGTGCCGCTACGGCGGGAAAATCCTGGTTTGGGCACCCTAGAACGTTGGTAAAAGCGACCAGGGTCTCGCCCTCACCACGGGCCATGTCTTTGGCTAGCATGGCTAGATTGGTCGTGATGAACTGCTCTTGAGCAACTGCCTTGATCGTGCGGTTGGTTGGAACGCAGTTGGATGTCCCTGATGTGATGCCAAACGTTTGGTTGCCAGAGCTTGAGTTGCTAGTCCATGCCGACGATTGGTTGCCTGAAGGCTTAAATAACATGGAGCCTAACCCACAGCCGGCGCGTCCATAGAGGCGTTTGGCATAGGCAGGATGCGGGAACGTTAACCAGGCCAAACCAAACGTTATTATACTGGCATTGACAGCAAAAGCCAACCTGTTCACAACGGCTCCGTTCTTCGCCAAGGATTGATATGTAGATGCCTTTCTTAAAGGCTAGCATTTGCCAGAACAAATTCAAATGAAATCCGCCTTTGAAAAACGTCCAAACCGGGATCGGTTACCGCGGCATCTTAGGGATACCCGCCAGCCGAAGCACGGTAGCTTTTGCCTCCTGCATCCTAAACAATGCCATGTTAAGATCGAGGTATGAAAAAGTCCCTCGCCATTGCCTTTGTCGCGATGCTGGCCTGCCTGCCAAGCGCAGCCAGTCAGTCGCCGACACCCCCGGTCTGCCCGGTGAGTCCGGCCAGGGAGCTGGTCGGTGTTTATCCGGAACATTCGCTCTCGCCGCGCCAGAGCTTGAAGACCTTTGATACCGTGTTTTTGGGCGAGGTGGCGGTACCAAGTCGCAGGTGCAGCCTTGGCTACTGCGCCGGGATTCGGGTCGTCAAGGTCGTCAAGGGCCGGCCGGGTGCCACCACATTGGTGCGAGTCGCTCCCCCTGACACCTTCGGAGCGGACACCTGCTTGCCGCGTTTATACGCCGTCAAGGGGGAGCGCTGGCTGGTTTTTGCCAACCTCGGGACGAGCAAAAGCGGCCTTCGCTACCTCGACAGCAGCAGCGACGGGCCGTCCTTTGCCGCCAATCAGGTGCCTGACTTCGACAAGATGGAAAGCCAGTACCGTGGCATGCAGGCCCAGCTTGAGCAGGCCATTGGCGATAAGTTGCGATAATTCTCGTAGTTTATGCGTGCTCCAGGGCTTTGTTGCATAAATCCTGCCCTCCAGCTTCCCGCTCTCCCAGTTGCGCGGAATAAAGCCGGTGCCCAAAAACTGGGAGGACGGGAAGACCTGAGGGCAGGATTTATGCAATAAAGCCGCGCTCCTGAGGTAGCCCCGCGGGCCGGAGCAAGCACCAGCAACGGTTGATCTTCTCGGCACATCCCGGTATAACGAGGGCCCCGAGAATAAAGGTCCAATACCATGCTTACCACTAACGGCGTGACCCTGGCTTATGGCCAAAGGGTGCTCTTTTCCGATGTGTCTCTTAAATTCCAGCCCGGCAACTGCTACGGCTTGATCGGCGCCAATGGTGCGGGAAAATCGACCTTCGTGAAGATCCTGTCCGGGGAGATCACGCCGGATTCGGGCGATGTCACCGTTGGCAACGGGCAACGCATCGCCGTACTCAAGCAAAACCAATTCGAGTTTGATGATGTCGAAGTCTTGAAGACGGTCATCATGGGTAACCGGCAGTTGTTCGATATTATGACTGAGAAGGAGGCGCTATACGCCAAGGAGGACTTCAGCGACGAAGACGGCATGCGCGCGTCCGAGCTGGAGGGACGGTTTGCCGAGATGAACGGTTGGGACGCCGAGAGTCAGGCCGGTGAAATGCTCGGTGCGCTTGGCGTGGCCGAGGCCCAGCAGCACATGCTAATGCGCGAGCTTGAGGCCGGCGTCAAGGTACGGGTGCTGTTGGCCCAGGCGCTGTTTGGCAATCCCGACATCCTGCTGCTCGATGAACCGACCAACAACCTCGATCTGCCGTCGATTATGTGGCTCGAGGAATTCCTCTGCGACTTCAAAAACACCGTCATCGTCGTGTCCCATGACCGGCACTTTCTTGATAAAGTCTGTACCCATATCGCCGACATCGATTTTGCAAAAATCACTCTCTACACCGGCAACTATACCTTCTGGTATCAGGCCAGCCAGCTAGCGTTAAAGCAAAAGTACGATAAGAACAAAAAGTCCGAGGATAAGATCAAGGAGCTGAAGAGCTTTATCGAGAGGTTCTCAGCCAACGCTTCCAACTCGCGGCAGGCGACCTCGCGTAAGAAGATGCTCGGCAAGCTGAATGTCGAAGAGATCAAGCCATCGTCGCGCAAGTACCCGCACATCGTCTTTACCGAGGAGCGTGAAGCCGGCAAGGACCTGTTACAGGCGAGCGGCTTAAAAGGTGAAAGCGACGGGACGCTGTACTTTAAGAATCTCGACCTGACGATCACTAAGGGTGAGAAAATCGCCTTCGTTGGCCGAGACAGCCTGCCGTCGACCTTGCTGTTTCAAATATTGACCGGTGAAAAGCCTGCGGCAGCGGGCGAATTTCGCTGGGGCGTGACGACGTCGCGCGGCTATTTTCCCAAGGACAACTTCGCCTTCTTCAAAGAAGAGCTGACGCTGATCAACTGGCTGCGCCAGTGGGCAAAGAACGACGCCGAGCGCGATGAGGAATACGTCCGCGGCTTCCTTGGCCGGATGCTCTTTAGCGGCGAGGAGGCAAGTAAAAGTGCTCAGGTGCTGTCGGGTGGAGAGAAGGTTCGCTGCATGCTGGCGCGGATGATGATGCAGCGGGGCAACGTGCTGATTTTGGACGAGCCGACCAACCACTTGGATCTCGAATCGATCACCGCCCTAAACGACGGCCTCATTGCCTACAAGGGCACCGTGCTGTTTACCTCGCAAGATCGCGAGTTCGTCAACACCGTGGCGACGCGCATCATCGAGTTGACGCCAAAGGGTCTCCTCGACAAGGCGATGACCTATGACGAGTATTTGGAAAGCCCGAGCATTACCGAGGAGCGCGCTGCGCTTTATTGAGGTGTAGGCTTAGGTGACCTTTGTCTTCAACCAACGCGACGTGCCTGACCACCCCGACCTAGGCGCCATGATCCAGCGCCTTGCTGCGGGTGAGGTGGTTTCTGACCACGATTTTGACCGACTCTACCCGAAGGTGGTCCAGAAGCTGTCGCGGACTCATTGGACGCCGATGGCGGTCGCCGAGATGGCGACCCAGTGGCTTAGTCGGTCGGGTGCCGACCGTATCTTGGACGTCGGCTCCGGTGTTGGTAAATTTTGCTTGATCGGTGGACTGACTACCGCTGCAACCTACGTCGGCATGGACACGCAGCCGGGGATGGTGCAACTGTCTAAGGCCCTGCTGAGGCGCTACAAGATCGGCAGAGTCCAGTTCAAGGCTGGTGATGCCACCGTAGAATCATGGGACACCTTTACCGGTGCGTATCTTTACAATCCGTTTTCGCAGCGCTTCACCTTTCAACGTGGAGGCGCTTCGAGCCAAGCGGTGGCGCCAGATCTTTACGACCGCCAAGGGCAGTTGGTCTATGACCTTCTCGAACAACGACAGGCGGGTTTTCGCGTCGCAGTGTATTGTGGCTACGGCCGCGGTCTGCCCCCGCAGTACACTTTGGTAGCCGCGGAATTGTTTGGCGCGGGACCCTTGGAGCTGTGGGAAAAGACCCAGTAGTTGCCTTGTAACAGCTTTCTAGAACCCTTTACATCACACGATGTTTTGCACAGGATCGCATCATGACCGCAGCCCTTCATATACCGACTATTTGTCGCCTGATGTGCATCCTAAGTTTCTTGACCTGGACTGGCTGCTTCACCGACTCCTCCAGTCAATCGGGTGCTCTCGACCTTAAGACTCAGGAGAAGGCCTATAAAAGCGGGCAAAGCGGTCCCGACCAAGGATCCGCAACCTGTCCTGATCTAAGCCTCGGTGAAACCCCCAATGACTGTCCGTGGGCCAAAATCGCCCGTGATCTCCGTGACGCAGCGACTAGAGGCCAAAACATCGGCGTCCTATTCGACGCCTCGGCGGCGAAATTGGCGACTGATATGCAAAACGATGCGCAATACCCGTCGTGGCTTAATCTCTGGGGTGCCGCGATTAACTTTGACGAAGGAGCCCACGGCATCATCGTCGATCCACCTCTAGTCGATCTCCTCAATCAACGCTTGGGTGTTGCCCACCGCTTCGAGGCGACGACGGCACCAGACGCATCCCACAGCATCACCCATGCCGGCGTGCAGCACACTTACGGCTACCTCTTTAGCACCCTAAAGACGCGGTTTGGATTTAAACGTGCGCGCTGGGTGAATGCTGAAGTCAGCGAGGGATTCGGATTACCACCCGGACTGCTTGGGCCGGCCCCACAGAGTGGCTCGCTGTTTATGAATGTGACTTATTTTGCGGGGTCCATTGCCTTTGCCAACGATCTAATCGAGCGAGCCACGCTCACGGCGGTAGTGACCCTCCATCCTCAAGTCGTCGCAAACGCACTCAGGACCTATGACTTCAAGCAGCTAAACATCCAGCGACTTAGTGAAACCGTCCAAGTGCCTCGCACAAGTCGCACGGTCACGCTGCGCACCGACTTCGTCAAATGGCCCCACCCAAACCCGCGCAGCCCCAACATCGCCTGGTTGATCTACTCCGTCTATGACTCCGCTGACCGACGCAGCCGACTTATTTCCGCCTTCCCCATCGACCAAGCGACCATCAGCCGCCTCACGGATCCAAGTCGTCTCGGCAACGATCAAATGATCACCACGGTCTTCAACGCCTACGTGACCGGCGTGACCGGTTCAAAGATCAAAGGCAGTCGCGCCGTCCACTAACTGCCCTCATGCCGATGCTCAATTGATCTTAAACGTCACGTTGATATTACCCCGCGTCGCATTCGAATACGGGCAAACCCCATGCGCCTTATCCACCAAGGTTTTGGCCAGCACAGGCTCCATTCCAGTTAACTTGACGTGCATATCGACCTCGATGCCAAACCCATGTGCAACGGGTCCGATACCGACAGTCGCCGTAATCGCTAGGTCCGAAGGTAGCGCAGCCTTTTCCTTTGCCGCGACCACCTTCAGTGCGCCGATAAAGCATGCGGAATAACCCGCGGCAAAGAGTTGCTCGGGATTGGTACCTGGTGCGCCGGCACCACCCAGTTCCTTGGGGGTCGTCAGTTTTAGATCGAGGATTTGGTCCGACGATATGGCCCTGCCATCCCGGCCTCCGGTAGACGTTGCGACGGCACGATACAAGACTTTTTCAAGTTTTACGGGTGGTCTCCTCGTAGTCGGTTGCTGTTCCTACAAAACCAAGGTAGCCAAGGCCCGGCTAAACAGCAACGCCATCTGTCCCTGGCCTAGGCGTCCTTCCACAACAGTTTGGTTCATCTCGATCTCTATCCCCATGTAGCGAGTCGGCTCGAACAATTGCCGTAGATGCGTCGTGAAGCCGTCGCTTGCCCCATGATAGGGATAGTTGCGGCGGATGCGCCAACCTTCGGCCTTGGCCGCCGGCTTCGTCACTTTGAATAGCTGTGCGGCGAGCTGGGCTTCGGGCTTGCGCTTGGGATCATAGAGTAGGCCGATCTCCGCGTTGCGTACTTCGCCGTCTAGCTTGGGGGTGAAGGAGTGGACCGACACGTGCAAGACCTTCTTGCCAAGCCGGATCTGCGAGCGCAGCCAGGCCTCGACGTTGAGTCGGTACGGGGCGTAGTGGTGGACGCAGATGGCGGCACGCTCGTCGTCGGGCAGTTCTCGGGTAAATTCCGAATACACCGCCTTGTGATGCAGCGAGCGATTAAGATCGATGAGCAAGCGGGAGGTGGTGCTATAGAACAGCGGGGCGTCGGCGCGCCTGGCCAAGGCTCGGGCGACGTTCAAGGCGCCGATGTCGTAACCGCGATGGGTACTTAGCAGAGGTGACTGACCCCGAAAGAGCTTTTGGTAGCGGGCGGGGATGTGGTTGCCGCCGTGCTCGCAGGTGATCATGAGGCTGTCAAAGGGCTTGGCTTTGGCCTTATTGCTGGAGATCAGCGCCCGGGCTTTTTTCAGTCTGCTGGTTTTCATCGCCTTTGATTCCACGGATCGTCCCCACTCACTCACTAAATCTCAACATGGTGCATCAAAGGCGCCGCCCAGAGGTAAGAGGTGGCACAGCTGGCCATAGACACCGTGGATGCGAGCGGCGTCAGGCGTCGGGCCGAGGGCCTTGACTAAGCGGCGGGCCAAGCAGCCATTCCTGACGAGGGCGTCGACTTCGCGCTGGTAGGATGAGATCGGGTAGGTCGCCGCCGCGAGCAGATCATCGGTGATGTGCCGCCAGAGTTCTTGCGCCTTGATCGGGCCTTTGTCAGGATAGTCAAAGACCTTGAGGTAGTCGTCATGTTCGATCGTCGCTTCGCTGCCGTGGCGCAGGCATTCGATAAAAATCGGGCTTAGGTCGTTCTCGCTCCAGCTGCGGTGCGCTGCGGGAGGCCCCCATTTGCCGAGCACTAGAGCCTGGACCGCCGAGACCACACTGCTGATCACGGCAAGATCCATGCGCGGCGACTCTTGAATATCGAGGACGCGGATCTCGATGGCATGGCGATCAAAACGGGCGATTGCGCCGCGCGAGTTGAGCCATTCGTTCTGTAAGATCCCGGCCGGGTCATGTGGAGCGATGGCTTTATAGATCTTGGCGAAGATCTGGTCGCCGTACTCTTGTTCGCTGTAAGCCCCTTCGGGGATCACTCGGCCGGCGATTTCGGGTACTGCCTTTTGGTTGTGGCGGTAGAATTCGAGGCGGCTGTCCATCAGTCCTGAGACCTTGCCTTCATAGACCGGCGAGGACGCCGCGAGGGCCGGTAGGATCGGGAGGATGAGGCGGATCGCCGCGTGCAGTTTGCCAAACTCCACGTCGTTGTAGAAGGGGAGGTTGATGTGGACGCTTTGCAGATTAGACCAGCCGTGGCCCTTGCAACCGAAGATGCGGTCGTAGGCCTGGTAGACCGCAGCATCATCATGGGTCCACAACTTGGTGTCGGTGGCCGGATTCATAAACGGATGCATCGCCGTTGGCATCAACATGGCGTTTTTTGCGGCGAGGATCTCGTTGATCCGCTTGATGTCGCGGAGAAACAGTTGGTGCAGACCGGTTAAGGTCTTCGCCGGGCCGTTGGTCTTGAGTTCGATGACGTGCAGAACCAGCTCGTTGGACCAGGCCATCTCGCCGACGGCGACTTCGTTGACGCAGGATCCCGCCGCCTGCGTTAGGACATAGTCGCATAGCGGCAACAGCGCCAAACTTTGGCGGTCTACGATCATGTATTCCATCTCGATGCCGTAGCCGGCGAACAGATGCAGATGCTCGACTAAGCTCATTGGTAGCTCCGTCCCTCTTTCGCTGCGGTGATCCGTTGCAAGAACACCTCCATGATGCCGAGAAATAGGTCGTCTTTGCGGATGAGGTCTTCGTAGCCATGATCGATATTCGGGTTATCGTTGATTTCGATGACGCAGAAGTTGCTGCCGATCTGTTTGATGTCCAGGCCATAGAGCCCGTCGCCGATCAAGTTTGCGGCCTTTAGCGCGAGCGAGATCAACTTCTTCGGAGCTAGCTCGATGGGGATCGTCTCGGAACGGCCATTTAAGGTGCGTCCGGCTTTGTCTTTAGAGATGACCTTCCAGTCTTTTTTCGCCATAAAGTATTTGCACAAGTAGATCGGCTTGCGGTCAAACACCCCAACGCGCCAGTCGAACTCGGTCGGGAGAAACTCCTGGGCGATGAGCAGATCGGACTTCTCAAACAGCTGGGCCAGCTCACGCTTTAAGCTGACCTCGTCGTCGGCCTTGCTGACGCCTTGGGAGAACGAGCTGTCGGGCTGCTTCAGAACGCACGGTAGGCCGACCTTGTCGAAGATCTCGTCGGTATTGTCGCGGTGGACGACCAGGGTGCGCGGTGCCGGGATCTGGTTCTTTTCGAGCAGCTCGTTGAGATAGACCTTGTTGCCGCAGCGCAGGATGGATTCCGGATCATCGATCACCACCAAACCTTCGGCTGCGGCGCGGCGCGCGAAGCGGAAGGTATGGTGATTGACTGCGGTCGTCTCGCGGATAAACAGGGCGTCGAATTCGCCCAAGCGCGAGTAATCATCCTTACCTATGATCTCGGCCTCCATATGCAGCTTTTCTGCAGCTTTTATGAAGCGCTTGATGGCGGTTTCATTCGACGGCGGCATCGCCTCTTGGGGATTCATCAAGATGGCGATGCTATAGCGAATATCGGGCTTCTTCGCCTGTTCGGTGCGGCGACCTTTGAAATACTCTTTGGCAAACTCCACCACTTCGCCGTGATGGGCTTCGGGAATGTCTTTGGCGGCGATTGGGCCGACCTTGCGCAGTTGCCATTTGCCGGCCTCGCGGTGGAAGTGCGCGCGTACGAAGGGCGTGTGGAACATGCGGTAGAGTTGGGCACTCAGGCGGTCGTACTTCTTTGCCAGGTTCTTGCCGAAGTAGACGCTCAGCACGAACTCCTCCGACTTGACGTCGGCCAGACTCTTTTGAATGAGCTCGTCGATCTCGTCGGCGGCGAGTTTGACGATCGCCTGTGACTTCATGTCCTGCATGGTCGACACCGACGGAATCGGCTTGTGTCCTCTAGCCTCGGCGAGAAGCGACACATAGTAGCCGATGGTCTGGTACTTGTACGACCGGCACATGTTGAAGACGCGGATGTCGCGCTGCTTGCGAAACGGCTCGGTGGTCAGGTACTCCTTGCCCGACACGACCTGAACGTCGGGGAGATCTAGTGGCCAGTCTGCGGGGCTGTCGACAATGATGATTCGTTGCATGAAGATCTCAGCTGCGCATCACGACGGGCGTGATTACTTTTTGGTGATGATGATCAAATTGCCGTCGTAGGTGACGACCCCCAGTAAAATCGCGTTGACCAACTGCTCGACGTTGACCTTGTAGGTGTGACCGTAGTCGAGGGACTCCGGGTCGTAGGGATCTGCCACGGTGATTGCATTCACCTCTGGATCAAAGCTGGTTAGGACGACGAAATGCCCCTGGGGCTCGCCGCGCAGGTCATGGGCCACGGAGTATTTACCGTATTCTCGCATGGTTTTATAAAGGTAGGTAGAGCTAAGGCCGGTCAGGATGGGAATTCCCTGGAGCAGGTAAGCGCTGAGTAGGGCGGAGGTGAGGTCGGTGAAGTGGATTTCGCCGCCAGCCTCGAGGAACTCGGTGTAGGCCAAGATCGCCGTCTGCAGGCGCTTGCCTTTTTTTATCAGCATCTGCTGGCGCAGCTTGGCGATCATGTCGTCGCGCGGCAGCTTGGGTGTGAACCAAGTCGGGTCAAAGACCTCCATATTGTAGGAGTAGATCCAGACTTTATAGCCGCGCTTGAGCGCATGGATGCCGAGCAGGGCGCCGAGGGTGCCGCCTCCGCGCAGCATCGTCACCTCCCGGATGACGGTCTCCAGGTCGATATTGTCGGCATAGTACTCGTAGACGGAGTGCAGACAGGTCGGCCCGCAGGTGATGTCGTCTGGTTGCCTCAGAATCGGATACTTGGTCTTGACCGTCATGCCCACCCACCGGTTTACACAGGCTAACATCATGAGTCTTTAAGGCAAAAAGCACAAGTGTCGGCTGGATAGGGGAGACGGAGGAAAGGGGAAGCGCAGAGTGGATCTGCGCTTCCCCTTTCGGGTGGAAACCTGGGGAGGTGGGAGAGAAGGAGCGAGCAACGGTGAGCAGCAAAGAACAGCAACAGCGACAGTTTGAACATGCCATAGAGGCACAAACCAATTGGGACAGCGTAACCACCCGTAAGTGGAGGAACCCCACTTGCGAATCCTTATTGCAGTCTTCGTGCCAATCCAGGTCGCGACGATGGACCTAAGGCGGTTTGAGGGCTTAGCGCCGCACGAAGCCTAAAAATCGGGCTTTAGACGCCTGTCAGATAGGCCCAACGCAGCGAATTTCGCGCAGCTGTCAACTCACTGGACATGCGCTTTGACATGAGCCGCAAGTTGATGGAACGGGCTCGCTAGCACGCCGTCGCCACACGCGACCGGCAGGCCGGCGTCGCCGCCGTGGCGGACGGCTGCCGTTAGTGGAACCTGCACGAGCACTTGGGTGTGGCGCTGTGCGGCCATGCGCCCCGCTCCGCCGGTACCGAAGATCGCTTCGGCATGGCCGCAGCACGGGCAGATAAACTGCGACATGTTCTCCACGAGGCCGAGGACCGGAACCTCCAGGCGCTCGAACATGGTCAGTGCCTTATGGGCATCGAGCAGGGCGATATCCTGCGGCGTCGTCACGATCAAAGCGGCGTGAACTGGCAGTGTTTCGATCATCGTCAGTTGGATATCGCCAGTGCCAGGGGGTAGATCGATCACCAGGTAGTCAAGCTCGCCCCATTCAACGTCGTAGCAAAGCTGCTTAAAGGCCTTGCCAAGCAAGGGGCCACGCCAGATCACCGGCTGTTCGGTGTTGGTGAGAAAGCCAAAGCTGATGGTCTTGACGCCGTGCGCCGTGAGCGGCCGAAGTTTGTCCTGTTCCACGATTGGCTGCTGTCCCGACAAGCCCAACATCAGCGGCACGGAGGGCCCGTAGATGTCGGCATCGAGCAGACCGACCTTGGCCCCGGCGGCGGCTAAGGCGACGGCGAGGTTAACGCTGACCGTCGATTTACCGACTCCACCCTTGCCGGAGGCGACCGCGAGGATGGTCGTCACGCCCGGTATGGCGCGGCGGTCGATGCTTAAGCCAAAGGGTGCTGAGCGCTGGGCGGGCGCGGTCGGGAGGGGTGCCTGCGGCTGCTGCGACGGCGACAATGGCTGTAACCGTTTGAAATGGACGCTAGCCTGGGCCCCGTCTTTTCCAAGGACCGCTTTCAGGCCGCGCTCAATCGTCGCTTTGGCGGCCAGGTTGAGCCCATCCGAGGCGATCTGAATGTGCCAGGAACCGTCGCCGCGGGCTTCGACGCCGAGGATTCGCGCCAGCGTCGCCTCGACTGATTCGCCGCTTAGGCCCGCCTCTTTTTGCTCCCGCAGCGTTATAAGTGCCGCCTTGACCATTGCCTGCATGCTTTTTGACCTGCTCGGGTTATAATCTCGCCAGCGCACCGTGCCGTATATCACTTCAGGTAGGATCCGTCGTCATGCAAGAAATCACCATCTACACCACCACCACCTGTCCCTACTGTGTCTCGGCCAAGCGCCTTTTGAGCCAGTATGGCCTTGCTTTTAAAGAAGTCGATCTCACCACCAATCCCGAGCTGCGCCAGAAGCTCTCGACCGAAAACAACGGTTACCGGACCGTGCCGATGATCTTTATTGGCAAGGACTTTGTCGGCGGTTTCAGTGAGCTCTCCGCCCTCGACAAAGCCGGAAAGTTAGTACCAAAGGTCGAGGGTGCTTAAAAAGGCGGCCTTAGGGCTGTTTTTCGCTGTTATATTGGCCGTCTGGTGGCAGCGCCTGCGGGAGCTCAGCCCGCGGGACTTGGCAAGTGCGCCTCGCCCGACGTCGGCCGTGCAGACGGCTGCTGCAGCGCCTCCCGGCCCGAGTCCAAAGCCGCAGGCCTTAGCCTCGCCTTCGGACTTTGACGAGGCTGATGCTGCGGCGGTACGGCCGATCTTCGCCGCCTTTGCCACCGGCGATTTCGTTGGCGCCCTCAACCTTGCCGATCATGCCAAGGACCAAGTGCCGCAGCGTCCCAACGTACTCGCCTGGCTCACCCAACAGATGCCGGTGCTGTTGACCAGTGCCGGGTGGGCGCGTCTTAAGGTTGGCGACTGCGATCAGGCACGCGCGTATTTTGATCGCAGTCATGCGCTGAAGGCGACGCAGGAGGCCACCAAAGGTCTGGCCCTCTGCCACTATAAACAAAAAAATATGCGGGTAGCGCGCGATCACTTTCTCGCCTACCTCGCCGTTGACCCCGGTGACAGCGAGATGCAGCTGCTCTACACCGATGTGCTGGAGTCTGAGTCACGCTTTCCCGAGGCTGTGGGTATTCTCCGCCAGCTAGTCCAGGCGGCGGCGCCAGCCGAGCAGCCAGCGCTCCAGCAGCGTCTAGACAGCATGGAGGGCCGAGCCCAGGAGAGCACCTTGGAGCAAGTCGAGGCCTCGCAGCATTTTCGTTTGACCTACCGCGCCATTGAACAAGCCGATCTGACATCCCTGGTGCTGAGCACGCTCGAGGATGCCATGGTGGAGTTTAACGAGCAGTTCGGTCTGCCGCCGCCGCTGCTTCCCATCGAGGTCGTCCTTTATCCGCGTCAGGCTTTTGGCAGCGTCACCAATGGTCCCAGCTGGGCCGAAGGTCTGTTTGATGGCCGCTTGCGGATCCCGGTGAGCTCCTCGCGACTGGACGCCGAGGCGAGTGCGGAGCTGCAGACGGTCCTCCGCCACGAGTTGGTGCATGCGTTGCTGGCTTTGATGAGCGATTCGCGCAGTCTGCCGCCGTGGTTTGATGAGGGCTTGGCGCAGCGGCTTTCGTGCAATCAGCGCGCTTGTGCCGTGTTCGACTTTGGCCCGCAACCAGGTGACTTTCTACCGGAGTCATCGTTTATGACCTCCTACCTGTCGTTATCCGCCGTCAATGCTGGTCCGGCCTATCACCAGAGTTTATTCCTCATTTTGACCATCGAGGCTAAACATGGCGCGGCAAGCCTGCGGCAAATCCTCGCGCATTTGGCGGTCGGTAGCAGCATCGATTCCGACGCCTTGCTCGCACCGGTGAACGGGCGATTTGCGGGTCTCTATGCTAGCGCCAAAGGCTTTTGGCAGGCTCGCTCACTGCCCACTACTAGTCTGTAGCTCCGCCCAAAAGGCGGCCATATCAGCTGGCATCGGTGCTTCGACGCGCACCTCGCGCCCGTTGACCGGATGGTTAAAGGTCAAGGCCTTGGCATGTAGGCAAAGCCTTGGAAAACCGGTCCTGGCTGTGACGTTCGACGTTTGGCCGTGGGCAAAGTATTCGAGAAAAACGGCTTCATCAGGATGATACAGTTTGTCGCCATAGAGGGCGTGACCGGCATATGCGGCATGGATGCGAATCTGATTGGTCCGACCGGTCTTGGGCCGCGCCTCAAGTAAACAAGAGTCCCCTGCGGTGTCCAGCACGGTGAACTCCGTCAATGCACTCAGGCCGCCGGGTACGACCCATTTCTTGATGCGAATGGCGCTATCCACGAGGTCACCGATGGCGCCCTCGCTGCGCCAGGCGCTGCTTTGCGGGACGCCGCGGGCGATCGCCAGGTATTCTTTGTGCATCTTGCGCTGAGCCAAATCCTGGGCGAGCTGCGCTCTGATCTGTGAGGTGTTCCCGCACAGGACGATGCCGCTGGTTTCGCGGTCGAGTCGATGCACTGCCGACCATTGCCGCCCGATCTCCTGCCAGACGATGGCGGTGAAGGTGTTTTTGCGATAGGGGCCGTTTTCGTGCATCGGCAGATTGCCCGGCTTGAAGATCGCCATCACCCCATCTTCTTCCCACAGCATCCGGACACCGCGGTCCACCTCCGGCTCCACGGTTTTTGGCGCGTGCATCAGGAGCTGATCGCCGGTCTTGAGTCGGGCGGCGTTTTTAACGACGCGGCCATTGACCAACAAGCCACCGGCCGCCATGCGTTGCTGCCAGCCGACCCGCGATAAAAAGGGGAACTCGCGCGCTAAGTAACGATCGATGCGGCGGCCCGCGAGGTCCTCTGGAATGGGGCCTCCGAGCCGGCGGTACTCGGCGTCCGTGGCGGTGTTGGGATTGACTATTGCTGGATCAGATGTGTTAATGACTAGCCTCGCCCCCGGCCCTTGGCGCCGCGGGTCATGTTGCAGCTCCTTACCTTAAAGCGGTGCCGATGGAAATCAAGATGATCGCGAGCAACCGTCGTGCCACCCACGAATACTCCATCGGCGAGGTCTTCGAGGCGGGTCTGGTTCTGACCGGAACCGAAGTGAAATCAGCACGTAACGGTAAGGTGAATCTAAGCGATGGGTGGGTGACCATCAGCGACGCCGGCGAGGCCTACCTGCAGAATGCGCATATCTCGCGCTACACCCACGGCAGCTACATGAATCACCACGAAACCCGCCCACGCAAGCTCCTGCTAAAGCGCAAGGAGCTGAATAAGCTGGCGGAAAAGACCCAGGAAAAGGGCCTGACCATCGTTCCCCTGAAGATGTACTTCCACGGTCAATATCTGAAGATCGAGATCGGTGTCGCTAAGGGTAAGAAGTTACATGACAAACGTGAGTCGGCTAAGACGAAAGAAGCCGACCGCGACATCAGTCGAGCGATGAAGCACAACCGTCGCTGAGACCTCGGACGGGTCGTGTTTGCAGCGCTCAGTTCGCCGCTTTGCCCTTGGCCCAGCGGACCACCCAGCCGATCACCGGAAGGTGCTCATAGTATGCGGCACCGAGGTCAAACTGGCTGGACTGCGCGACGATTTTATTGTTTTGCACGCGGACCCTGGTGACACCGTCGAAGACGATCTGCTCACCTGAAGCAAGATGCCTATTGGTCAGCGTCATGGTCCACAAGGCGATGGTTTCCTCGCCCGAGACGAACTCCTCTTTGACGTCGACATTTAAGGTCAGCATGCTGCCCAGCAACTGTTTCAAGTGCTCCAGCGCCTTGTCGCGGCCTTCGTAGCGGCCAAACGGATCCTCATAGATCACCGTGGGCGTCATCATCGCCTCGACCTTTTGGCTCACGGTGCCGGCGTTTAGGTCGTTGAAGAAGGACTCGATCGCCGATGCTGGCGGTTCGGGCTGCGTCGGCCCAATATCCTCATCGGCCGCATGATCGATATCCTCGTCGCTGAGGTCATCGCTACTTTCCGACGAGAAGACTCCGGATGCGGGAAGTGCCCCGGGCGCCGCCTGTTGTGCTAAACCCTGCTGCCGTGGGGCGAGCAGTAAACACAGGGCGAGGATGATCCAGTTGCCTTTTCCCATACGAGGCTCCTTGTTACTTTGCGCCCAGTTCGTTGCCGAGGTCCAAGTTGACATCTATAAAGCCTTTTTTTGCAATATCGTAGAGCTTAACACCGGTGGTGCGTTTGGTCGCTTGGTCGCGCACCTCTACAAATGCAAAGCTGCTGCTAGGATCGATGCCGACGTAATTCAGGTACTGGCTACCCGAGACGGGCATGGCCGTGAGCATTTTGCCGCTTTGGTAGTCGAAGATAAAGACCCGCTGCCAGCGAAGTTTGGCGCTGAAGTTGGCGCCGAAGACCAATGCTATATGGTTTTTAAAATCGATCTCGATGCCAGCACTCACCACCGGGTAGGCAAGCGGCAGGGTGATGGTAAACCGCGCGGACTTTTGCTCGCCGCTCCAGCCAGTCTGCGGCTGAATGTCGATGCTGTTTTGTTTGCCGTTGAAGTGGGCGACGGCGAACAAGCCGCCTTGCTGCAACACGCGTTCGCCTTTTTTGATGCTAAGTTGCGTCGCTGCGCTGTCGCCCCGGCCGATGTAGCGCGCCAGCCCACGCTCCTCGCCGTCCTCAGTCCAGGTCGTCAGCTCATTTTTGATGGGATCAAAGTATAAGCCCCTTTCGCCCTCGGGAATGGACCGCAGCGCCTTGCGTTGAAAGGTCGTCGGATCGATGCTGATGATCATGTGCTTTTTTAACTCGACCAGCATGCGCCCCAAGGGTGCCGCGACGATTTCATATTGGCCCACGGCGCGCATGGCTTTGCTCTCACCCTTGCCCAGATTGATATCCAACAGGGCTGCGGGACCGCTGAAGCAGGTGGCCCTAGAGCCGCTAAAGGCGATCGCGATCGCCGTCTCGGCGGGATTGCCGTAGGTCAGCAACGACGCCTGGATGAGGTGGTCAAACGCGGCGAGACGCTCACTTTGTTGGGTCTTGAGGTTCACTTTGAACAAGGTATAGCCGACTTTAGCCAGCTCAGCTTGGGTTTGGCGCGCCGCTTTGCCTTTCACCCCAGCCTTTTGGGAGTTCGCTTTGTCCGTCTGCGCCAGAAAATACAGGATGCCGTCTCCGGCGAATACGGCATTGCCTCCGGGCGGCACGCTTAGGTCCATGAAGCAGCTATGGCTGTTGCTCGTGCTGCTGGCGTCGTCAGTACCGGGGCTCTTGGCCGGCGCGGCGTGGGCCTTGGGTTTACTGGCCTCTGGCGGCGGGGCCGGGGGAGAATCATCCTTGGGCAGGACGCCAGAGTCACTGGCGCGGCTCGGCTGCGCCAGCGACAGGGCCGCCAACAGCCAGAGGCCTAGGAGTCTCGTTCTTCGCGTCGCGTCCATGCCGCTCCTTCCTTGGAGTTTTGGCAGCGTCCGTGCTTTGCCTCCTCCAGTGTAGAAAATTCTCGCCAGCACGTCTTGGTAAAGTGGCCTCGTTCTTGCTGCTATTGCCGGGTGGGCACCCGAAGTATCGCCTGATATTCGATCCAAGTCCCTGATTTAATGACCCTGAGTCGACTTTTCGCGGCTGCGGGGGGCGCTCAGACTAGGGCAAAGGTGGTAACAAAATGACAACCGACCGAAACCTGGACAGGGACCTTGTCCTACCGACTGGAGCGTCGCACCCGGCGGCTGGCGAGTGGCGCGCATTTAGCTTCACCACCGGATTTTTTCTTTTGCATATTCCGTCGTCTCACGTGCTTGAGGTGCCTGAAGTCTTAGCCCTAGAAGTCACTGGTGCGGCGCACGATCCGGCCGCAGCCGCTGAGTTGCTGCGCCTTGCGAGTACCCTGCCGCGGCCGCAAACGGCTGCCGTCAAAGCCGATATCCGAGCGATTTCGCTCAACATGGCGCAGGGCTGTAACCTGCGGTGCACCTACTGCTTTGCCGGTGAGGGCGACTACGGCGCCAAAGGCATGATGAGCTTTGCCACGGCCACGGCGGCCATCGCCCTGCTTGCCAAGGACAAGCCCAATTTCCATGTGGTCTTTTTTGGTGGCGAACCGATGCTCAATTTTAGTGTCATGGAGCAGGTGGTGGATTGGTGTGAGCAGCAGCCGC
>Ga0315278_10000957_pt1 | contig 24932 bp, 23 predicted proteins | sample YL17G06_0_MG_FD_203880 | JGI IMG/M metagenome (GOLD analysis project Ga0315278, IMG submission 203880) | Sediment microbial communities from Yellowstone Lake, YNP, Wyoming, USA - YL17G06_0 | ecosystem: Environmental > Aquatic > Freshwater > Lake > Sediment | place: USA: Wyoming | collected... | reverse complement strand
AACTCATCCCCGTGACGCGGCGGCAGTCGGCCATAACCTGGTCGATCACGACCTTGGCGCGATCGCGGCCGTCACGCAGCACGCCCTCGACAAAGCCGCGGTCGCGCAGCAACTCCTCGCGGCGGGCCCGGGCGTCGCGGAAGGTGTCCAGGATCAAGCCGAGCAGGCGCTTCTTGAGGTCGCCATAGCCGGTGCCGCCTTCGGTGAAGCAGCGCTTGGTCGCCGCCCAATCGTCGGCAGGGGTGAACAGCTTGAGCAGCGCGTAGAGCGTGTTGCCGCGCGTCGGCTTGGCGTCGGCGACCGGTGTGGAGTCGGTGACGATCGACATCACGCGCTTCTTCAGCTCGCTCTCCGGAGCGAAGATCTCGAGCGTGTTGCCGTACGACTTCGACATCTTCTGCCCGTCGACGCCGGGCACCACCGCGACCTCCGGCAGGATGAGGCCCTCGGGGACCTTGAGGACAGGCTCGCCGTACGCCTGATTGAACGCCGCGGCGATGTCGCGCGTCATCTCGAGATGCTGCTTCTGGTCCTTGCCGACCGGGACCTTGTCGGCCCGCACGATCAGGATGTCTGCAGCCATCAGCACGGGGTAGGCGAAGAGCCCGTGGTTGGGGGTGATCCCCTTCGCCACCTTGTCCTTGAAGGAGTGGCCGCGCTGCAGCAGACCCATCGGCGTCACCGTCGAGAGCATCCATGCCAACTCGGTGACCTCGGGAACGTCCGACTGCATGTAGATCACCGAGCGCTGCGGGTCGAGGCCGAGAGCGAGGAAGTCGACAGCCACGCGGTGGGACTTCTCGCGCAGGTCGGCGCCGTCGTGGATCGTCGTCATCGCGTGCATGTTGGCGACGAAGTAGAAGCACTCCGCACCCGCCACGCCCTGCATTTGAACGAACTGCCTGATCGCCCCGAAGTAGTTCCCGATGTGTAGGTTGCCCGATGGCTGCACGCCCGAGAGAATACGCATGAGGCCTCCTCAGCGGAGCGCAAGCCGGCGCGCCGCCGGCGGCTCACCGCGGCGGCGGGCGTTGGAGATCAGCGTCTCGTTGCCCTGCGTCACCATCTCGACCGGGCGGGCCGGCATCGACGGCTTGCCGAAGCCGCCCGCGAGCTTGAGGCCGCCGCCGTTGTACGCCGAGAGGATCGAGTTCACGTAGTTGCGCGTCTCGTCGTACGGCGGGATGCCGCGGTGCTTCTCCACGGCCTCAGGGCCGGCGTTGTAGGCGGCGAGCGCCAGCCGCAGGTCGGAGCCGAAGCGACCCAGGAGATCCCGGAAGTAGCGCACCCCGCCGCGGAGGTTCTCGCGCGGGTCGAAGAGGTCGCTGACCCCGTACGCGTGCGCGGTGGAGGGCAGGAGCTGCATGATCCCGCGCGCCCCCTTCGGGCTGACGGCGCGCGGGTTGTACCCCGACTCCATGCGGATCATCAGGTCGACGAGGTTCGGGTCGAGACCCTGGGCGCGGGCGACCTCCTGTACGTGCGGCCACAGCGCGAGGCGCCGGTCGGCCGACCCGATCGGAACCGCCGGCGTCTTGGCCGGCGCGGGAACGCTGACCATACGCTTGGCGCCGCCCCGGTCGACGAACGTCATCACCCCGGCGACGCGATCTCCCGCCACGGCGGCCCCTGCGCCGAGCAGAACTGCGACCACTCCAGCCATGCAGCGTGTCACGACAGCATCTCTCCGATCACTCCGGGAGCCGCCGCCAACGCCTCACCGAGCTTCTCGGGCGCCTTGCCGCCCGCCTGCGCCAACGTTGGCTTACCGCCGCCGCGGCCGCCGACGACCGGGGCTAACCGGCGAACGATCTCGCCGGCGGGAAGGCGCCCGGCAACGTCATCCGTGACTGCCACCAGCAGCGTCGCAGCGTCCCCTGCCGCCATCCCCAGCACAACGACTCCCGAATGCAGCTTACCACGCAGGGTGTCGGCTAATGTTCGCAGCTCTGCAGGGGACATCGACGGCGCCTCGCGGACGAGCAGTCGGACGCCACGAACCTCCTGCACCTCGAGCTCGCCGCCACCTCCCGACGCCAACAGTAGCTTGAGCCCCTTGACCTCCTGCTCGAGCTCCTTGGCGCGCCTCGCCTGGGCGTCGAGAAACTCGGCCAGCCGCTCCGGAGCGACGTTGGTGTGCGCTCCCGCCTCGCGCAGCGTACGGTGAAAGATCTGAAAGAGCTCGATCGCGCCACGCCCGGTGACCGCCTCGATACGGCGGACGCCCGCCGCGATCCCCCGCTCCGCCGTGATCTTGAACGCGCCGATGTCGCCGGTGCGGCGGACATGACAGCCGCCGCACAGCTCGCGCGACACCGCCCCATCGGCCACCGAGACGACTCGGACAACCTCGCCGTACTTCTCGCCGAACAGCGCCATCGCTCCGGCCGCGCGCGCTTCCTCGAGGCGCACTAGCGCCGTGCTGACGCCGGTGTTGGCGCGGACATTCTGGTTGACGAGCGTCTCGATCGCCTCGATCTGCGCCGGCGAGACCGGCTGTGGCCAAGAAAAGTCAAAGCGCAGCCGATCCGGCTCGACCAGCGAGCCGGCCTGCTGGGCGCTCGGGCCGAGAACGTGGTGCAACGCCGCGTGCAACAGGTGGGTAGCGGTGTGATTGGCCTGGGTGTCGAGGCGGCGCCCGCGGTGCACCTCGCAGCGCACCCTGCCGCCGCGGCGCAGCGCGCCCTCGTCGACGGCCACCCGGTGCACGATCAGGCCCAACATGGGCCGGTGCGTGTCGAGGACACGGGCGCGCCCGCCGTCCCAGGCGATCGTTCCCTGGTCGCCGATCTGGCCGCCCGACTCGGCGTAGAACGGCGTGCGGTCGAGCACCACCTCGCCCTCGCCGGAGAGGATGTCCGCCTCGCCGGCGGGACCGATGAGCGCGAGCACGACGGCGCCGTCGAGCGACAGCTCCTGGTACCCCGCAAACTCGCTGGCGACGCCGCGCTCCTGCAGGGTCTCGTACTCCGCGCGGAAACGAGCCAGGAGGTCGCCCTTCCAGCTCTCCTGGCCGCGCGCCCGGGCGGCCGCGAGCGCCGCGTCGAACCCGGCGCGGTCGACGCCGAGACCTTCCTCCTGGGCGAACTCCTCCATGATCTCGACGGGGATGCCGTGCGTCTCGTAGAAGTGGAACGCCGTGTCACCCGGCAGGATGGTCGCTCCCGCCTGCTTGAGCCGCTGCAGCTCGCGACCGACCACGTCGGTGCCGAGGTTGAGCGTGCGGGAGAAACGCTCCTCCTCGGTGCGCAGCATCTCGACGACGATCGCCTGCCGCTCGATCAGCTCCGGGTAGACACCGCCCATCGCCTCGACCACCGCCGGGACGACGTCGGCGAGAAAGACGCCGTCGAACCCGAGGCTGCGACCGTAGCGCAGGGCGCGACGGACGATGCGCCGCAGCACGTAGCCGCGCCCCTCGTTCGAGGGCACGACGCCGTCGGCGAGGAGGAACGCGGAGGCGCGGGCGTGGTCGGCGATGACTCGGAACGCCGGTCCCAGCTCCGCGTCGGCGCGGTACGGCCGCTCGGCCATCGCGCTGATCCGCGCCAGGATCGGGGCAAACAGGTCGGTGTCGTAGTTGCTCGGCGCGTGCTGCAGCACCGCCGTGATCCGCTCCAACCCCGCGCCGGTGTCGACGCACGGGCGCGGCAGCGGGTGCAGGTGGCCGGCCGCATTGCGCTCGTACTGCATGAACACGAGGTTCCAGATCTCCACCGTGTCGTCGCCCGGCCCGTTGACCAGCTCGGGCCGGTTGCCGGCGAGGTCCGGCCGCTGGTAGAAGTGAATCTCGCTGCACGGCCCGCAGGGTCCGGTCTCCCCCATCGCCCAGAAGTTGTCCTTCTCGCCGAAACGGAGGATGCGGTCGGGAGCGGCGCCGGCCTCCTGCCACAGCCGCACGGACTCGTCGTCGTCCTTGTACACGGTGAACCACAGCCGATCGATGGGCAGGCGGTAGACCTGCGTCATCAGCTCCCAGGCGAAGCGGATCGCCTCGGCCTTGAAGTAGTCGCCGAACGAGAAGTTGCCGAGCATCTCGAAGAACGTGTGGTGGCGCGCCGTGTAACCGACGTTGTCGAGATCGTTGTGCTTGCCGCCGGCGCGCACGCACTTCTGCGACGAGGTGGCGCGGGTGTAGTCGCGCTGCTCGCGGCCGAGGAAGGTGTCCTTGAACTGGTTCATGCCCGCGTTGGTGAACAGCAGCGTGGCGTCACCGGCGGGGATCAGCGACGACGACGCGACCACGCGGTGGCCCCGCTCGGCGAAATACTCAAGAAATGTCTTGCGGATCTCCTGGCTCGACCACTTCGAATTCACCGGCATCGGCACCCTCTCCTGCGTCGTCTGCGAGCGCACGGCACACCGCCGCCAGCCCGAAGCCACGCGCGAGCAGATACCGTATCACCTTCCGCCGTACCGGCGGAAGTCTCCGAAAACCGGGGTACTTGCGTGCCGCCCTGACGACCGCATGCGCCAGCGCCGCGGCCTCCTCCTCCTCGCCGAGGGCTCCGAGGGCGGCCGACGCGGCCTCGCGCTCGACACCGCGACGCCGCAGAACCGTCGCGACGGCGCGCCTCCCGCGGCCGTCCCCGAGCTGGGCGCGCGTCACCGCACGAGCGAGCTCGTCGTCGTTGACAAGCCCGGCCGCTGCCAGGCGGGCGATCTCCGCCCTGATCGCCCCGGCCCCGAACCCCTTCCGCGCCAGGCGCTCGGCCATCTCGCGCCGCGACAGCGCCCGCTGGGTGAGCGCCCGCAATGCGACCTGGTGAATGTCCCCAACCATCAGGCTGAGGCGGGGTCAGGGGTCAGGGGTCGGGGGCCAGGGGGCAAGGGCTGAGGGCCGGGGCACACGCGGGAGGAGGGAGGGCGTGCCGGAGGCGCCGCCCCTTGCCCTCGCCTGACCCCTGAGCCCTGACCCCTGACCCCGGTCATCAGCTTCCTTCCTTGCCGCCGAACTCGAAGTGCGCGTTTTCGGCGAACGGCTCCGACTCCAGGCCGGACTCGAGCGTGCTCTCCATCTCCTCGCGCGAGAGGTCGGAGGTGGACTGGATCCCCTGGAGGCGCAGGCGCAGCTCGTCCGGGTTGGACGCGCGCCGCAGCGCCTCGTCGAGGGTGATCAGCCCCGACTTGTAGAGGGAGAACAGCGACTGGTCGAACGTCTGCATACCGTACTGCGAGGTGCCGGCGGCGATCGCGTCGCGGATCAGCTTGGTCTTCTCCTTCTGCTCGATGCAGTCGCGGATATACGACGTGGAGATCAGCACCTCGACTGCGGGCACGCGGCCGAGGCCGTCGGCGCGCGGCAGCAGACGCATCGAGACCACCGCCTTGAGCACCGCGGCGAGCTGGATGCGGATCTGCTTCTGCTGGTGCGGCGGGAACACCGCGATGATGCGGTTGATCGTCTCGGTGGCGTCGAGGGTGTGCAGTGTCGACAAGACAAGGTGACCGGTCTCGGCGGCGAGCAGCGCGGTCTCGATCGTCTCGAAGTCGCGCATCTCGCCGACCAGGATCACGTCGGGGTCCTGCCGCAGCGCCACGCGCATCGCCACGGAGAAAGCTCGCGTATCGACCTCGACCTCGCGCTGGTTGATGATCGACTTCTTGTCGCGGTGCAGGAACTCGATCGGGTCCTCGATGGTGACGATGTGACAGTTTCGCGAGGCGTTGATGTGGTCGATCATCGCGGCGAGCGTCGTCGACTTGCCCGACCCGGTGGTGCCGGTGACCAGCACCAGGCCGTGGTCCTCCTCGGCGATGCGGTCGAGCACCGGCGGCAACAGCAGCTCGCGCGTTGCCAGGATGCGGGCCGGGATGAGGCGCAGGACCAGGCCGACCGAGCCGCGCTGCTGGAAGATGTTGCAGCGAAAGCGCCCGAGCCCCGGGACCGAGTACGCGATGTCGATCTCCAAATACTGCTTGAACTTCTCCTTCTGCTGCGAGGACATGATGGAGAACCCCATCGCGATGGTGTCCTCCTGCATCATGCGCTTGAACTCGACGAGCGGAATGAGCTGGCCGTCGACCCGGATGATCGGGTGTGCCCCGACCTTGAGGTGGACGTCCGAAGCCTTCCGTTCCGTCGCCACCTTCAGGATGTCGTTGATGTGCATCGCACTACCCCCCACTGTGCCGGAGATGTACGCCCACCCTGCAGCGACGATACCCTCGATCGCCCGGCAACGGCAAGGTAACGCACGGCTTCTGCAGGTTCACAGGCTCATGGTAGCGCTGATGCGCCCGGCAGCCAAGCTATCATCGTGCGGAAGTGAACTCGAAGTCCGGGAGGATCGCCGTGCTCCGCATCACCCTCGCCACGTCCGCCGCTCTCGTCGTCGCCTGCACCGCCGTCCCGCCGGCGCCGATGTCCGAGACGCTCGGAACGACGGCAGCCGCCCCGGCGCCCGCGACGTCGGCCTCGGCCTTTCCCATCGCTCGCCCGCTCGACCCGCGCGAGAGACACTTCCGCAACTTGCGCCAGCTCACCGACGGGGGCGAGAACGCGGAGGCGTACTTCTCGTTCGACGGCGCGAGGCTGAGCTTCCAGTCGACGCGGCCCCCGTACGAGTGCGACCAGATCTTCGGCATGGACCTGCGGGGCCGGGAGATCCGGCTGCTCTCCACCGGGCTCGGCCGCACGACCTGCTCCTACTTCTTCCCCGACGGCAGGCGGTACCTCTACGCCTCCACGCACCTCGGCGGCACCGCCTGCCCGCCGAAGCCCGACACGTCGCAGGGGTACGTGTGGGCGCTGTACCCCGAGTACGACATCTTCGCCGCCAGCCTCGACGACCCGACGCCGCGCCGGCTCACCGACACCCCCGGCTACGACGCCGAGGGCACGATCTCGCCGCGCGGCGACCGCATCGTCTTCACGTCGGTGCGCGACGGCGACATCGAGCTGTACACCATGGCGCTCGACGGCAGCGACGTGCGCCGGATCACCCACGAGCCCGGCTACGACGGCGGCGCGTTCTTTTCGCCGGACGGCACGAAGCTGGTGTGGCGCGCCTCGCGCCCCCAGCCGGGCACCGAGCTCGACGAGTACCGGCGTCTGCTCGCGCAGGGGCTGGTGCACCCCAGCAAGCTCGACATCTACGTCGCCAACGCCGACGGCACCGGCGCGCGGCGCCTGACCGACAACGGCGCCGCCAACTTCGCGCCGTTCTTCCACCCGAACGGCAGCAAGGTGATCTTCTGCTCGAACATCGCCGACCCCAAGCGCCGCAACTTCGACCTCTTCCTCGTCGACCTCGACGGCTCGCACCTCGAGCAGGTGACCTACTTCGAGGAGTTCGACGGCTTCCCGATGTGGACCCCAAACGGCACGACGCTGGTCTTCTGCTCCAACCGCTTCGACACGCATCCGCACGAGACCAACGTGTTCCTCGCCGACTGGGTGGACTGAAAGAACCGGGGACCGGGGGCTGCGACGCTCGCGGGCGCCAGGAGTTGGAAAGCCATGTTTTCGCTGTTTCGGTATCCGGTGCCCGTTACCCGGTGCCCGTTACCCGGTGCCCGTTACCCGGTGCCCGTTACCCGGTGCCCGGTTCCCGGCTCTACTGCCTTTCCTGGAGCTTGCGGATGACGCTGGTGGTGAGACGGCGTGGCGAGGCGTGAATCGCCGCCGTTGCTATCATGCCCGAGGAAGCCGGCGAGATCGAGACCACAGCGATCGGCAGCACGAACCTCCGCGCCGGGTAGTGGACGCGGGTCGATGACGAGGGGGCCCACTGTGTCAGACCTCAACCAACCCGTCACGCTCGGCCGTAGCGGCCTGTCGGTCGGCCGGCTGGGCGTCGCCGGCGGCTACGGCGTCGGCACGACGGCGCTGCGCCGCGCCTTCGACCGCGGCGTCACCTACTTCTACCACGGCAGCCGGCGCAGCCCCGGGATGCGGGAGGCGATCCGCGGCATCGTCGCAGCCGGAGGGCGCGACCGGCTCGTCGTCGTGCTGCAGAGCTACAGCCGTATCCCGGCCCTGCTCGAGCGCAGTGTCGGCCGCGGCCTCAAGGAACTGGGCATCGCGCGCGCCGATGTGCTGCTGCTCGGCTGGTTCAACGCGGCACCCGGCGAACGGATGCTCGCGCGCGCCGAGCGCCTGCGCGCGAGCGGAATGGTCGGCCACCTGGCGATCTCGAGCCACAAGCGGTCGAGCTTCGTCGGCTTCGCGGCCGACCCGCGCTTCAGCATCCTGCACATCCGTTACAACGCCGCGCACACCGGCGCCGAGCGCGACGTCTTCCCGCATCTGGCGGAGGACGGCCGACCCGGCATCGTCGCCTACACCGCGACGCGCTGGGGCGCGCTGCTCAACCCCAAGAAGATGCCGCCGGGCGACCGCCCGCTGCGCGGCCGCGACGCCTACCGCTTCGTCCTCTCCAACCCGGATTTCGACGTCTGCATGTGCGGCCCGAGGAACGATGCTGAGATGAACGAGGCGCTGGCCGCGCTCGACGAGGGTCCGCTCTCGCCCGAGGAGGACGCCCGCATCCGCGCCATCGGCCGCTGGGTCCACGAGCACTCGCTGCTCCGCTGAGCCGGGCAGGCGAGGGCGCCCGCGTGGCTTCGTCCGACAAGTGCCTGCCGAAGAACTCCAAGAACGCTTCCCGGAACAGGCGATCACGCGCAATATCCGAGTGGCCGCGGCGCGGGACGAGCAAACGCCTCGCGCTCTCCGGGTTGGCGCACCGGTAGAGTCGGTCCAGGTTCGCCGGCGCGATGTACTCGTCCGCGTCCCCGTGGACGAGCAGGAGAGGCGCCGACACGCGAGCGATCCTGTTGACCGGCGCGACCTCGGCCATCGTCGCGCCGAGCCAACGCTCGATCAGGCGGCAGACAACCCAGCCGAGAGCGAGCACAACAGCGGGGCTCCTCGCCGGCCCGAACGCCGCGGCAACGAACTAGCCGCGGAGCGCGACGCCGTGACTGCGAAACTCGACGCGCTCGAAAGGCAGGCCCAGGTCCTGCGGACCCCTCGCCCGCGGTCGCCGCCGCGGACGGCACCACCACCGAGCGAAAACCCACCCGAACACGGCGACGAGCACGTCAGGGCGCAGGTTGCTATGGCGTCGAAGGCGTCGCTGGCAGCTTCGCTGCGAGCGGTGGTGCGGGGGCCGTCTCCGCCCACGAGTCGACGAACGCCCCGGCGGTCGCGTCGTCCCACAGCGACCCACCGGGCAACGCGTGAAGCTGGCGGTAACGCTTGAGCTCCTTCCAGACGGCGCGCCCGGCCTCCTCGGTGAACGGGACGCCGGCCCCGCCGCTGCCGTACTCCGCCTGGCCATGCCAGAACTGGGTCGTGCACGAGGTCGTGCAGCCGGGGGCCGCCGGAAGGCAGTGACGCCGCACGTGGGCGTCCTGGCCGCACTTCTCGTGCGAGTAGGAGTCAGCCATGGAGTGGAGGTAGATCGCCAGCGCGACGAGCGTGTCGCCCTGGGCCGTCTCCGCCGGCGGCGGCGCAAGGCTCGGACGTCGACGTGAAGTTGGCGCAGGTGTCGCGCCCGCCCGGGTACGTCGAACCGGCGCTCGTGGCCGGGCCGCGCCGCGGGAAGTGGAAGTACTTCGCGGTCACGTCGTCGACGCGACTGGTCCCGGCGATCGCCACGGTCCGGCTGCCCGGCTGGTCGCCGGTGAACGTGCCCAGGTCCACCACATCGCAGGCGACTGCGACCAGGTCGGCGTCAGCGGCGGAGAACCCCGCCGCCCGCGCCAGCAGGCGCATCAGCTCGTAGTGGAAGGTGCTGTGTGACGTCGGCGTGTCGACGTCCTCGAAGTACGCTAGCGCGCTCGGTGCGGCGGGGCGGCACGCTCTCGAGCACCTTCCCCACCAGCCGCAGCTCACCCTGCGGGCCGCCTTCGCGGTGCTCCCAGCGCGAGCCCGGACGCCAGTCCGAGACGTTCACGAACCGCCAGTACTCCACCGTCACCTCGGGCTCGACCAGCGCCCGCCAGACCTTCTCCGGCGTCGACACGATATACGTCACGTACACGAACACGGGCTTATCCATGCTGCCCTCCCTCTGCTCTTCGTCTGAGGTCATGGAGGGCCTCCAGGGGCGCCCGCTCGTACCTCGCGATCCACCGCACGTAGATCTCGTGGATCGGGACCGGGTTCAAGTAGTGCAGCTTCTCGCGCCCGCGGCGGATGGTCGCGACCAGGTTGGCGCCCTCCAGGCGATCGAGGTGCTGCGTCACCGCCTGGCGGGTCATGTCGAGGTCCGCACACAGCTCGCCCAGCGTCTGCCCGCCCTCGTCGCGGAGCGCGTCCAGCAAGCGTCGCCGCGTCGGGTCCGCGAGCGCCTTGAAGACCGCATCCATGTCCACGCCGTCACTATATGCAAGTAAATACTTGCCTGTCAAGCCACGAGCCACTGCCCGGCCAACGCCGGCATCGCCGTGGGCCGGGCGGGGCCGATGCCTCGCACCGCCCGCCGTTCTTGCGCATGGGGGCATGGTGGGCACGTCCCGACGCACGGCGCGGAAATCCGGCGCACTATAGGCTGCGTTCACAAAGAGGCGAGGAGGAGTACCGTGCGAGTGAACTACACAATTGTCTACGTCGGCGACATGAGACGTTCCGTTTCGTTCTACCGCGATGTGGTAGGCCTGCCGTTGCGGTTCGAGTCCCCGGGATGGACGGAGTTCGCCACCGACGGGGCGACCCTGGCGCTGCACGCGGCCGAGGGCGCCGGTGCCGCAGCGGACGACCCGCATCGGGTCCCCGCCGGACGGTGCCGGCCCGGCTTGAGCGTCCCCAGCCTCGCCGAGTTCCACAAGAGAATGGTCGCCGCGAACGTGCCGTGCGTCGAGGAGCCGAGGGAGGTCTTCGGCGCTCGGGTTGCCCAGTACCTGGATCCCGATGGGCTGGCGATCTCCGTCGGCGAGGAGAGGCGAGACGAGCGGGGGCGGTAGGATGGCGGGGGTGCAGGCGCGATGGCCGGCACGCTGGTAGCGCCGATTCGTGGCATCAACGTCGGGCGAGCGAACGGGGTGGCTATGAAGGACCTGCGGGCGCTCGTCGCTGGCCTCGACTGTGCCGACGTTCGCACTCTCCTCGAGAGTGGCATCGTCGTCTTCACGGGGCCGGGGACGAGAGCCGGCGCTGCCGCCGGAGGAACCGAGGACACCCTCGCCACGCGGCGAGGCGAAGAAGTCGCCTGGGCTATTCTCCCGTCGTGGACCTCCGGCCCTTGGCTATCGCCGTGTCGCCCGCGCGGTCGCAGACACCGCGCGGTCCGCACCTGGAGAACCAGCCGCAAAGAGAAACGAGGGCTCCCAAATGATCATCCGTGCTGATGCCCTTGCGAAGATCGTCTACGAAGGCCTCGCCATCACCGACTACACCGGCGGCGCCGGGCTTCGCTCCTCGGTGGCGATCATCGAGGTGCCGTCCGGCACCTGCCATCCACGCGCCTGGTCGAGGCGCTCGGACAAGTTCTACCTCGTCCTCGACGGCCACATTCGCTTCACCCTCGGAGAGGCCGACCACGATCTCGGCCCGCGCGACTTCTGTTTCGTTCGCCAGGGCGAGCGCTTTGCCTACGAGAACCAGGCGCCGTTCCCGGCCACCCTCGTCCTCGTCCACACGCCTTCGTTCGAGCTCGACGCCGAGGTGATCGAAGGCTCGTAGCAGCCGCGAGCCTCCGCAGGGTTGGTGCCGCGCCTCAGCCGTTGCTAACCCGACACCCGCACCCCGCGGCTCGCTCCGGCCCGAGCCGCACCTCGCGCCACCCCCCGGTACGCTCCGCCGTGCACCGCGCCGAGGCGACCGGGACGCGCGACGCGCGCTTGTCTCGAGCGTCGCGGTCGGCTCGCGGTCGCGCTCGCCATGACCTCGGCAGGCTCAGACCAGCGCGGCTTCGGCCCAGCCGATGCGGTCGATGGTGATCTCGTGCATGCGGGCGGTGCCGAGGCCGTAGCGGGTGTCGGCCATGGCGACGCACAGCGGCGGCGGCGACAGCGGCCACGGCTCGCCGCGCAGCGCTGCGCGCTTGGCGGTGAGGATCTTCAGGCACACGGCCTCGACGGCGACCGGATCGCTGCCGGCGATCAGCCCCTTGTAGTCCCACAGGTACCGCGGGTCGACCTGCGGGCCCTTGTCGCACAGCGGCCGCAGCGCGTCCACCAGCACCAGCCTGGTCTTGCCCTTGACGTGCGGGAGCAGCCAGATCTCGCCGAGGCGGTCGTTGTTCTCGTCGTGGTAGTGCGACGGGTGTTCGGCGAACGTGATGTAGTTCTTCAGGACGGTGCCGATGCCGGTCAGCCAGTGCGCCTTGAGCGCCGGCAACGTGATCAGCGCCGTGCACGCCCGTGCCTTCGCCGGACCGCCTTCCGCCATGCGGATGCGCTCTCCCGCGATGCCCGCGTCGACGAGCGCCGCCCGCACCGCCGACACGAGCTCCTGGTGTGTGGGGTTGAGGCTCGCCGTCGGGACCAGGCCCACGACGTCCTGTGCGCTGACGAGGGAGCGCCAGCCGTCGCGGGCGGTCGGCGCGCCGGTCACCCGCGTCACGGTCTCGGCGAGCATGCGTCGGAGCACTCCGGCATCGACCTGGTGCGCGCCGTCGAGCACGAGCTCGTCGCGCACGATGGTGACTGCGACACTCCGCGCCGGGCGCGCGACCTGACCGGCCCACGCCAGGCCGGAGAACGAGGCGGCGACGGCGGCGCCGGTTCCCGTGCGGACGAAGTCCCTTCTCGTCAACGTGCTCTTTCTGTCACTCATGGCCGACCTCCATGGTCTCGAGGGCGTGCAGACCGGCCTGCAGCAGCCCGGTCGCGGTCTCGCGCGTGGGGCACTCCAGGGCAACCGCGACCGCGGGACCCCGTCGCCCCGCCGCCGCCCAGCCGTCCTCGATGCGGGCGATGACTTCGACGGCGCCCGCCTTTTCGGTGGTTTCCGGCAGGTAGGCTTGTCGGAAATGAGCCAACGCCGTGCGGGCGCGCCGTGCGTCCGGGTAGCGGACGAGGACGACCCGGGGTCGGCCAACGCCGCGCGCGGACGCCGGCGTCTCGTACGACGCCGTCACCGCCCCGACGTCGCTGCCGAGGTCGAGGATGTTTCGCTGGCTCAAGAAGTAGGCGGAGTTGAGGACGAGGTGCGAGCGGAGGAAGCAGACGCTGTCGCGGCGCAGCCTTAGGCCGGCGGCGACCTGCGGCGGTACCGCGAGCACCAGGCGCGGCGGCGCCGCCGGCGCGTGCGCGGCCGCGATCGTCCGCCCCAGCGCCAGCACGGCGTCACGCGACGCCGGCGTCTCGCGGGTTGCCATCACCCGGGCGTAAACGGCGCCGGCGCGAAGCCGCAGGAGCCCGGCGCCGTACAGCGCCCGCGGCCACTCCGCGGCTCCGGCGGCGGCCGGCGCCGCCGCAGCGAACGCCACGGCATCGCCGCCCCAGTCGACCGAGAGCAGCCCGAAGGCGTCGTCGGGGCCGGCCATCCGGTAGATCTCGACGAGGATGTCGCCCTCCGCCGCGGCGTGGTACTCGAAGACGTCGAGATGGTCGAAGCGGTAGGCGAGGTACATCTCGCCGGCGCCGTCCATGTAGTCGAAGATCGCGGCGGGGTCGATGCGCCGCGTCTCTTGGTTCCGCGTCCAAACACCGGCGGCGGCCGGCAGCCACGCCGGAGCGATAGCGGGAGAAGGCGGCGCGAGCGTGCCCTCGGACGCCGGGTGCCGGTGGTGCATCGTTCCCTCCCCGGGCGTCACGGCGACGCCCACCCCCGTCGAGCCGGCGGCGCCGCCAGCCAGCGCCACGAGCAGCGCGATGCTCGGCCGCAAGCGCCGATCTCGGGAGCGACGTGCCGGCCTTCTGTTTCCGCGCAACAAAGTCATCGCCGCTTCATGGTACGCGCGCGGCCGCGAGCGGTTCTCGCCGGCGTGCCGTCCGACGCGTCGGGGGCGCCCGCCGGCAACCCGCTCAGCATGACGGCCCCGGGCGGAATCGGAGCGGCGGCAGGGGTGTTGGCGTCGGCGTGGACGAGAAGACGAGACCCGCGCGCGAGCCCAACCGGCTGATCGGCGAGAGCAGCCCGTACCTGCGGCAGCACGCGCACAACCCGGTGGACTGGCGGCCGTGGGGGGACGAGGCGCTTGCGGCGGCGCGCGCGGAGGAGAAGCCCATCTTCCTGTCGATCGGCTACGCCGCCTGTCACTGGTGCCACGTCATGGAGCACGAGTCGTTCGAGGACGAGCAGGTCGCGGCGTTCCTCAAGGGGCACTTCGTCGCGATCAAGGTCGACCGCGAGGAGCGGCCCGACCTCGACGCCGTCTACATGAGCGCGGTGCAGGCGCTGACCGGCCGCGGCGGCTGGCCGATGTCGGTGTTCCTCACCCCCGACGGCCGGCCGTTCTTCGGCGGCACGTACTTCCCGCCCGAGCCGCGCCACGGCATGCCGTCGTTCCTCGAGGTGCTGCAGGCGGTCGCCGACGCGTGGGCGTCGCGGCGCGGCGAGCTCGAGCACAGCGCCGCGCTGCTCACCGCGCGGCTGGCGGAGTGGGCGGCGGGCGGTGAGGCCGGCGTGGTCGACGTCGGCGCGGCCGCGAGCGCTGCCGTCAAGCGCCTCGCGCAGGCCTACGACCTGCGTCACGGCGGCTTCGGCAGCGCGCCGAAGTTCCCCACCCCGTCGCGGCTCTTCTTCCTGCTGCGCCAGGCCAGGGCCGGCGGCGGCATCGCGACCGGCCTGCTCATCGGCACGCTCGACGGCATGGCCTCCGGCGGCATGTACGACTGGGCCGGCGGCGGGTTCCACCGCTACTCGGTCGACGCCGCGTGGTTGATCCCGCACTTCGAGAAGATGCTCTACGACAACGCCCTGCTGGCGCGCGTCTACGGCGAGGCCGGCGTGGCGCTCGGCAACGAGCGCTGGATCGCGGTCGCGCGCGAGACTGCGCGCTACCTGGTGCGCGAGATGCAGGGACCCGAGGGCGGGTTCTTCTCCTCGACCGACGCCGACAGCGCGGGCGAGGAGGGGCTGTTCTTCACCTGGACCGCCGCCGAGGTGCGCGCCGCCCTCCCGGCCGACGACGCGGAGTTCGTCGTCCGCCTCTGCGGTCTCGACAGGCAGCCAAACTTCGAGCACGACCGCAGCGCGCTGCGCCCGCTTCTTGCCGCCGCCGACCTCGCGCGCGAGTCGGGGCAGAGCGTGGAGGACGCGGCGGCCCGCATCGAGCGCTGCCGCGCCGGCCTGCTCGCGGCCCGCGCACAAAGGGTCCCACCAGTGTGCGACGACAAGCGGCTCGCCGGATGGAACGGGATGGCGGCGTGGGCGCTCGCCTGGCTCGGCGCGGCGCTCGAGGAGCCGGACCTCCTGGCGGCGGCGCAGCGCGCCGGGTCGTTCCTGCTGCGCTCGCTGATCCGCGCCGACGGGCACATCGAGCGCTCGTGGCGCGACGGGCGCACCACCGGCGCCGAGACGCTGGAGGACGTCGCCTGGGTCGCGGCCGGTCTCGTCGAGCTGTATCAGGTGGACGGCAACGTCGCCTGGCTGCGCGCGGCGCTGCGCATCGTCGACGCGCGCCTTCCGCACTACCAGGTCGCGGGCGGCCGCGTCTTCGAGGCGCCCGACGATGGCGAGGCGCTGATCGTCAGAACGCACGCCGCCACCGACGGCGCCACGCCCGCCTCGGGCGCGGTGCTCGCCGCCGCGCTGGCGCGCCTGTCCGCCATCTCCGGGCGCGGCGACCTGGCGGCGGCCGCCGGGCGGCTCGTCGCCGCGGAGTCGGAGACGCTCTCGCGCCTTCCCGACGGCGCCACGGCGCTCGCCGACGCCGCGACCGACCTCGCCAGCCCGCCGGCCAGCATCGTCGTCGTCGGCGACCCCGCCTGGCCGTCGACCGCCGCGCTGCTGCGCGTCGCCCGCCGGCATGCGCCGGCCGGCGCTGTTATCGTGCCCGCAGCGGTCGTCCCGGTGCCGCCGGAGGTCGTGGCCCTCGTACCGTTGCTCGCCGGGCGCGAGCGGTGCCCGGAGGGACGTGCCATCGCGTACGTCTGCGAGGGCGCCACGTGCCGTCTGCCGGCGGCGACCGCCGACGACCTGATCGCGGCGCTGCACGGGAAATAGGCGACCGGAAGTCACGCGGAGCTGCGACTTTGGCGCGCGAGTGTCGTACTCTAGTCGCGGCGCAGCCGGCAGCGCGCCGCAGCCCAGCATGGAGGGGATCACGTGAGCAGGAGCGGGAGAGTCGTCATCGGTACGGTTGTCGTGGCTGCGCTCGCGGCCGGGGCGTGGGCGATGTTCGGCAGGAGCGAGAAGAGCGTCGTTCCCTACCTGACAGCGGCCCTCGACCGCGGGACCGTCGTTCAGCAGGTCACGACCACGGGGACGCTGACCGCGGTGACGACGGTCAAGGTGGGCTCGCAGGTGTCCGGGATCATCGCGACACTGCACGCCGACTTCAACAACCGGGTCACCAAGAGCCAGATCCTCGCGACGCTCGACCCGACGCCGTTCGAGGCGCAGGTCAATCAGACCAAAGCGCAGCTCGAGCGCACCCGCGTCGCGGCGCTCGACGCCCAGTCCAAGCTCAGGCGGCAGCAGGCGCTGTTCAAGGCCGAGCTCGCCTCCGAGGACCAGCTCGACTCCGCCAAGGCCGCCTACGACCAGGCGGTGGCGCAGGTCACGGAGCTGCAGGCTGCGCTCGACCGCGCCGAGGCCAACCTGCAGTACTCGGTGATCCGCTCGCCGATCGACGGCGTCGTCGTGTCGCGCGACTACGACGTCGGCCAGACCGTCGCCGCCTCGTTCCAGGCGCCGACGCTGTTCACCATCGCCGAGGACCTGACGCGCATGCAGCTCACCTGCGACGTCGACGAGGCCGACATCGGCCAGGTCAAGGTGAGCCAGCCGGTGCGCTTCTCGGTGGACACCTTCCCCGAGCGCGAGTTCCGCGGCCTGGTGGAGCAGATCCGACTGTCGCCCAAGGCGACCAACAACGTCGTCACCTACCCGGTCATCGTCTCGGTCGCCAACCAGGACCTCGCGCTGATGCCTGGCATGACCGCCGAGGTGCACGTCGAGGTGGCGCGCGCCGAGAACGTCCTGCGGGTGCCCGCGGCGGCGTTGCGCTTCCGTCCCGAGCTGCTCGGCCTCAACGGCGGCGCCAGTCGGCCCGGCGGCAGCCAGGGCGGCGGCAGCCAGGGCGGCGGCGGCATGGGCGGCCAGCGTCCGGGCGCGGGCGGCCAGGGTGCGGTCGGCGGCAGCATGAGCCTCGCGCGCAACGCCGGACGCGTCTTCCTGGCGCCGGCGAAGCCCGGCGAGTCGCTGCGCCCGATCGAGTTCGTCACCGGACTGACCGACGGGCAGTTCTTCGAGGTGAAGAAGGGCGATCTCGCCGAGGGAACCACAATCGTCGTCGGCCTCGCAACCACGCAGGGCCAGGACGCGGGCGGCCTCGCCGGGATGGGTCGGTTCGGCGGCCCGCCGCGCCGCTAGCCGCGGGGAGGGTAGATGCTGAACCTGCTGCAGATCTACAAGGTCGCGCTCGTGGCGCTGCGCCGCAACCCGATGCGGACGCTGCTGACGATGCTCGGCGTGATCATCGGCGTCGGCTGCGTCGTCGCGATGGTGGCGATCGGCCAGGGCGCCTCGTCGGCGATCCAGAGCCAGATCGGGGCGCTCGGCACCAACATGCTGATCATCTTCTCGGGATCGCACTCCGCCGGCGGCGTTCGCGGCGGCATGGGCTCGGTGCAGACGCTCACCGTCGACGACGCCGCCGCCATCGTGCGCGAGTGCCCCTCGGTGGCGATCGCCGAGCCCGGCGTCCGCACCGGCGCGCAGCTCGTCTTCGGCAACCAGAACTGGTCCACCAGCGTGCAGGGCACCGGTCCGGACTTTCCGACGATCCGCGCCTGGGCGCTCGCCAAGGGCTCGTACTTCACCCACGAGGACATCAAGGCCGCCACCAAGGTCGCGGTGCTGGGCGCGACGGTCGTCGAAAACCTGTTCGGCGACACCAATCCTGTCGGCCAGGTGATCCGCGTCAAGGACATGCCGTTCCGGGTCATCGGCGTCTTCGACAAGAAGGGCGGCAGCGCCATGGGCGACCAGGACGACGTCGTCTGCGTACCCTACACGACGGCGCAGCGCAAGCTGATGGGCGTCACCTGGATCGGCACGGTGCTGGTCTCCGCCGTCTCGCCGGGCGCCATCAACCGCGCCACCGACGAGATCACCGATCTGCTGCGCCAGCGGCATCGCCTGACAGCCGGCCAGGACAACGACTTCGGCATCCGCAGCCAGCAGGACCTCGCGCAGACCGCGACGCAGATGACCGGCGTGCTCACCATGCTGCTCGGCGCGATCGCCTCGGTCTCGCTGATCGTCGGCGGCATCGGCATCATGAACATCATGCTGGTGTCGGTCACCGAGCGCACCCGCGAGATCGGCGTCCGCCGCGCGCTCGGCGCCCGCCGCTCCGACATCCGCACCCAGTTCCTCATCGAGGCGTCGCTGATCTCCGGCCTCGGGGGCGCGATCGGCATCGGCATCGGCATCTTCATCGCCCGGCTAGTGTCGCGCCTCGGCGGCTGGCCGACGCTGGTGCAGCCGCAGGTGGTACTCACGGCGTTCCTTTTCGCCGGCCTCGTCGGCGTCTTTTTCGGCCTCTACCCGGCCGCCAAGGCCGCCCGCCTCGACCCGATCGAGGCGCTGCGCTACGAGTAGCAGCGACATCCCTGTCGCGACCTCGCCACGCCGGCCTTGCCGCCGCAAGGGCCCGACCACACGCATGCGACCGTCGTCGTCTGTCCGTTGACAGCGACCCCTAGCATCTGTAGCGTGACCCGACACGAGGAGCTCATGACGCAACCCTCTGAGATCACGCTCGACTCGGTGGTCGTTACCGCGAAGGAGCAGGTGTCGTCGGATCTCGGCGACGAGATCGCGATCCTTGGGCTGCGCCGCAACACCTACTACAGCGTCGCGGCAGTCGGCCGCCGGATCTGGGAGCTGGTCCAGACACCGCGCTCGGTGTCGGAAATCCTCGCGCAGCTCCTCTCTCAATACCAGGTCGACGGCGAGCGCTGCCGTGGCGACCTGATCACGATGCTCGGCCGCCTGCGGGACGAGGGTCTGCTCGACGTCGTCGATGGCGCGCCCCGCTAGGAGCCTGTGAGCGGGATCGCCGGGATCTTCCGGCGCGACGGCTCCCCGGCCGCGGCCGGCGACATCGCCCCCGCACTCGCGGCGCTCGCCCGCCGCGGGCCCGACCGGCAGGCGAGCTGGTGCGGCGGCCCGGCGGCGCTCGCCTGCGCCCAGCTCCGCACCACGCCTCAGTCGACGGTGGAGACACTCCCCTACCACGACCGCGAGCGCGGCGTCGTGGTCGTCCACGACGCGCGTCTCGACAACCGTGAGGAGCTGGCGGGCATGCTCGGGCTGTCGCGGCAGCCGCTGGCGGAGGTGTGCGACGGCGCCCTGCTCGGCGCCGCCTGGACGCGCTGGGGCGAGCGCTGCCCGGAGCGCCTGCTGGGAGATTTTGCCTTCGCCGTCTGGGATGAGCGGAACCGGACGCTCTTCAGCGCGCGTGACCACCTGGGCGCGAGGGCGCTGTTCTGTTTCGCGTCACCCCGGCTGTTCGCCTTCGCGTCCGAGATGAAGGGTCTTCTGCTCGTGCCGGGGGTTCCCCGGCGGCTGAACCCAACTCGTGTGGCTGACTACCTCGTAGGCGTTACGCCCGACGATGCGATTACCTTCTACGCCGACGTGACGCGTTTCCTCCCCGGAGAATCGCGGCTGGTCGCCGCCGACCGCCTGGCGACTCGGCGTTACTACCAGCCGACCCTTCCGGCCGAGTTCCACAGGGGCGGACCCGAAGAGGTCGCCGCGGGGTTCCGCGAGGTCTTCACGGCCTCCGTCCGCGATCGCCTGCGCGTCTCCCGGCCGGTCGCGGCGCAGCTCTCGGGCGGGCTCGACTCGTCGTCGATCGTCTGCGTCGCCCGGTCGCTCCGTCGCGAGGCGCGGGGCGGGCCGCTGCCGACGTTCTCGTACGTCTTTCCCCGGACCGTGAGCGCCGACGAGCGGGCGTACATCAGCGCGGTCGCTGCCGAAGGCGGCATCGAGCCCCACTTCGTCGACGCGGACGCGATCACTCCGCTCACCGACCTCGACGCGATCCTCGGCGCCATCGACGAGCCGTTCCGCGGCGCCCCGCTGCCCTACCAGTGGTCGATCTTCAGGGCGGCGGCGGAGCGCGGCGTCGGCGTGATGCTCGACGGCTTCGGCGGCGACGCCGTCGTCGGCTACGGACTCTGGTACCTCGCCGAGCTCGCCCGCAGCGGCCGCGTCGTGCGGCTGGCCCGCTTGCTCCGCGGCATGGCGCGGAGGCAGTGGATTCCGCCCGGCATGGCGATACGGAATTACGTGATCCAGCCCAACATCCCCGCCTGGGCGCGCGCTGTTCGGCGTGCGCTTCTCGGGCGGACCGCGCGCCTCCCCGCGCCGATGTTCGTTGCGCCGGAGCTGGCTCGGAGGACCGCACTCGGCGATCGGTTCGAGGCGTTCTGGCACAGCCGCCCCGCGCCGCGGGGCGACCACGAGCACCACGTGGCGGACGTCGCCTACCACCTCCCCAAGGACCACGCCGAGATGACAGGCGCGGCGTTCGCCATCGAGCCCCGCACACCGTTCCTCGACCGGCGGGTCGTCGAGTACTGCCTGGCGGTGCCGTCCGACCAGAAGATCGCGGACGGCATGACCCGCATGCTGCCGCGCCGGGCGCTCGCCGACACGCTCACGCCGGCGGTGGCGGCGCGCGCCGGTAAGGCCGCGCCGACTGCCAGCCTCCTGCGCGGGCTGCTCGGAACCGACCTGCCGCGGATCGCGGCCCTGTTCGAGGGAGAGAACGGCGAGCGCGTCGCGCGCTACGTCGACCTCCCGGCGCTTCGCGGCGCGCTCCGGCGCCAGACCGCCGCCGTTGCCGGCTCGTTCCCCGTGTGGCCCACCGCCGAACAGTGGCAGGCCGCCGACCGGATCCGCGACGCGGCGGTCCTGATCCGCTGGCTGCGTCTCACCGCGATCGACGAGTAGGCGCACCGCCCACGTCTCGGTGTCGGCGTCGCGGGCTGGCGAGGAATCGCCGCCTTGCCGGCCAGCGTGCTCCGGTCGTTGCGGTCGGGGTCGCTCGAGGGTATAGTGGGATTCAACATACGTTGCGGAAACAGGGGGGACAAGAAGATGAGTGAGCAGAAGGCGCTGAACGAGAATGGCCAGACCGGCGCGAGCTACGACACGCCGCAACTGGTGACGCATGGAACAGTGGCGGAGCTGACACAGGGAACCGCCGGCCAGCAGCCGGACACCAACCTCGCCAGCCAGCCCATTCCCTAAATCGTCGAGCCGGCGCCGCGGGTCTCGGCCCCGCCCACCGAGTCGAGACTTCGACCCCGGCCGGCGAGGTATCACCGGCGCAGCCGTATGCGGCCGCCGTAACAGGCCGGGCCGTTGCGGTTGCGCCGGTCTTCGGCCTGAGTCCTCCCCGGCGTCCGAGCGCTCGCGACGGCGGTGAGGACGCTGGAGGTTGTCGAACGGTGATACCGGGAGAGTCCCTGCCGCTGCGATCGTCCCTGCGGGCACCATGACCGGCGCGTCCCGGCGTGCCGGTCACGTCTATTCCGTCTACGGTCTCACGGTGGCATCCGACGTAGAGCTGCCCGAGCTCACCGGCGGCAGCGGCGTGCCGGACATCGTCATCTCGCAATTCCCCGGCGAGTCGCAGCCGCCCGACCTCGCCGGCACGTACGCCTTTCACGGTGGCGCCGACGACGTCACCCTGGAGTTTCCGCAGACGGCGACCATCACCGTGCACGCTGGGCGGGAGATCGTCGTCCGGCCGCGCCCGGGCGTCGACACCCGCACGGTGCGCGCCGTTCTGCTCGGCCCCGCTCTCGCCGTTCTCCTCCACCAGCGCGGCGTGCTGGCTCTCCACGCGAGCTCCGTCCTCCACCCGAGGGGCGTCGTCGGGTTCCTGGGCGGCTCCGGGTGGGGCAAGTCGACGATGGCCGGCGGTCTAGAACGGCGCGGCTGCGGGCTGGTCGCCGACGACATCACGGCAGTCCAGCCGGCGCCCGCGACGATCGATGTCCTGCCGTCGTTTCCCCAGCTCAAGCTGTGGCCCGAGGCCGCCGAGGCGCTCGGGCTGGATCCCGTGACCCTGCCACGCGTCGTGGCGGCCGAGGAGAAGCGGGCGCGTCGCGTTCCCGGCCGCCTTCCCGAGGGTCGGCTGCAGCTCGCCAGCCTCTACGTCCTCGCCGACGGCGAGCATGTCCGCGTCGAGCCGCTCGCCCCTCGCGAGGCACTGATCGAGCTGGTACGCCACTCGTTCTGCGCCCGCCGGCTCGCCGAGCTCGGGGCGACCCGCCACTTCCTCCAGTGCGGCGAGGTCGCCCGCCGAGTGCCGGTGCGCCGGCTGGTCAGGCCGCGCAATCTGGCGCTCCTCGACACCGTCGCCGACCTGGTCCTGCAGGACGTGGCGCGTGCTCCCTGAGGCGCTCGCGCGCCACGACCGGCACGCCGAGCTCGAGATCCTCGTCACCTGCTCGCGCGTGACGCTCTCGGCGGAGGATGCCGCGCACCTGGCAGCCCGCCTCGCCGCCGACCTCGACTGGGACTACGTGCTGCGGGCGGGAAACGTGAACGGGATCCTGCCGCTGCTCCACCGGCACCTGATCACCGGCGGCGCAAGCACGGTCGCTCCCGAGATGCAGGCTAAGCTGCGCCAGCGTCAGGCCGCGTCGACGCAGGCGGGGCTGCTGCTCACGGCGGCGCTCGTCGAAGCGTTGCGGGCGCTCGCCGACGCCGGGATCGAGGCGATCCCGTTCAAGGGTCCCCTGCTGGCGGCTGCCGTCTACGGCGACCTCGGCCTGCGCCCGTTCCGCGACATCGACGTCCTCGTGCGGCCGGGCGATCTCCCGACCGCCGTCGAGCGCCTCGAGCGGTCCGGCTGGGCGGTCGCGCCGGGCCAGGGCCCGCTGGCCGGCCGGCTGCGCTGCGCCTGGGTCAGCGACCTGGCGCTGGCGCGTGGCGCGTCGCTGCTCGAGCTCCACTGGCGGCTCACGCAGCCGTACTTCGGGATCGCCGATACGCTCGACGACGTCGCCGGCGAGCTGGTGGCGGCCGAGGTGGCCGGTCTTGCGGTGCGAACGCTGTCGCCGACCGCGCTGCTCTTCTATCTGTGCGTTCACGGGGCCACCCACCGCTGGTGCCGCATCGAATGGATCTGCGACGTCGCCGAGATGCTCCGCCGCGAGACTCCCATCGACTGGGATCGGCTCCGGCAGCGCGCCCGCAGCCACGGCGCCGAACGCATGCTCGGGCTCGGGGTGCTCCTCGCGTGCGACCTTCTCGGCGCTCCCCTGCCCGCGGAGCTGGCGCACCTCGCCAGGCGCGGCGCGGTCCGCTCGCTGGCACGCGCCGTCTACCGCCACCTCCCGGACGAGAATCCGGACCCGAACCCCGGGCTGAAGCTTGCGCCGTTCCACCTGGCGATGCGCGAGCGGCTGCGCGACCGGACGCGCTACGCGGCAACCGTCCTGTTCGCTCCGTCGCCGCTCGATCTCGAGGCGGTGCCGCTGCCGCCGGTGCTGTATCCGCTCTACTTCGCGGTGCGCCCGTTCAGGCTGGCGGTGTCACACGCTGGCCATGTGCTGAGGCGCCGCCGCCCGGTGCCGCCACCGACCTGAGCTCGGGGTCCGGCCTGGAGGCATGCTCCTCTTCGGCAGCCGGCCGCAGGAGTCCCTTGACGAGCCCCAGCGTCGCCGCGGCGATCCCGAGGAGGAGAAGCGGCGTCAGCAGCACCGCTTGCCGAGCCCAGTCCGGCTGCCAGGCAATGAGGCGCCGCCACATGCGGACGAGGCGGGCCGCCGGGTACACCGCCACGAGCCTGGCGAAGTGGCGCGCGCCGGTGCCGCCGACGCCCGGAACCTGCTGCCTGCGGCTCAGTCGGCCCAGCCAAAGGCCGTGCCACTCCTGGTGGCGCCAGAACTCGCCCAGACTAGCCGTGCCGGGGTGGACGATGCGGATCGCCGGATCGAAGAGGAAGCGCTGTCCGGACGCGACCAGGGCCCAGATCAGCGCGGTGTCCTCGCCGCACGGCAGCGTCTCGTCGTAGCGGCCGAAGCGCTCGAATACCGAGCGCCGGAACGAGAGGTTGTAGACGGGGCTCTGCACCACCTCGCGCGGCCGCCCGGGCGGGAAGGCGTTGTACTCGAGCACGTGCGATGCGCGCGCAAGAGCGTTGGCGGGCTCGGCCCAGACGACGGCGCCGCCGACCAGGTCGTGGCCCTCCCGATGCGCTGCAACCCGCCGCTCCAGCCAGTCGGGCGCCGCCTCGCAGTCGGCGGCGAGGAAGGCGATCACCTCGGCCCGCGCGTTCCTGATCCCGAGATTGCGGGCGGCGCCGGTAAGCAGCCTCTCCCGGCGCCCGACCACTCGCACCTCGGGGAACTCCCGGCGCACGATCTCCGGCGTCTCGGGGTCGCCGCTCCACACGAGGATTACGTCGAACGACTCGGCGAGGGTCTGGCGGCGGAGCGACTCCAGGCTCCGCCGGATGAAGGCGCCGGCGTTGTAGGCGAGCACGATCACGCTGGCCGCCGGTCGGCCGGACTTGGGCGCCGCGATCGCCGGAACCGTCGCGCTGTCGCGCGGGGTCACGCGCACCTGCGCAGCCACAGCGCGGCCGGGCCGGGCGGGCCGGGGCTGAGGCAGGGCACGATCGCCTGAAGCATGTCGAAGTGATCGCGGGCGACCGCGTGCGCGGCGAAGATCACCTCGTAGGTCGGGTTGTGGACGAGGAACGCGTGCAGCAGGTACTGCTCCGCGAGGAACGTCCCGCGGACGAACCACTCGCGCGGGTAGTCGAAGGGGAGAAACACGTCGTGAAAGTGCACCACGACGCCGCGGCGCAACCGTGGGAGCACCTCGAGCACCA
>Ga0315278_10000953_pt1 | contig 24956 bp, 21 predicted proteins | sample YL17G06_0_MG_FD_203880 | JGI IMG/M metagenome (GOLD analysis project Ga0315278, IMG submission 203880) | Sediment microbial communities from Yellowstone Lake, YNP, Wyoming, USA - YL17G06_0 | ecosystem: Environmental > Aquatic > Freshwater > Lake > Sediment | place: USA: Wyoming | collected... | reverse complement strand
GGAGCAAAACGCATAGCTGGCGCCGGGTATCGTGTTGCAACACGCCACGGCGATGCACTCGCAGGAACAGGCGATGCCGCTGGTGACATCGTCTTCCCATTTGAATCTGCACTGGGGCAGGTCAACACCGAACACTCCGCACGGGCCTGGGCTTTATTGCCTGCCTGCCCGAAAACCGTACAGTGGCGCGCAGACTACTGTCCGCAGGCCGCAGAGTCAATCTTGCAGTGCGTCAAGAGGGATTGTTCGCTGCGCAAAGGGCGGAAACGATTGCAGAACCGGTCGCAGCGGGATTTGCATCGCATTGATGAATCAGTCCTTCAAGGACCGTACGAACCGCAACCAGATGGGTGATCTTGGAGCGCACCGTAGAGAGCTTTTCCTCGGCCATCGCCCGGCTCTCCGGCGCGTTGTCGACGAGCGCCAGTAACCTGCTGATTTCCTTGAGGCTGAAGCCGAGCTCCTGGGCGCGCTTGATGAAATGCAGCCGTTCCAAGGCCTGTTTCGGATACTGGCGATAGCCGCTTTCCGGTTTCCGCGGTTGCTCGAGCAACCCGAAGTTCTGATAGTAGCGAATAGTTTCCACGCCGACTTTGGCGTGCTTGGCGAGCTTGCCGATGGTATACCTTGCCGGTTGCATGATCCCGATACCCGTGAAACGGCGATGATTGATGCGAGCGACCGACCCTTTGCCCTAACGCGAGAGTCAATGGTCTATGGTCTTGGCCGTGGCCAGCAAGTCTTCCGTGCTGATGTTGAGGGTGTTCAGGGCGAAATCTCCACCTCGCGACCATTCCGGGCATTTTGGCCCGACGTTGTGCCGGGTATAGATCCACTCAGCGGCCAATGACAGTGCAACCAGCCTGCAAGCTTCGCGGGCTACCGAGCCGCTCTGCAGCAGCGCGATATCGTGGTGGTGCTGTATCCCCGCCGTGGTTCCTTCGGGAAGCTGCCAGCTCTGTGCGAGTCGTGCGCCCAGGCTCGCGTGGTCGATGCCGAACTTGGCTATTTCCGCCGCCGTGATTGCGCTCTCGCTGTGCGGATGGCTCGCCTTCATGAAATTCGCATAACCCGGGAATTTGACCAGCATCAGCGCGATGCCGCAGTCGCGGAACAAGGCGAAGGTGTAAACCTCGTCCCGATTGCCGATGCCCAGCGGCCGTGCCAACTGCGCGCAGACCAGGGCAATGCCCGAGGAGGTCTGCCAGAAGCCATCCATGGCGGCGTTGTCGCCAACCAGGAAGGTTTGCCGCAGCAGCAGACCGGTGACGATTTCGACCGTGTTACGCAACCCCAGCAACTGCAACGCCTGGTTTATCGATGTCGCCTTTGTGCGCAGGCCGAAGAAAGGCGAATTGACTGTCTTGAGCATGGCCCCCGACAGGCCTACGTCGGCGCTGATCAGCTTCGCGGCCTCGTCGTAGTCGGGCTCGTCCTCGCGCGTCTGCTTGAGCAGCTTGGTGAGAATCACGGGACTCGGCGGAATACCGATCTCGCGAACGATCCTGTCGGCTTCCTTGTCGATTTCACGCAGGGCTTGTTCCAAGTCAATTTTCCTATTTTGTGGTCCAATCGTGCAGAGGGCAACGATAATCGAAGTATCGGCCCGTTATCCGAGTAACTTGAGCGGCCCGCATGCGTGGCCGGCGCGCACGCGGCATAATGCAACCAGGATGAATTAGAATTGCCGCGGGCTTGAGTCAGAAGAAATAGGACCCGTTAAATGCACAAGGCGCCAGCCGATTGTCCCGCGAGAACTTTTGGATTGCGTCACGGCTTTCTGCCGTCGTGTGTTCGTCCTCGATTTTGTACCCGCTGGATTTTCGCTGTCCCCTCGACCCTCATTGTTCTTCTGGCCCTGCCCCTGAGCATCGGCCACGCGGAGAAAGTCAGCCCAGGTGCTCATGAGACCGTCATCGCCGGCGACTATTTCGGCGCCGGCGCCAATGCGTCGCCCGGCAGCGAGGTGGAAGGCGATGCCTTCATCGCCGGCGCGCAAGTTGACCTGAACAAAGCAGTCAATGGCGATGCCTTGCTTGCCGGTGGCGGCGTAACCATCTCCGATCGCGTTGGCGGCAATCTTTACGCAAGCGGCGGCCATGTGATGATCGATGCACCGGTTGCGGGGAACGCCCGCCTCACCGGCGGGCATGTCGAGATCGCCAGGCGCGGCCAGGTCTCCGGCAAGACCACCCTGGTTGGCGGCCGCGTGACGGTTCTCGGCAAAGCCGGCCGCCAGCTTGTCGTGTTCGGGGAGCACGTCACGCTCGACGGCGAAGTTGCCGGCGACGTCACCATTGCATCGCGCACGCTGTCAATCGGACCGAATGCGCGCGTAGCGGGCACGTTGACTTACCGCGGGTCAGCCCCCGCGCAGATCGATCCGGCTGCGGTGCTTACCGGCGGCATCAGCTACCTGAGCTTCGATTTCGAAGGCGAAACCTATCAGCCGGTCGCGAGAACCGTGGCCTGGGTCGGCCTCGTGGCGTGCACGGTCTCGCTGTTTGTGATCGGAATGCTGGCGATCATCCTGGCGCCGGAGGCGACTGCGCAGGTGAGCAGGCTGGCGCGCGGGCGGCCCATCGCCTCGCTCGTGCTTGGACTGGTCGCGATTGTCTGTGTGCCGATCGCGGTCGTGCTGCTGATGCTCACCATCGTCGGCATCCCTGTCGCGTTCATGCTGTTGCTGGCCTGGCCGATGATTCTGATGTTCGGGTATCTGGCCGGCGTAATGACGCTAAGCGATGCGCTTGCCGGGCCGAGCGCACGCGCGAAAAGGCGGCGCATTTTCCTGCTCGCGATGGGACTGGCGGTCATGCTGCTGTTTGCGCGTGTCCCGTTCGCCGGCTGGATCATGGCCATGCTGCTGCTGGTCATGGGTGTCGGTGCGATGGCCCTGAGCGCGATGGGCGCGACCGTGCCCGCCAGGGTCAGGACAGACAAGCCGGATGTCGCCTTGGGCGAAACCGAACCCGGTTCGCGCCAGGAGCCGACTTTCCCGGTGCACTGAAGCTGCAAAACCAAGCGGAAAAACGATAGGGCAATGATGACAACAACGCAATTCATTTCCGCCTGCACGGCTTTGGCGTTGGCCGCGCTCGTCCCGGGATGCGCGACGCCGAAGAAAGCGGCGCGACCCGTGGTCGAAAAGGACATCAGCCGGGTTATCAAGCTCAGCGACGGCACCACCTGTGCCGAACCGGCCGGCCTCGCCAAGACCAGACAGTCTGCGGCCGCATTGCAACTCAAGGAATTATTCGAGTCGGACGCGAAGGCGGACACAGCGCTGGCCCAGGCGAAGGACATCAAGTTCACGCGCAAGGAAGTCGAAGCCGTGTACTTCGATACCTGCCGGGCTTATTCCAAGGCCGAAATCACGAAGGCCGCTTTCGAAAAAGACAGGTCTGTTCATGTCGGGCTGCGCCAGCGACTGCTCGAGCAGGACATAACGCGATGGCAGGAAAAGAAGGACGGCATCGCCGATCCCGGCAAGCTCTGCCTGGTCACCCGGCCCGACACCGATCCGGATAATCGCAGCTTCACGCGTTTGTTGCCCGTGGACGCCACCGTAGACGACTGCGCGCGCCTGGCGGTGAAAAGCGGCGGCAGCGATATCCTGCTCGGCTGCAGCAAGGGCCATTGGGAAAATGGTTGGGCCAGGAGCCCGATTGCGCTAGGCCCGGCCGGCGCGAAGACGCGGGATCTTTCCGTAACGGGCACCTCGCATGCCCCCGATCCGGACTGCGGATGGAACTGACCGGCGTTGGCGCGGTGTTTCCTCCCACTTGGGTTCACTTCGAGCGCTTGTATTCCTTCGGCGGTGCAAACAGCGAATCGTGCCGTGCTTCCAGCTTGTACGACTTCACTTCCGACCTGAACGTGAACAGCGGCTTGCCGGCGAACTCCGCAATGGATGCGTCGATTGCGCAGGCCTCGCCGGTAAGACGCCAGGTCACGTTAATCAGGATCGGTTGACCCTCCACCTTCGCCAGCTTGTTTGCGCCGCCCAGGAAATTCAGCCGCTCGGTCGGACTCACGTATTCGGACAGGTGGCTGCCGAGCATCCTGGTCACCTCGATCGGCAGCAGCAGCGAGCGCTCCGTGGCGGTGGCCATGCCGGAAACGGCGTCGTGCGCGCGGGCGTAGGCCTTTTCCAGCGCCATCGCGTCCTCCAGGCCCGGCGTGACCGGTGTTGTCCACAGTTCTATGCTCAGCGTGCCGGTGGCGTTGCGCGCTGCATTGTCCCTGAACGTGACCAGCCAGTTGACGTCGTAGCGCTCGGCGTCGAAGCCGTTGATGCTGCGTTTTGTGCCCGTGCGTTCGGCCGTGATGCTCGTGCCGCCGGTCTTCAGCCTGCATTGCGCTTCGCGGGGCATGTCACCCGCCGCGGATGCTTTCTGCGCCGGCTTGCCCGGCATCGGGCTGACGCAGCCCTTCAGTGGACATTCACTGTATTGCTTGTTCTTCGCATCCAGCATCCACACCAGCTTGCGGTCCAGCCGCTCGATGCGCGCGACGGCGCCCGTTGCGGTCGATTCGCTGCGTTGCATGTTGGCCCGCGTATAGGTGATGGCCGTGTCCTCGAACGCGGGGAAGCCCTTGACCCCCTCGTTGAACACCTGCGTTTGCGTCACCGCCGTGGGTCTGACCGGCGTCGGATCCGGATCTATTGCTGCGAGGCCCGAACAACCGCCCAGAACCAGCGCCATGGCGACGCGGCTCGCCTTCATGCGAAACATGAACTTCTCCGTGCCGAAAGCATTGGATGACTTGACCGATTCAGTGTAACCGGAGTTGCCGCGGGGCGAATCGGCGTCTTTGCGCAGGCCCCGCTGCGTGTCCCCGCTGCCGGGCCGCGAGGCCGGGGAATCGCATACAATGCAAATCAGGGTTGCCGGGAAAAAATATCCAGACGAAGCAAGCGAAGCATTGCGCAGTCGAGTTCATGCCCTGCCCGACATTTTATTTGCTGCCTTCCACCCACAGCATCGAGGAGATAACGACATGTTCAGCCTGATCCGCGCACTGACCGACTTTTTCGCCCCTTGCGTCGCTGCTGGCAGCGGCGCGCAGGAATGCAGCGGCACAATCACCGTCGACGAAGCTCTGAAGGCGGAAGCAGCGCGCTTCAAGGCCCAGATGAGCGGCGACGGCGCCGCCATGAACAAGCTGTTCGGTGACGACCTGGTTTACGTTCACTCGAGCACTGTCGTGGACACCAAGAAGAGTTTCATCGAATCCATCACCTCCGGAAATGTGAAGTACCGCAGCATGCACCAAGGCGAATCCAGGGTTCGCACCTACGGTGCAATCGCCATCGTCACAGGCAGCGCGAAATTCGAGGTCACCGTGAAGGGCGAAAACCGCACCCTCGACCTTCTCTACCACGCCATCTGGGCCAAGCGTGTCGCGGGCACGCAATTCGTGTCCTGGCAGGCGACGAAGAAGGCCTGAAGGGGCGGCGACGGACGTCAAGAGGTCACAGTCGCGCAATCCAGACGATGGCGCGATGGCGCACAGTCTCGCCCGAACCCTCTTGATGTTCAGCGCGATCCGGGTCGCACCGCCGCGCCTGTGTCGTGGCGAGAACCTGTTCGTCACGGGCAATTGCTCGCCAACCGCCATGGCGGACGAGGCAATGATGGGGCCGCTATTGACTCTGCATGTACACGAAACCTTGCAGGCTGCTGCACATGCCGGCGCGCGCACGGTCGTGTGCTCGCTCAACCTGGATCGTTCGACGACGACGGTTGAGGTGGGCGTTGCAGAATGGACCTGGCAAGGCCAACGATTTCCTTATTTGGCAACCTGCAAGGATCGCACCATTTACCACTGGGTTGGCGAGACTTTTCAGCCGGTGGCGCGCTTCACGACGTCACTGATCAAAATGGTTCCCTCGCAGTGGGGGCCGCCGACGTTCGAAATCGATGGCATCAAGATGTTACCCACGGCGCACGTCTCGCCCTATGCGGATGCCGAGCGCAAGGTCGCCTTGATTCAACCGCGTGGCAAGGTGATTCTGGATACCTGCGGCGGCCTTGGCTATTTTGCCGCGTGGTGTTTGTCGGGTCAGGCCAGGCAGGTGCTTTCCTACGAGAAGAATGCCGACGTGATCTGGCTGCGCAGCCTCAATCCCTGGTCGCCCGAGGCCGACGATAGATTGACGTTGACCCGGGGCGATATCTTCGTGGAGATCGCCGCACTTCCCACCGGGTCGGTCGATGCCATTTTGCACGACCCGCCGCGTTTCGGTATTGCCGGGGAACTCTACGCACAAGTCTTTTATGACCACCTGGCCAGGGTGCTCAAGCGCAAAGGCAGGCTGTTTCATTACACTGGCACACCGAACAAACTTGGCAGCGGACGCGATGTGCCCAACGAAGTCGCGAAACGCTTGCGACACGCCGGGTTTGTCGCGGAGTTGAATGGCGACGGGGTGTTGGCGGTGAAACGGTGAAGGGCCGATCGCCGCGGCCGCGGCGAGTGTCCGGGCTGCCACCGGCAGTGCCGCAAGAGAAGGGGGCGCGAAGGGTTTGCGTCATACTGGCAATTCGCCACGCACAACGGAGCCGCACATGAATATGATCGAACGCCATGTATTGTCCGACCACCCCAAGCCCGTCAGCCACTACTGCCATGTCGTGCGCGCGGACCGGCACGTCTGGGTCTCGGGCTCGGTGGGCATCAGGCAGGACGGCACCATCCCCGATAGCACCGTCGAGCAATTTCGCGTTGCGCTCGACGCGGTGGATGCCTGCCTGCGTCACGCCGGCGCGAATGCCGCGCAGGTCGTCAAGGTCACTGTTTTCATGACCGACATCACTGAGCGCCCGCTGATCAATCCGCTTCGCATCGCCTACTTCGGCGAACATCGGCCGGCCTCGACGCTAGTGGAAGTGAGTGCGCTGGTCGATCCGCGGCTCACGGTGGAAATCGAGGCGATCGCGTACATAGACGGCTAGCAGCGACCGCGAAAGGAAGGACAATCCTGTTGCCTGCCGTCGGACAGCGCTTGGAGCGAAGCACAGATCGCCGAATTACCTGATCGTGGCTGGACACGCGGGCAACGTTTGAATTATAACTACTGTCGCAGTTGGGCGAAGCGACCGATCCGAGCCGCGCGCCCAGCGTCTCGTCATCCACAGGAGGAGTCATGGAACAGTCATCGATCAGTCGCCGCCGCCGCAGTCTGATGCAGGGCGCCGGTGCCGCCGCAGCGCTCGGTACGTTGGGATTTCCAGCCCTGGTGCGCAGCCAGTCCGAAGTCATCCGCATCGGTCATCTGACGCCGCGCACGGGTTTCCTCGGACCGGTGGGCGAGTACGCGGTGATGGGCATCAATCTCGCCGTAGAGGAAATAAATGGCGCCGGTGGTGTGATGGGCCGCAAGATCGAGCTGATCGCGGAGGACAGCGTGAATCCGCAAACCGCCTCGACCAAGGCGGAGCGCCTGATCGAGCGCGACAAGGTGTCGGCCATCATCGGCGAGATCAGCTCGGCCTCGGGCCTCGCGATCGCACAGGTGGCGCAGCGCAACCGCACGCTGTTTTTCAACACCGGATGCAACTCGGACGACCTGCGCGGCAAATCGTGCAACCGCTACATGTTCCACACCGAAGCGGCCAACACCATGTACGTCAACGCATGCGGGCAGGCGCTGCTGCGCGAGGGCATGGTCAAGGGCAAGAAGTGGTACAGCCTCACGGCCGACTACGCATTCGGCCACGACTTGCTCAAGGTCGCCAAGCGCTTCATGACGGCGCACGGCGGGGAATTCGCGGCGGATGAACTGGTGGCCACCGACATCACCGATTTTTCGCCCTACATGCTGAAGATCCGCAACGCGAAACCCGACATCGTGGTCTCCAACCTCGCCGGCAATCAGATCACGGTCTTCATGAAGCAGTACATCGAATTCGGCCTGCAGTTCCCGGTGGTGGGATTTGCCTTCGATACCGCGCTGGCCTGGGGCGCCGGCAAGGGCAATGTGCTGGGCACCTGGCCGCTGGTCTGGAGCCACGAGGTGCAAACGCCCGCCGCCCGCAAATTCACCGAAGCGTTCACCAGGAAATATGGCCGCCCGCCGGAAAATCAGGCTTGGGGGGATTACCTGTCGGCCAGGCATCTGGTGCAGGCGATGAACGAACTGAAGACCACCGATTCGACGAAAATCGCCGAATACCTCGAGAAAGGCGCGAAGTTCGACGTGCTGAAAACGCGCGAAGGCTACTACCGCAGCTGGGACCATCAACTGATGCAGGAGATGTATACGATCCGCTTCAAAGCGGCGACGGAAGTGAAGGACCGCTGGGACCTGTTCACACTGTCCGCCCCGGTGCCGCCGGCGAACCAGAGCCTCGAGGTGATCGCGCCCACGCGCGAGGAGAACAACTGCACGATGCCCGCGTGATGTGACGTTCGCTACGCGCGATTGATCGCAGTCTGCGAACGCAGCGCTTGGCATGATGCTCATTCCGATTGTCGAGCAGGTCCTGAACGGCCTGCTTGCCGGGGCGTACTACCTGCTGATCGCACTCGGCCTGTCGCTGATTTTTTCGCTCGGCGGGCTGGTCAATCTCGCGCATGGCGCGTTCTATGCGCTCGGCGCGTATTTCGCGGTCAAGCTGGCCGATCACATCGGATTCGGCGGCGCCTTCGTGCTCTCGCCGGTCCTGGTTGCGGCTATCGGGCTGCTGGTCGAGCGCTTCTTGTTCCGTCGCTTCTACCGCGAGGATCCGGCGCTCGGCTTACTGCTCACGTTCGGCCTGGCCATGGTGGCGGAGCAGGCGTTGCGCCTCGTCTTCGGAGCCGCGCCCCTGCCGTTCTCGATTCCCGAGGCGCTCAAAGGGCAGGTGCTGGCCGGCGATTTCATTTATTCCAGGTACCGCTTGACGATGCTCGCCGTTGCCGTTGCCGCCGTTGCCGCGCTGTGGTACCTGCTGCAGCGCACGCCGTTCGGGCGCGTGGTGCGCGCCGGCGTGCAGAACCCCGACATGGTCGCGGCGCTGGGCATTTCGCTTGCGCCCTACATGTCGAGCGTGGTCGCCATCAGCGTGGCGCTGGCGGCGCTGGCCGGGGTGCTGCTCGCGCCCATCACCGGGGTGCATCCGGCGATGGGGGCGGAGATCCTGACGGCGTCGTTCGTCGTGGTGGTCATCGGCGGCCTGGGCTCGTTCTGGGGCGTGGTGTATGCCGCGCTCATCGTCGGCGTGGTGCGCGGGCTGACGGTTTATTTCTTTCCGCCGGCCGCGGAAGCGTCGATGTATCTGTTGATGCTGCTCGTGCTGCTGTTGCGCCCGCGCGGACTGTTCGGCGAACGCATCGCGCGCTTCGAATGAACGCATTGCGCTCGCCGCCGTTGGTGTCCGCGCTGATTGTCGTGGCGCTGCCCTTCGTCCTGCTCGCCGGCGGGCTCACGCTCACCAGCGCGACCGATGTCGTGATTTTCGCCATCGCCTGCATGGCGCTCAATGTGCTGGTCGGGCACACGGGACTGGTCTCGTTCGGGCACGGCGCGTGGTTCGGGCTGGGCGCCTACGCGGCGGCGCTGTCGCAGAAATACTGGTTTGCGGCCTCGGTGCTATGGCCGACGCTGTTCGCCCTGGCGTTCCTGGTGACCGCATCGCTGCTGGTGGGATTCCTGCTGCTGCGCCGGCGCGGCGTGTATTTTTCCTTGCTCACGCTTGCCTTCTCCGCGCTGACTTATGCGATCGCATTCCGCTGGACGGCGCTCACCGGCGGCGAGAACGGGCTGGGTGGCGTTACGCGCGCGAACTGGTTCGGTGCGGACCTCGAGAATCGCTGGGTCTACTACGCCATGGTGGCGGGTATCGGGCTGGCGGTGGTGACTCTTCTGGGGCGCTTCCACCGCTCGCCGCTCGGCAGCGTGCTGCTGGCGATCCGCGAGAACGAGCAGCGCGCGCAGTTCGTCGGCTACGCGGTCACCGGCTATAAACTCATTGCGTTCGTCATCTCCGCCACCCTCACGGGCTTTGCCGGCGTGCTGTTCGCGTTTCATCATCGGTTCGCATCGGCCGATCCCACCGCGGTGGCCTTCTCCGGGGAACTGCTGGCGATGGTGATCATCGGCGGCATGCGCAGCCTGCTCGGCCCGGCGCTGGGCGCGCTGTTCTATGTCCTGTTCCGGGAATATCTGTCGATCTGGACGCCGAACTGGCTGTTGTTTTTCGGCTTGCTGTTCGTGGCCTTCGTGATTTTTTCGCCCACCGGCCTGGTTGGCGTCTGGCGGCGGCTCACCGCGCCGCTGCGCAAGCAGAGCGTCGAAGCGGCCGCCATGGCGGCGCGAAACATCGATACCGATGCACCGATGCCGCATTTTCTCGACGCCGCAGCACAGGGCACGGGGCCGGTGCTCGTGGTGGAGCGCATCGCCAAGGCGTTCGGCGGCATCCATGCCGTGGAGGACGCGCGGCTCACGGTGATGGATCGCACCTTGCACGCGCTTATCGGACCCAACGGCGCGGGCAAGACCACGGTCTTCAACCTGGTTTCCGGGTTGTACCAGCCCGATCGCGGATCGGTGCGCCTTGCCGGCCACGACATCACCGGCCAGCCGCCGCAGCGCAATGTTGCCGCGGGGCTGGCGCGCTCGTTTCAGATCACCAATCTGTTTCCGGCGCTGACCATCGAAGAGAACCTGCGCCTTGCGGTGCAGGCGCGCGATCCCAGCCGATTCAACGGCTGGACCGACAGCGGCCGCATAGCACCGGTGATGGACGCGACGCGGGAGCTGATCCGCTTTCTCGGCCTTTCCGGCATCGAACGCGCCGAGGCGGGCTTCTTGTCGTACGGCGGCCAGCGGCTGCTCGACATGGGGCTCGCACTGGCGACCCGTCCGCGCCTGCTGCTCCTCGACGAGCCGCTGGCCGGACTTGCGGCAGCCGAGCGCGAGCGCGTGGGCCTGCTCATCAAGCGCATTTCGCGGCAGATTCCGGTGCTGTTGGTCGAGCATGACATCGATCGGGTATTCGCGCTGGCGGACCGCGTGACCGTCATGAACGAAGGGCGCGTACTGATCGACGGCACCTCTGACGAAGTGCGCAAGAGCGAGGCCGTGCGGCAGGTGTATATCGGCTCCGGCGTATCGGCGCTGGCGGCCAGGCCGCGCGGCCAGGCGAGCAGCGCGGGCCGCGCTGGTTTGCTGGCGCTCGAAAACGTCGACACGTTCTACGGCAAGAGCCACATCGTGCGCGGCGCCTCGCTCAAAGTGCACGAGCGCGAAATCGTCGCGCTGCTCGGCCGCAATGGAGCGGGCAAGTCGACGCTGCTGAAGACCATCATCGGCATCACGCGCGCCGGCAGCGGCCGCATCGCGCTGGGGGAGGCGAACCTGACCGACCTGGCGGCTGCACAAAACGCAAGGCTCGGCATCGGCTACGTTCCCCAGGGACGGGGCCTGTTCGCCGGCATGAGCGTGCGCGCCAATCTCGAGCTGGGCAGGCTCAAGCGCACGAGTGGGGCGGGCGCGGTGTGGAGCGAAGAAAAGATTCTGCAATTTTTCCCGCGGCTGAAAAACCGCCTCGATACGCCAGCGGACTTCCTGTCGGGCGGCGAGCAGCAGATGGTGGCGGTGGCGCGCGCGCTTTCGGGCCACGTGCGCGTGTTGCTGCTCGATGAACCGTTCGAAGGTTTGGCGCCGGCCGTGGTCGAGGAGTTGTTCGAGGCCTTCGACCGGTTACGCGGCGAGGTGGCGATGATCATCGTCGAACATAATCTCGATCTCGTTCTCGCCCTGGCCGATCGTGCCTACGTGCTCGAACGCGGCAGCGTCGTGCACGAAGGGCCGGCCGCGGCGTTGCGCGAGGACCTCGAACTGCGCTGTCGCGTGCTATGGATGTAAAAAGGCCGTGGAAGGCCTTCCACGACCTCGAACTGATGCCGCCCCTGCCGGCCCGGCCAACGCACATTGCATGTTGCCGGCATCACCGTTAGAGTGCTTCGAAAACAAGCGGTCAAGAGGGGAGCGAGTGAAAATTACCGATATACAGGTTCTCGATCTGGCCGGACCGGAGCTCTCCACGCCGCTCAAGCCGGCGTGGGCGCCGGGCAGCCAATGGCGGCGCTACGGCGGCACGATCGTCAAGGTGTTCACCGACGAAGGCATCGTCGGTCTCGGCTCTCCCGGCTATGCCATTTCGCCGAAGATCGAGTCGTGGATCAAGCCGCGGCTCATCGGTCAGGACCCTTTTGCGCTGGAGCGTCATGCCGAGGTCTTCCGTGGCGCGGGCGAGGCCTGGGGCGTCGAGATCGCGCTCTGGGACATCATCGGCAAGGCCTGCGGCCAGCCCGTCTACAAGCTGTGGGGCGGCTACCGGGATCGCGTTCCCGCTTATGCCTCCTGTGTCGAAGTCCGCACGCCCGAGCGGCGCGCCGACGACATCCTGATGGTGAAGGCCGCCGGCTGGCGCGCCACCAAACTGCGCATCCATGGCGCGACCGTGAAGGAGGATATCGCACAGATCGAGGCGGTGAGGCGCGCCGTGGGTGAGGATTTCACGCTGCTGGTCGATGCGAATCAGGCGCAGCTGCCCGGCACGCAGCAACCTGAGCGCGGACCGGTCTGGCGCTTTGAGCGGGCCTTGAAGACGGCGCGCGAGCTGGAAAGGCTCGGCGTGTATTGGCTCGAGGAACCACTCGATCGCTACGACTTCGACAATCTCACGCGGCTATGCGATGCCGTGGATATTCTCATCGCGGGCGGCGAGAACAATCTCGGATTGCACGAGTATCGCTGGCTGGTCGATCGCAACTGCTACGACATTCTGCAGCCCGAGGCGATGGTCGGCGGGACCATGTCGCAGATCCGCAAAGCCTGCGCCTATGCCGAGATGCATCACAAACTCTGTGCCCCGCACCACGGCAACGGCGGACTGGGCTTCATCGCCCACCTGCATCTTTGCGCGGCGATTCCGAACTGCCCTTTCGTGGAAGTGTTCCACGATCTGCCGGGCTTCAGCAGCGACCTCTTCCAGTGGTATCTGGCGGAGCCGGTCAAGCTCGATCCGTCGGATGGCTGCATGGCCGTGCCGAACAAGCCGGGACTTGGCGTGGAACTGGATGAAGACAAAATCCGCCGGTTCGCGGTTGCTCGGTAAATTTCGCAGAGGATGGCAACCATGAACGCAGCGGACAAGGGCGCAGTCGTCGCGGATCCGTATTCGTACGATGCGGCGTCCATCGAGGAGCCGCCACAGTCGCTGCGTGGGATGCTTCGCCGCATTGGCCCCGGCCTGCTGCTGACGGCGGCCATCGTGGGCACGGGAGAATTGATCGCCACCACGCGCCTGGGCGCGGAGGTCGGCTACGTCATGCTCTGGGCCATCCTGTTCAGTTGCGTGATCAAGACCATCGTGCAGGCCGTGTGGGGCCGTTACACGATCGCCACGGGAGAAACCGGCTTGCAGGCGCTCAACCACTTTCCGGGACCGCGCGCCCTCAACGTCAACTGGGTCGTATGGACCTGGGGTGTCATCATCCTGATCTCGCTCACGCTGATCGGCGCCATGTACGCCGGCCTCGCGCAGGTCATGGCGCAGTTCATCCCGGGTGTTTCCATCGATGCCTGGGTCGTCATCCTGACGGGCGTGACGCTGGCCGTGCTGCTCAAGGGGTCCTACCAGCGCGTGGAATTCCTCGCGGTGTGGATGGTGGTCGTGTTCACATTGATGACGGTCTTCGCCGCGGCGGTGCTGACCAGCAATCCCGCCTATTTCACGTGGACACGCATGGCCGAGGGCTTGACCTTCGGGCTTCCGGAAAAGGGACTCACCGTGGCGATCGCCGTATTCGGGATCACCGGCGTCAATGCCGGCGAGCTGTCTGCCTATCCCTACTGGTGCGTGGAGAAGGGATACGCGCGCTTTACCGGGCCGCGCGAAGACAGCGAGGCATGGCGCCGCCGTGCCAGAGGATGGATACGCGTCATGCACTGCGACATCCTCGTCTCCATGGTCGTCTACACCCTGGCAACCGTGGCGTTCTACATGCTCGGCGCCGGCGTTCTGCACACGCTCGGTCAGGTTCCCAATGGCAACGAGATGATCACCGTGCTCTCCAGGATGTACACCGAAACCATGGGCGCCTTCGGTCTGGTCCTGTTCTACGTCGGCGCGATCGCGGTGCTCTACAGCACCGTATTCGCCGCGACGGCGGCCAACTCACGCATCTTCGCCGACATGATGCGGCTGATGGGGCGCTTTCGCGCCGACGATTACCCGGCGCGCCTGCGTTACCAGCGCTGGTTCGTCGTGGCGCTGACGGTGATTCCGTGCCTGGTGTATTTCGCCACCGGGGAGCCGGTGCAAATGATCAAGTTCGGCGGTGTGGTGTTGGGCCTCATGCTCCCGGTCCTGGCATTTGCCGTGGTCTATCTGCGGCACAAGAAGTTGCCGGCGGAGGTTGCGCCGAGCCGCGCGGCGACCCTCCTGCTGTGGCTGGTCGCCTGCCTCATGCTGGTCACCATGGTGGCCTTCGTCTTCATGCAACTGGGCCTGCTCAAAGCCTGAGCCGCGCTAGTCTTTCGCCGTGCGGGTAGTGGTAGTTGCGCCAGCCCGCGTCGCACGCCAGCGTTTCAATGCTCTTGATCCTCACCAATTACTCCCTGTCCACGTTCACTGATCCCGGTCAGCTATCGGCCCCGGGACGATTCCGGCACTAGCTGATGCCGCCCTCGACAGCGTGGCCGTCGGCACGCCAGCGCAGCATGCCGCCCGCGAGGTTCGCGGCATCTCTGAGCCCGGCTTGCTGCAGGATCACGGTTGCCTGCGCGGAGCGGGCGCCCGAGCGGCAGACGGCAACAACCGGGCGTTCGCGGGCGAGTTCTCCGATGCGCCGGTTCAATTCACCGAGCGGGATCAGTCTCGCGCCCGCGATGTGTCCCAGCGGCCCGTCGTATTCCGCCGGCTCGCGTACGTCGATGATCTGAACGCTGTCGGCGACCTCTTCCAGCGCCGGCGGTTGGATTTCCCAGATGCCCGCGAAAGTGTAGGTCAGCGTTGCCCACGTCGGCGCCGTAAGCGATACGTCCGCGTCCTCGCGCTGCCCGCATTTGAGGTTCGCCGGCACCGCGACGTCGATCTGTTTCGGATGCGGCAGGCGCAGGTTCTGCATGTAACCGGCGAAGTCGGCTTCGCCGATCTCGCCCCCAAGTCGCGGATTGAAGCGCCGCTCCTCGGCCACGCTCGTCACTGTGAGACCGCGATAGTCATGCGCGGGGTAGAGCAGGCAATTTTGTTGCAGTGTGAGAATCTGCGTGTGCACCGAACGGTAGAGCGCGCGCGCATCGCCCTGCTGGAAATCCGTGCGCCCGCTGCCGCGGATCAGCAGGCAGTCGCCGGTAAATGCCATGCCTTCATCGTCGAGCACGTAGGTCAGACAACCGTTGGTGTGACCCGGCGTGGCGCGAACCGCGAGATAACGCGCGCCGAATTCGACCCGGTCGCCTTGCGCGAGATGGCGATCGGCTCCCACGGCGCCGCTTGCTCGCGCCAGCGCGATGCGGCTGCCGAATTGCCGCTTCAGAATCCATGCGCCCGTAACATGGTCGGCGTGGACATGCGTCTCCAGCGTGTAGCACAGGCGCAACCCGAGTTCGCTTATCAGCGCCGCGTCGCGTCGCGCCTGCTCGAAAACGGGGTCGATCAGGACCGCCTCGCGGCTGTCGCTGTCGCCGAGAAGATAGGTATAGGTGGAGGACTGCAGGTCGAACAACTGCCTGAATATGAGCATGCCGCGCCCCGGAATCTGGATCTGCAACCGTCTTCGGTCATTCGATGATCAGCACAGGCGGTGCCTGCTGGTGTGCACAGCCGATCGCTGATCCGGAACACAGTTTAACCTCAGGGCAGCGCATGCGTGAAGGGCAACTGGTGAAGGTCAATGAGTGAATGCGAAATTGAACGCCGGCCCGGACAGGCCGCCTACGGCGAACCGTTTCCATTGCCGCCGCTTGCGCAATTCTGAGATGATTCGCAGTGCCTGACTTTTCACCGGGGACCGCGCGTCCGCAGAGAAGATCGATTGAACAGCGCGAGCGGGAGGAGACATGCAGCGTATGACGGGCGGCCGCGCGGTCGCAGCGGCGCTCAAGGCCGAAGGCATCGAGCACGTCTTTGGCATCGTGGGGACGCACGACAGTCCGCTTTTCGACGGGGTGTTCGACGAGCCGTCGATACGCGCCGTGACGGTACGCCATGAGCAGGGCGCCGCGCTGATGGCGGCAGGCTATGCGCGCGCTTCGGGGAAAATCGCCGCCTGCTTCGTGGTGCCTGGGCCCGGCCTCACCAATGCGCTGACCGGAATGGGCATGGCCCACTCGGAGTCGGCCCCGATGCTGGTGTTCGGCGGGCAGAACGCGCTGGCACAGCTCGAGCGCGAAGGCGGACATTTTCATGAGTTGGCCAATTCGCTGGGTGTGGCCGCTTCGGTATGCGGTTACGCCACCCGGGTGTCCACGCCGAGCGACATTCCAAAAGTGATCCGCGAGGCGATGCGCGCGATGCGTTGCCGGCGTCCGCGGCCGGCCTACATCGAAGTTCCGCTGGATGTGCAAAGCGGGGAAGCGGACGTTACGCTGCTGCCGCCGGAAATATACCGCCGGCCGGGCGGAGATCCGGCGAGCATCGCGCGTGCCGCCGAGGCGCTGCAGTCGGCCAAACGCCCGTTCATCTTCGCCGGAGGTGGCGTGGAGAATGCGCAAGCCACGCAGCCGCTGGTGCGCGTCGCGGAACTGCTCGGCGCGCCGGTGGTGACCAGCGTGTTCGGCAGAGGCGCGATCTCGGACCGGCACCCGCTCGCGCTCGGAGACGGCTGGGGCCGGCTGAATCTGTACGACGAGCTGCTCGCGCAGGCGGATCTCGTGCTGGTGGTCGGGTCGCGCATCGATGTGGTCTCCGACGTGAATGTCGGCGCCCGTTTCCCGAAGCGCATCGTGCAGGTGGACATCGATGCGCTGGTGGTGGGGCAGAAGCGGCCGGTGGAAGTGGGCATCGTCGGCGATGCGGCCGCGGTATTGCTCGCGCTGGTCGCGCAACTCGGCGGCAAGAATCGATCCTGCTGGTTCGACGCGGCGGACTTCCGCCGCCGCAAGCGCGCCTCGCTGGTGGAACGCGCCGGACCGGTGCTGACGCTCATCGAGGATCTGCGCGCGGCGTTGCCGGACGACACCATTTTCGTCGACGACCTGACGCTGGTGGGCTACTGGATGCCGTTGCTGCTCGAGACTTATGCGCCGCGCACCCTGATCCATCCCGGCACGTACGGAACACTGGGCTATTCGCTGCCGGCGGCGATCGGCGCCAAGCTCGCTTGTCCGCGACAGCCGGTGGTTTCGATCTCCGGCGATGGGGGTTTTCTGTTCACCATGCAGGAACTCGCCACGGCGCGCGCCGGGAATCTGGACCTGATCGTGCTGGTGTTTAACGATAACGCCTTTGGTGCGATCAGAAAATATCAGGACCGGATGTTCGGCGGCCGGCGCATCGGCTCGGAACTGGTGAATCCCGATTTCGTGAAACTCGGCGAAGCATTCGGGGCGACGAGTGTGCGCGTCGAGCCGGCGGGTATCGGCGCCGCGGTGCGCCGCGCACATGAGACCGGCGGATTGTGGTTGATCGAGATACCCTTCGCGCCCGAAGGGCCGGCGACCATGGTGCCGTGGATGCCTTAGAGGCAGGGACGAGGGGTGAGGGGTGAGGGGTGAGGGGTGAGGGGTGAGGGGTGAGGGACGAGCGATGAGGGACCAGTAGATTCCTGGAGCATTAGAGCTTTCATGGTTTTCACTCGCCCCTCGTCCCTCGTCCCTCACCCCTCGCCCCTCGTCCCTCGCACCTCGCACCTCGTCCCTCGTCCCTCGTCCCTCACCCCTCACCCCTCACCCCTCACCGTCACGACCAGGCTGCGCGAGTGCGGCGCCAGCCGGTGCTCCCAGAGGTACAGGCCCTGCCAGGTGCCGAGCAGCAGGCGGGCGTCGGCTACGGGGAGGGTGAGGCTGTTCGAGGTAAGGATCGAGCGCGCGTGCGCCGCCATGTCGTCGGCACCCTCGGTGACGTGGCGCAAGGCGGGGTCGCCGTCGGGCGCAAGGCGCGCGAGGATCGTCTCGAGGTCGCGGCGCACATCGGGGTCAGCGTTCTCGCAGAGGATGAGCGAGGCGCTCGTGTGCTGCAGGAACACGGTGCACACGCCCTTGCCGATGCCGCTCTGGGCAACCGCGTGCTCGACCTCCGCCGTGATCTCGGTCGTGACGTCGTGACGGCGTGGCGGTCGTGACGACGTGACGGTCGTGACGGTCGTAGAAAAGAATTTAGAGAAGGAAACCGTTTTTACCTCGTCACGCCGTCACGCCGTCACGACCGTCACGCCGTCACGCCGTCACGACCGTCACGCCGTCACGCCGTCACGCCGTCACGACCGTCACGCCGTCACGACCGTCACGCCGTCACGCCGTCACGTCGTCACGACCGTCACGCCGTCACGACCGTCACGACCGTCACGTCGTCACGCCGTCACGCCGTCACGACCGTCACGGCCCTTCCCAGCCTTTTCGATGCGGCTTCTTCGCGGGTCTTTCGGCTCTCGCTGCCGCAGCGCCGCCTGCTTCAACCTTGCTGATGCGCAGTTGTTGGCCTGCGACCCAGACTTTTTGCAGTTCGCGGTAGAGCTCCCTGGGCATGCCCTCGGGCAGATCCACGAGGCTGTGGTCGTCGAAGATTTCGATGCGGCCGATGTGCTGGCTGTCCATCTGCGCCTCGTTGGCGATGGCGCCGACGATGTTGGCGGGCTTCACGCCATGTTGATGACCGACTTCGATGCGATAGGTCTGCATGCCGGCCTCGGGGCCACGACGGGGGCGGCGCGGCCGCTCGGCCGGCGGCTCGCCGGAGTGGGGCGGCTGTAATTCCTTCCGGGTGCTCACGCGCGGCTGCTCGTGCTTCTCGCCCCGGTCATCGCCGGGCGGACGGGACCGCGGCGATTCGCTCATCAGCGGCGTCTCGCCCTGGGCCATATACGCCAGAGCGGCCGCGATATCGAGCGCTGAAAGCTGATGCGCGCGCTGATACTGCTCGGCCATGTCCTTGAACGGTCCGAGTGCGGCGGTGAGTTCAGCGTTGCCGAGGATTTCGCCGAGGCGATCCTGCAGCTTCGCCAGGCGTTGCTCATTGACTGCCGCGGCACTGGGCAGTTCCATGGCCGCAATGCTCTGGCGCGTGGCACGCTCGATGACTCGCAGCATGTGGCGCTCGCGCGGCGTCACGAACAGGATGGCCTCGCCGCTGCGCCCCGCGCGGCCCGTGCGGCCGATGCGGTGCACATAGGATTCGGTATCGGTCGGCACGTCGTAATTGATCACGTGGCTGATGCGATCCAGGTCGAGGCCGCGGGCGGCCACGTCGGTGGCGACAATGATGTCCAGCTCGCCGCTCTTGAGCCGGTTCACCGTGCGCTCGCGCACCTTTTGCTCGATGTCGCCGCTGAGCGGCGCCGCGCCGAAACCGCGCGCCTCCAGCCGGCCGGCCAGCTCGGTGGTTTCCTGCCTGGTGCGCACGAACACGAGCATGCCGTCGAAGGGCTCCGCCTCGAGGATGCGGGTCAGCGCATCGAGCTTGCTCACGCCGCCCGCGGCCATCCAGAAGCGCTGGCGGGTATTGGCGACGGTGGATGTCTTGCTGCGGATGGTGATTTCCACCGGCGACTTCAGGTAGGTTTGCGCGATGCGGCGGATAGGCGCCGGCATGGTGGCCGAGAACAGCGCAACCTGGCGCGTGGGTGGGGTCTGCTTCAGCACTTTCTCGACGTCTTCGATGAAGCCCATGCGCAGCATCTCGTCGGCTTCGTCGAGTACCAGGCAGCGCAGCGCGTCGAGCTTCAGCGTGCCGCGATCCATGTGGTCGATCACGCGGCCCGGCGTGCCGACGATGACGTGCACGCCGCGGCGCAGCGCATGCAGTTGCGGCCCGTAGTGCTGGCCGCCGTAGATGGGCAGCACATGGAAGTCGCGCAGATGCGCGGCGTATTTCTGCAAGGCTTCCGCGACTTGGATTGCCAGCTCGCGCGTCGGCGCCAATACCAGCGCCTGCGGTACCCGCTTTTGCAGATCGATGCGCGCGAGCAGCGGCAGCGCGAAAGCCGCCGTCTTGCCGGTGCCGGTCTGCGCCTGGCCGAGCACGTCCTTGCCTTGCAGCAGCGGCGGAATGGTCTGCGCCTGGATCGGCGAGGGCGTTTCGTAGCCGACGTCGTGCAGCGCTTGAAGGAGCGGCGCAGGCAGACCCAGTTCGCTGAAGCTTGGATCGGGTGGGGTGGTTATCTCGGACATGGGTTCTTATTTCGACGGGGAATGGCCGGTTTCGGTTCCGCGGCATCCTACGCGCAAAGCCATGGGAATGGCAGGGGTGAGGTGCGAGGTGCGAGGTGCGAGGGATGAGGTGCGAGGTGCGAGGTGCGAGGTGCGAGGTGCGAGGTGCGAGGTGCGAGGTGCGAGGTGCGAGGGATGAGGTGCGAGGGATGAGGTGCGAGGTGCGAGGGATGAGGTGCGAGGGATGAGGTGCGAGGGACGAGGGGCGAGGGTGAGAGACCAGTAGATTCCTGGAGCATTAGAGCTTTCATGGTTTTCACTCGCACCTCACACCTCGCACCTCGCACCTCGCACCTCGCATTTTCGCCCCTCGCACCTGGCTTCGCCCCTCGCACCTCGCCCCTCGCCCCTCGCACCTCGCACCTCGCCCCTCGCACCTCGCACCTCACACCTCGCACCTCGCACCTCGCACCTCGCACCTCGCACCTCGCACCTCGCACCTCGCATTTTCGCCCCTCGCACCTCACTACTACTGGATACATACCCAGCAATCGCCTATAGTGCCGGGCGTGGCGACCGTAACTGCATTCGAACGACTGAACCCCGCGCAGCGCGAGGCCGCCCGATTCGGTGGTCGGGACCAAGGCGGGGCTTTTTGCGCCGGGCCTTTGCTCATCATCGCCGGCGCGGGCACCGGCAAGACCAACACCCTGGCGCACCGGGTTGCGCACCTGATGCTCGAAGGCGTCAGCCCGGAGCGCATCCTGCTGCTGACTTTCACCCGCCGCGCCGCGCTGGAAATGACGCGCCGCGCGCAGCGGATCATCGCAACGGTGCTCGGTGAAAGGGCCGCCGCGGAAGGTCGCGCCGGGGCCACGCAAGTTGCGGTCAAGCTGCCCTGGTCCGGGACCTTCCATTCCATCGCCAACCGGCTGATCCGGCGCCACGCCGCCAGTGTTGGCCTCGACGCCAACTTCAGCGTGCTCGACCGCGGCGATGCGGCCGACCTGATGGACGTGGTGCGTCACGAGCTGGACCTGTCCAGATCCGAAAAACGTTTTCCGCGCAAGGACACTTGCCTCGCCATTTATTCGCACCGGGTCAATACGCGGGGCACGCTGGCCGATACGCTGGCGCAGGTGTTCCCGTGGTGCGCCGCGTGGGAGGCGGAACTCACGCGACTGTTTCGCGCCTATGTCGAGCGCAAGCTCGCGCATCAGGCGCTGGATTACGACGATCTGTTGCTCTACTGGCATGCCATGGCCGCGGACCCGGCGCTCGCCGCGGACATGGGCGCCCGATTTGACCAGATCCTGGTGGATGAATATCAGGACACCAACGCATTGCAGGCGGAAATCCTCAAGGCACTGCGGCCTTCCGGGGAGGGTGTCACGGTGGTGGGGGACGATGCCCAGTCCATCTACTCGTTTCGCGCCGCCACGGTGGAGAACATCCTCGGCTTCCCCGCGCAGTACGCGCCGGCGGCGGGTGTGGTGACGCTCGAGGAAAACTATCGTTCGACCCAGGGCGTGCTCGACGCCGCCAATGCGCTGATCGGCGAGGGCGGCCGCCAGTACAAGAAGACTTTGCAGGCCACGCGCGATCGCGGCGAGCGGCCGCGTTACGTGACGGTGGCGGACGATCAGGGCCAGGCGGACTACGTGGTCGCGCACGTCCTGCAGACGCGCGAGCGCGGCATTGCGCTCAAACACCAGGCCGTGCTGTTCCGCAGCTCCCATCACAGCGACCTGCTGGAACTCGAACTGGTCCGGCGCAATATTCCCTATGTGAAATACGGCGGGCTGAAATTCCTCGAAGCCGCGCACGTCAAGGACATGCTGGCGGTGCTGCGCTGGGCGGACAACCCGAAGAACCGCATGAGCGCCTTCCGTGCCCTGCAACTCCTCCCGGGCATGGGGCCGGCGAACGCGGGACGCTGTTTTGCGCACTTCGAGGCCTCCGGCCACGACTGGCGCACGCTCGCTTGCTTCGGTCCGCCGCAATTGGCGGCAGACGCGTGGCCGCCGTTCGCCGAACTCATGAATGCGCTTGGCGCCGCCGGTGGGCCGTGGGAAGGGCAAGCCGGCCGCGTGCGCGACTGGTACGAGCCGCATCTGGAGCGCATCTATGAAGCGGCGCAGGTGCGCGCGGGCGACCTCCGGCAACTCGAACGCATTGCGCAGCAATTTCCCACGCGTGAGCGCTTCCTGAGCGAACTCGCGCTTGACCCGCCGCAGGCGAGCGGCGATCTCGCCGGCACGCCGCTCCTGGACGAGGACTATCTGATCCTATCCACCATCCACTCGGCCAAGGGCCAGGAGTGGGACGCCGTGCACGTGCTCAATGTCGCCGACGGGAATTTTCCGTCGGAGTTCGCCACCGGCCGCGCCGAGCAGATCGAGGAAGAACGCCGGCTGCTGTATGTGGCAATGACGCGCGCCAAGACCGAGCTGCACCTGATCGCGCCGCTGCGCTATTACGTTACCCAGCAGCCTCGCCGGGGCGATGCGCATGTGTATGGCGCCCGCAGCCGCTTCATGACGCGCTCGGTGCTGGCGCAATTCGAGCAGGTGACCTGGCCGGCGGCGCTGACCGGCGTCGGCACACCCGCGCAGAATGCGCCGCGCGTGGATGTGGCGGGAATTCTGCGCGGAATGTGGTCGTAGCGACAGGACAGGCAGGATTCTCAAGCAAGAAAAGTGGCCGCTTATGTTGCCGCATAACCGATGGTCTGGGCGAGAATGATCCGCTGATTGTCTTCCATGCCGGCGCCTTGCATGCGTGCGAAATCCGCGACGTAAACCAAATCCAGCGGCGCGCTGCCGGTCGATCCAAATAAAGACGCGACCAGCCAGACGGTTAAGAAAAATGCCCTGCCCCAGGAAGGTTTCAGTAAGGGAGGTAACCGAGACCCCGGGGCAGGGCATGGGAAACGCCTGACCATTATGGCAGCCTGCCTTACCTTGCGGATCGCTGTCGCCTTTACTATCCTTGATGGCGAGCGCGGCATCGAGCACGAATTTTCCATCCAGAACCCGGAGAAGGCAACTTATGATCACCATCCAGCACGAAGGCAGTCTGACGGTCGTCGGCGTATTCGGCCGGCTGGAGATCGCCGATTTCACGCGACTCGAAGAGGAGATCGAAAGCCAGCTCCGGCTTGTGGGCCGCATCGATCTGCTGGTGGACTTGCGCGGAATGCTCGGTTACACGCTGGACGTCGCGTTCGAGGACGTCAGATTCACCCGCGAGCACGCCCATGACGTAGGGCGCATCGCCATTCTGAGCGAAAACAATACTGTGGTATGGACTGCGCTGTTGTCCGAGCTTTTCATTCGTGCCGAGATCCGGGTGTTCGATGACGAAACGCCGGCGCGGGAGTGGCTCGGCGCCGAAAGAGGGCGAGAAAAGGTGAGCAGAAAGCCGTGAACAGGAGAAAGTAAAGAGCGGGACCAAGCAGGAACTTGAACGACAGACCGGTTCCCTATGTCACCGTTCACCGTTCGTCGTTCGCGATATTCTTTGGCCGGGTCTATACTCCCGGTGACACGGTCGGGCAGCCGCCAGAAGAGCCGTGGTGCCAACTACATCATTTTAGAGAGGAGTTCAGGGTCATGAAGAAACTTGTAATGTGGGCGTTGTGTACCTTGTGCATGGTCAGCGTTCCGGCTACCGCGCAAAGCTTGCTGAATTCGCATCAAAGCGTCGATATCAAGGCGTCGATCTGGAAGGTTTGGGACGCGGTCAAGGATTTCGACGGCTTGAACAGGTGGCACCCGATGTTTTCAGACGATGTGATCACGTCCGGCGCCAACAATGAAGTTGGTGCGGTGCGTACCATCACGGTAAAGGATGGCCCGAGCTTTGACGAAGAATTATTGTCCTTCGATGCGCTCGAGAAAAAGTTCAGCTACAGAGTCATCGATCCGGCGCCTTTGCCGCTTTCCGATTATGTTTCCACATTCCAGGTCCTCGAGGGCAGGCGCGGGTACACGACAATCCTGTGGAACAGCTCCTTTCGGAACAATTCGGACGGCAAGATGAAAGACGAGGAAGTCATCGCCTTTATCGATGGCGCCTACCGGGCAGGTCTGGACAACCTGAAAACCCTGTTCGAATCAAAATGAACTGAAAAATGAGGGACTAGGGGCTAGGGATGAAGCAGGGGTTAGCGAAAAACTAAATACCAAGTCGCTTGGCTCGCAGTACATGCACCAGTTCCTAAACCCTCTAGTCCCTGGCCCCTGCAGTTCCCCTAGCCCCTAACGCGCCGCCCAATGGCCAAACAACCTGCTCCCGATCAGGCGCGGCTCGACCGCGTGCTCGCCGAGGCACGCCGGCACAGCAGTGAGCGGGAGGCAACCTATCGCGAGCGGGCGCTCAAGTTATTTCCGTGGATTTGCGGGCGATGCGCCCGCGAATTCTCCGGCGTGCGCCTGCGCGAGTTGACGGTGCACCACAAGGACCACAATCACGACAACAACCCGCTCGATGGCAGCAACTGGGAACTACTCTGCATCTATTGCCACGAGAACGAACATGCCCGCGTTGCGGACGAAGCGGTCAGGGGAAGAAACCCTGCTGCTCAAGGGCCCGTGGCAACCCACAATCCCTTCGCCGACCTGCAAGCGAGGCTGGAAGCGAAGAA
>Ga0315278_10000952_pt1 | contig 24974 bp, 26 predicted proteins | sample YL17G06_0_MG_FD_203880 | JGI IMG/M metagenome (GOLD analysis project Ga0315278, IMG submission 203880) | Sediment microbial communities from Yellowstone Lake, YNP, Wyoming, USA - YL17G06_0 | ecosystem: Environmental > Aquatic > Freshwater > Lake > Sediment | place: USA: Wyoming | collected... | reverse complement strand
GCCGGCTGCCGCGCGCGCAACAGGGCTTGCCCTACCTGCTGCGCGAGCTCGGCGCGGACGGGCTCGGCGCGCTCGCTTTCGCGGATCGAGGCCTACCCGCGAGCCGCCGCTCGGCCGCAGCGGCGATCCATCTGGACGCCCTCGTCGACGCCGCGGCGCGCCTGGAGGCGGGCGAGCCGGTCGAGCCGGCTGCACTGCCGCGCCTGCTGGACGCGGGCAGCTCGCCGGGCGGAGCACGTCCCAAAGCGCTGGTGGACACCGACGACGGCCATTGGATCGCGAAGTTTTCGAGCCGAAACCGCGACGGCCGATTCGACGTGGTCGGCCTCGAGGCCACGGCGCTCGCGCTCGCCCGCGACGCCGGCCTCGAGGTGCCCGAGACCCGACTCTTGGATCTGCAAGGCGGCCACCGGACACTGCTGGTGCGCCGTTTCGACATGACACCGCAAGGCGGGCGCCGCCACATGGTGAGCCTCAAGACACTCTGCAAAGAACGGCCGGGCGTGTACGTGCTGTCCTACGACGAGCTCGCGAGCGCAGTGCGCAAACACTCGGCGGCGCCCCGGGTGGATGTAGAGGCCCTCATCCGGCACGCGGTGTTCAACGTGGCGATCGGCAACACCGACGATCATCTGAAGAATTTCTGGATGCTGCACGACGAGCGCGGGTGGCGGCTGGCACCCGCATTCGATCTCGTCCCCGACGTCGCCGAGCGGCGGGAGCACGTGCTCAGGTTCCACCTCGATCAGCGTACGCCGTCGCCGGCGGAGGTCGGCGCCGTCGCGAAATCCTGGGGCGTGAGGAACGGGGCTGCGATCGCGCAGGAAGTGATCGACGCGGTGCGCGGTTTCCCCATCGTCGCGGCGCGCTGCCGCGTTCCGGCGGCCAACATCGCGGAGATCGGGCGCGACATCGAGGGCCGGCTGGCGACGCTCGCCGGCGCCCTTTCTGACCGCTGAGCCCGGCGTTCCGGTCCGCGCTTCGGCGCGGCCGCGCGGTCCGGCGCGTCAGCCTGCCTGCGGAGCGATCGCGATGGTCTCGCAGGCCGCCAGCGCTTGATCGACGTTCACGTCGGCGACGTCGCGACTTGCCGGCTGCAACAGCTCATAGGGCACGCCCCACGGCCGCCAGAGCGTCGCGTCCGAGTTCCCGAAGAAGCACACGATCGGCTTGCCGAGCGCGGCGGCCACGTGCATCGCGCCGCCGTCGCTGCAGATGACGCGATCGCACGCAGCGAGGCCGGCGACGAGCGCAGGCAGCTCTTGGGTTGGCCACGCCAGCACCGGAAATCCCCCGGTGCCTCGCGCCACCCCCTTTGACAAGGGGGCAACTCCGAGGGCATCCAGGACGGCACTTGCCTTCTCGTCGTCACCGGGATGCTGCGGATGATCCGACCGCCCGGGCGACCAGAAGAGGATGAACGACGCGCCGTGCCGCTCGTGCAACGCGCGCATCAGCACGGCGAACCGCTCCGCGGGCCAACGCTGACTGGCTTTGCGCGCGCTGAGGTGCACACCGACGACCGGTGACCTCACGCCACGCGCTGTCATCGCCTCGCGCACGTACGTAAGCTCCGCCGCTGCCACACCGAGGCCCATGGGCGGAGGTGGGCCGTCGATGCCGATCGCGCGCGCGAGCCGGAAGACGCGCTCGACTTCGTGGAGTCCCTCCGCGCCCGCCTCGGGCACCGCATGATCGAGAGCTCGCGGGGCGGGACCGTGGAGCGGCGCATAGCCGACGATGTGCGCGGGCGCGAGGAGGCGCGCGAAGCCGAACTCGCGCCGCTGGAACAGCGTCTTCGCGAGGAACACGAAGTCGAGTCGCGCGCCGCGCAACTCGCGCACGAGGCGCACGCGCTCGACGACGAGCCCGAGCGGGCCGATGCCGCCGTGCTTCAGCTTGCGATAGAGGAAGACCGCGTCGATGTCGGGATGCCCGGCGAGCACCGGCGCGTTGTAGCTGTTGGCGAGGACCGCGAGCCAGGCGTCCGGGAACCGCCGGCGAAGCGCCGCCAGGAGCGGCGTCGTGCAGACGAGGTCGCCGATGTTGTCGCGGCGGACGACCAGGATGCGCGGCGGGCCGCGTCGGCCAACGCCGGCCTGTTGGCTCGAGCCGGCCATCTCCGAACCGCAAGCGGAGCCCGCGGCGCCCGGCCCGTTACGCGACCAGGAGACCGGTGTCCTCGTAGATTGTCGCCAGCGTCAGAGCGGCGCGCACGGGCCCGCATTGAATCTGATGGCGCTCACCGGGATCGAGATTCGCCGCGAGCCACTCGCCGTCGTCGCTGCGCAGGTAGTAGGTGACCGCGGAGCGCTCGGAGTCGGCGATCAGGTAATAGCGCAGGCTCTCGATCCCGCGGTAGGCGTGCAGCTTCTCGCGTGTGTCGATCGCGGCGGTCGAGGGCGAGAGTACTTCGGCCACGAGGCACGGCGTTTCCTTGAACACCGTGTCCGCAGCGGATGGCTCGCAGCTCAGTATCACGTCGGGGTAATAGTAGGCTTCGGCGTGCGCCACGCGCAGCTTCATGTCGGACATGTAGACGCCGCAGGGCGTGCCGCGAGCGGCAAGGCGCAGCGTGACGAACAGATTCCCGGCGATCCGGTTGTGCCGCTCGCCGGCGCCCGCCATCGCATAGGCGACGCCGCCCACGTACTCATTCCGCTCGGCGGCCAGCGCCTCGCGCGCAAGGTAGTCCCGCTCGTCCACCAAACGCCGTTCCGGTGCGCCCACCTTGTCATCTCCTCGCGGAAGACTGTCGCGTGATGTTAGCACTTGCGTTGTCCATCGCCACCCCCCGCTCGCCCGCCTGCGCACCCGTGGGCGGCTTGTACGCGAGCCAGAGCCCGAGCAGCATCGCTGCGAGCATCCCGTGCTCATGGTGGAGCGTGGTGTTGAACACGCCGGCGACCGTTGTGACGACCCAGGCCGACAGTGACGCGCTCCACACTGCCCAGACGGGGGCACGCCCGTCGCCCCCTGGATAGCCACGTGCCAGGGACAGCGCCCACGCCAGGAGCACCGCCGCGAGCACGCCGAAGCCAGCCCATCCGCGCTCGGCGATCGCATTGAAGTACAGGCTGTGTCCGTGCACCGTCGCCGTGTACTGCGCGGGGTCGAACGGCTTGCCTGCCTCGCGCCGCCAGCCCTCGATCCGCTCTAGCGTGATCCGGTTGTAGTTGTCCATCCCAACGCCGAACAGCGGATAGCGATCCGCGGCCGCCAGCGCCGCGTTCCAGATCGTGTCGCGATAGGAAAACACGATCCCCTGTTCATTGTATTGCTGCTGCTTCTTCGCGATCTCGAGGTTGAGCACGGTCGCGGTGCCGACGAGCAGCGCGAGCGCCGAGCCCATTGCGATCGCCGGCACGCGCGAGCGCGGCCACCAGGCCACACTCAGCGCCACGGCAACCGCGCCGGCCGCGAGCAGCGCGGCGCGGCTCGCCATCACGACCAGCGATCCGGCGAAGCACGCGACCACCAGCACCGCGGCGCCACGCCACACGCGCGCGAGTCCCGTCCAGAACGCCATCGCGAGCCCGGCCGCGGCGCCGGTCGCGATGGCAAGGTAAATCGCGCTGTGGTTGACGTGACCGACCGATTTCAGCTCCAGCATGATGCCCGTCCGCATCCGTAACAGCAGGTCGGCCACGGCAAGCTGGGGTGCGTCGAGCCGGACTGCAAGATGCTTGAGGAACCAGATCCAATACCCCAGCACGAGCGCGCCGGCCGTCCCCGCCACGAGCGCGACCAGCACCGCGACCCACGTGCGCTCGTTGTAGCCGCCGCGCTTCACCAGCCACCCGAGGGCGACATAACGGAGCAGATCGGAAGCGCCCCGCCACTCCTGGTACTTGATTCCGGCGAACGCCGCGACGGCCAAGCCGGACGCGAACCACAGCGCGAACATCGTGTCCCAGGCGTCCCAGCGCCCGCCCCAGTTGCGGTCGCGCAAACGGCCGATGATCCACGCGAGCGCGAACAGCGCCGCGAACAGCGTCTTCGGCGCCTCCACCAGCGGCAGCACGAACGCGAGCGCGAGGAGCGCGAAGACCTCGACGGGATGACGTTCGGCGCGGAGGAGGGAGGAAACCACGAGTGCACGCTTGAAGGGGCGCTATTATAGCCGCCGCCTCATGCGCTCCCTCTACGATCTCCGCCGGCTGACGCAGCCTTGACGCGCCGCTTCCTCTTCGTCCTGCGCACCAAGCTGGGCGACACGCTCATCCACTTCCAGACGGTGCAGGCGTTCGCCGCGCGCCATCCGGCGGACGAGGTGCTGCTCCTCATCCGCCGCGACTATGCGCCGCTGCTCGAAAGCTCGCCGGGCGTGCGGTTCGTGTTCTTCGGCAACCGCGCAGAGATGGTCGCAAAGCTCCTGTGGCTGCGCATCGCTGCAAAGCCGTTCGACGCGCTCGCGGTGCTGACCGGCTACGGCCCGGCCATGCTGCAGATCGCGCAGCTCGTGCGCGCGCAACGCCGGCTGTTCTTCGACGCGCGCTTCCCCGATGCGTTTCCGGAGTACCCGCCGGCCTACGCGGAGACGAGCCTGGTGGATCGCTCCTGGCAAACCGCACGCCTGCTCGATCCCGACCTGCCCAAGCCGTTGCGGCTCGCGCTGCCTGCGCTCGCGACGCGCCGCGCGCCGCGCGCCGCGGATCAAGGGCCGGTCGGCGTCGTGCCGCTCGCGAACGAGCTGCGCAAGAACATGGATGCCGCCGCGCTCGCCGCGCTCGTCGAGCGCGTGCGCGTCCTACATCCAGGGCGGCCCGTGTGGATCCTGCTGAACCCGTCGGATCGCGGCGCGAACAGCGTGTTGCGCGCGCCGCTCCCCGCAGGCGCCGAGGTGAAGACGTTCCGCAACTTCACCGACCTTGTGCCGCTCTACCGCGAGCTCGGCGCGTGGTATGGAACCGATACGGGCCTCTATCACCTCGCCGTGGCGCTCGGCATCCCGGCGAACGTCTTCTTCGGTCCGACGCAGCCGCGGCTCATCGTCATGCCAGACCAGCCCGGCGTCATCGCGGTGCGTCTCGCCGCGCTCGGCGACGCCCATTGCGACGAGAAGGCGTGCATGCGCCCCGTCTGCCTGCACCAATGCGTCGCGGTCTGGCGCGGCGTGGGCGTCACGCCGCGACTGGACGAAACACCCGCTGCCTGTCCGCTGCGTGCGGTGCCACCGGAAACGCTCCTCGTCGATAACCTGCATGAAAATCCTCGTCATCAAGCGTGACAAGATCGGCGATCTGCTGCTGACGACGCCGCTTCTCGCGCATCTGCGGCGTACGCGGCCGCGCGACGAAATTCATCTGCTCGCGAACGACTACAACGCGTGGGTGGTGCGCGACAACCCGCACGTCGACCGGCTGTGGGTTTATCCGCGCGTGCGGACCGGGCGGAAGGTGAGCGTGTCGGCTGCGGTGAAATCGGCGTGGCAGCTGCTGCAGCTCCGGCGGCAGCGCTTCGACGTTGCGATCGTTGCGAACGGGATAGAGTCGCACCGCGCAATCAAGCGTGCGCTCGCGGTCGGCGCCAAGCGCGTGATCGCCTACGTCGACGATCCGGCCCGCTGGCCGCGTGTCAGCGATCCGCTGTTCGTCGATCGCAGCCTGCACGAGTGCGATGCGCTTCTGGCGATGCTTGCGCCGCTCGGAATCCCGGGGCCGCACGAGGCGATCTGGCCGATGTTCCATCTGCCCGCGGGCGAACAGTCGTTCGCCGAAACGTGGCTAACGGAGCGCGGCCTCGCGCCGCGCCGCTACGTCGTCCTCGGGCTCGGCGCGCGCCGCGCGAAGAAGCAGCCGACGCGCGACCAGATCCTCGCGTGGACGCGCCGCATCAAGGACGACCTCGCCCTCGATACGGTGTTCATGTGGACACCGGGCAAAGGCGACAGCCCGCTCTATCCCGGCGACGACGATGTGGCGCAGCCGGTGCTCGACGCGCGCGCGCCGTGGATCCATCCCTTTCGCGGGCCGATCCTCCCGGCGCTCGGCCTGATCTGGAACGCGCGCACGTCGCTCTTTCCTGATTCGGGGCTGATGCAGTTCGCCGCCGCGAGCCCGGGTGGCGTGCTCGGCTTCTTCGCCGAAACCGACGTTTCTCCCTCGCCGACGAACTGGGCGCCGCGCGGTCCGCGCGCGACCTACCTGGAGGCGCAGAAGAGCGTTGCGGAGCTGAGCGACAAAGAGGTAATTGACGTTGTGAGGGCACTCGCGACGTCATGACGTTTTGACGTCACGACGTTTTTGCGCTATGCTCCGGACATGCAAACGCAAAAGCGCGCCACCGTCTACTTCGAATTCGACCTGCATCGCGCACTGCGCCTCAAAGCGGCGGCCAGTGATCGCTCGATCTCCGAGATCGTCAATGAGGCCGTGCGCCGGATCCTCGCGGAGGATGCTGCCGACCTCGTAGCGTTCGAGGAAAGAGAAAAGGAACCGGATCTCGACTTCGCCGCAGTCGTGAAAGCCCTAAAACGGCGTGGCCGGCTATAAGCTCGTAATCAAGCCGAGCGCCGCGAAAGAGCTCGACGCAGTCGAGCCAAAGAAGTTGCGCCAGCGGCTAGTCGGCTCGATCGAGGGGTTGGCGGGCGACCCGCGTCCTGCCGGATGCGAGAAGCTTGCGGGCAGCCCCAACCTGTACCGCATCCGGCAGGGTGACTATCGCGCCGTCTACTCGGTCGATGACCGGGACGGTGTCGTGAGGATCCTCAGGATCGGCCACCGCCGTGAGGTGTACCGATGAGCGGCTCGCTCTACCCTGATTGACGTTCCCTCCCGTCAGTAATACGGTCGTACTATCAACACACAGGAACGTCGCCGTGGCAGTTACGACGATCAAGCTTCCGGACGATCTGAAGGAACGCATCACCGGGGTCGTGAAGGGCACGGGGAAGTCCGTGCATGCTTTCATGGTCGACGCGATCGAGCAGCAGACGCGGTTAGCGGAGGTGCGGAGGCAGTTGGTCGGGGACGCCCTGGTAGCAGAAGCCGAAGCAATGAGCAACGGCATGGGGTTCTCCGCCGCGGACGTGCACGCCTACATCGAAGGTCTCGCCAAGGGCCGCAAGGTGACGCGCCACAGGGCGAAGCGGTGGCGGCGCTGATCTACGCCCCGCGGGCGCTCGCGGACCTCGAGCGGCTCTTCGAGTTTCTGGCCGAGAAGGACCCCGGTGCCGCGGGGGCGGCCGCCCAGGCCATTCAGTAAGCCATCGCCATCCTCGAGCGCCATCCGCTCATCGGTCGCCCCGTGGCGCACGGCTTGCGCGAGCTCGTCATCTCGCACGGCCGGACCAGCTACGTCGCGCTCTACAGACACGTCCTTCCCGACGGCGTTGTGCTGATCCTCGCCCTCCGGCCCCAGCGCGAGGCCGGATATCGGTTCGAATGAGAGCGTCGCGCGGCGACGCTACTCTTCGCCCTTCCCCCTTCTCCCTCCTCCCTTACCCATTGAATCCGTACCAGCAGGAAAAGCGGAACTCCGGCTCGCGATGTGGCGTTCACTGTGCCGCATTGGCATTATTTCCGTGACCAAAGCAACCGACCGTCTGGCGCGCCAGCCGTTTCAATTGTGACGAGCAACGCAATCGTCGCGCCATCGACGATTGACCGTACCGACGCGGGCGGCGGATAATTCACACACCTCATCGACCAGAGTGCGACGGCTCTGCTGCGGAAGATGGACCAGGATTTCGACCTTGCCCGATGCCTCGCCGGCTACCCGCATATTCGGCTCGCGATCCTGTTCGGGTCGGCGGCCGCGGGGCGACAGACCTTCGAGAGCGACATCGACGTAGCGGTTGCCGCGCAGCGCGCCCTTTCGGCCACCGAGCGCGTGGAGATCGTTGAGCGGCTCGCCCAGGGAACCGGACGAGCGGTCGACCTCGTTGACCTCGCCACCGCATCCGGACCGCTCCTGAATCGCGCGCTTGCCACGGGCAGGTTGCTCTTCTGCACCGACCGCGCGCTCTACGCGGAGATCATCAAGCGCGCGCTATATGACGATGCCGACCTGGCGCCGTACCGCCGGCGCATCCTGGCTGCGAGGCGCCGAGCGTGGATCGGGGCCTAATCGAGGAAAAGCTCGAGGCACTGCGTCGGTGCGTCGCAAGAATCGCAGCCAAGCGCCCGCCGACGGCAGCGTTGCTCGCGGCCAACCCCGATCTCCAGGACATCATCGCGCTGAACCTGACGCGGGCCGTGCAGCTTTGCGTCGACATCGCGGCGCATCTCATCGCGGATAGCGACGAGCCTGCGCCGGCGACCATGGGCGAGGCATTCGACCGCCTCGTGACGATGCGGATTCTCGAACCGGAACTCGCGGGGCAGCTGCGGAAAGCGGCGGGTTTCCGCAACATCGCGGTGCACAACTACCTTGCGATCGACTGGACCATCGTCCACGACATCGCGTACACCCATGTCGGCGACTTCGAGCGCTTCGCGGCTAGAGTCGCGAAAACACTTTGAGCACGTGTCGGTGGCGGCGGTGGAGAGCGAAAGCACCGCCGCGATGAAACAGGGCGCCTGCTTGAAGGCCGTCTCCGCCGACGAAGGCTCGCAGCGCAACATCGCGTCGGGGTCGTAGTAAGCAGAGGCGTGCGCGACCCGCAGTTTCATGTCCGACCCGTACACACCGCAGGGTGTGCCCCGGAACGGCGAGCGCGGCGACGTTACCCTTCCCGTTTCCCGCCGTACAGGTACGGATTCAGCGCCGGATCGTTGTACATCTTGAACTGCCGGTACACCTTGAAGGTCGCGCGCCCCGCAAGGCAGTCGGCGAATAGCGCACCCAGGCCGCCCTGCAGGTCGCCGCGCTGCTCGGCGAGCCGCGCGAGCTTCTGACGGCAGGCCGCGACGTGCTCGGGGGTCGCGTCGGTGCGCTCGGTCTGCGCTCGCATGTGGAAAATCTTGAGCGCGAGGATCGACAGCCGGTCGATCATGCTGCCGGCCGTCTCGGAGTTGAGGTGCGCGCCGAGCGCGTGCTTCACTGCGCCGAGCGCGGTCAACAGCTCCTCGTCGATGCGCTCGATCGCGTCGTTGCGGTTCTGGTTGTAGCCGTCGATCGCACGCTTGTTCGCGGCGATCGCGCCGTCGGGCACGTCGTTGCGGCGCGCGAGGTCCTCCTCGTCCCACAGGAGGTTGTTGTAGCGGTGGTTCGCCTCGATCCACTGCCACGCGCCTTCGGCATGACGGGCAGCACCCGACTTCGCCCAGGCGCGGTCGGCGACATGCTCGTCGTGGAAACGGACGATCTCGGCGGGATCGGGCAGTGCCGTCATGACCGAATCAGGATAGCAGCTCGGCCGCAGCGCTCTCGACCATCGCCGCTTCGATCGCGTACATGCAGCGCGGCGCGGCGCACTCGTCGGTCGATCGCTGGCAGCGGCGTACCCAGTCGAGTTCGCGCTTGAACACCGTGCGCTGGTCGCGGCACGCGAACGGGTCGATCGTGACCGCACGAAACGGATTTGCGTGCCAGTACTCGCCAAGGCCGAACAGAACCTGCGAGCCGGGCCCGAACAGCGCGACGGTCGGCGTGACCGTGAGCTTGGCGAGATGCATGACGCCGGTGTCGAGCGCCACCAGCAGCCGCGCGTCCTCGAGCAGTCGCCACAGCTGCGCGAGGTCGAGGCGACCGGCGTAGGAGGCGTGGCGCGCCTCCGGGTCGATCGCGCGCACCAGATCAATCTCGCGCGGCCCGGCGCTCCAGACCGGCAGCAACCCGCGGCCGGCGAGCCAGGCGGCGACCGCGCGCCACTTCTCGGGCTCCCACAGGCGCAGCGGTGAGCCCGCGCCCACGTGCAACACGACGTACGGCGACTGAGGAAGATCGAAGGGTGCGCACGGCGGCGCGGGCCAATCGCCGCGCGCATAGGCGCGCGCCGGCGGCCCTGCGGCGAGCAACGCGAAGAGGTCCGCGAGCGCGGTCGGCCGCGCCGGCATCGGCACGAGCTCGTCGACGATCGCGTTCTTCCACTGCGGCCGGTCGGCAGCGGCCGCGATCGTCCAGCGTGCGCCGGCGGCGAGCGCGAGCAGGACGTGGCGGTTATCGCCCGGCACGAGGGCGAGGTCGTAACCGTCGGCCGATGCCAGCGCGCGATGCGCCCCGGGGTCGCGCGGGTCGAAGGCCACTGCGCGCACGCCATAGGGCCGGGTCGAGAAGAGCGGCAGGAGCTCCGGCGCGACGGTCATCGTGAGCGCCGCGTCCGGGTGGCGCTCGCGCAATGACGCGAGCAGCGCGGCGAGCATCAGCGTGTCGCCGAGCAGCAGGTTGTGCGCAATGAGGATCGAGCGGGGCTGCGCCGGCCGACGGCGCCGTCCCGCGGTCGCCACGAGCCGCGCCGCCGCCCGCGGCACGACCGCGAGGCGGGCGCTAAGTCGAGTGCGCGGCCACAGCATCGCGGAACACTGCCACCATGCGGTCGAGCATCGCCTCGTAGCCGAACTGCCGCATGCAGTGCTCGCGCGCCGCCTGCCCGAGCCGCTGCCGCAGCGCGGGGTCGGCGACGAGGCGCGCGATCCCCTGCGCGAGCGCTTCGGCGTCCTGGGCCGGCACGACCACCGCCGTCTCACCGTCGCGCGCAGCCTCGGGAATCGCGCCGATGTCGGTCGTGACGCAGGCGAGTCCGCACAGCATCGCCTGCACCAGCGCCTGCGGGACGCCCTCGTTCGCGTAGGACGGCAGCGCAAATACGTCGAGGGACTGAAGCCAGGGCAGGACATCGGCCTGATCGCCGGCGAGGACGACGCGATCGCCCAGCCCGAGGCTCGCGACCTGCGCTTCGATCGCTTCGCGCTGGGGTCCGCCGCCCACGATCACGAGCCCCAGCCGCTCGCCCTCGAGCCGCGCGAACGCCTCGATGAGCAACCGGTGCCCCTTCCAGCTCCGCAGAGTCGCGACGATGCCGATGAGCGTCCGGTCGGCAGCAAGTCCTGTTGCAGCGCGCGCCGCGGCGCGGTCCCCGGGCACGAAGCGGCGCGCGTCGATCCCGGTCGGCACCGAGGTCAGCCGTTCGGCCGGAAAGCGGTTCTCTTCGATGAGCTGGCGGCGCAGCGTCTCGCCGGTCGTGACGATGTGGCGCGTCGCGCCGGTATAGAGCCAGCGTGTCGCTGCGTTCTTCGCGATCGGCACCGAGACGTGTCGCGTGCGCACGATCGCCGGCGGCGCTCGCAACGTGCTGCAAGCGACGGCGACGATCCACGAGTCGGTCGAACTGTGGGTGTTGATCACGTCGACGGGATGCGCCGCCAGCCAGCGCCGCAGTGCGACCACGCCGCGCAGGCTCTTGCGCGCAAGCGGCAGATCGGCGGATTCGATCCCGCGCCGCATCGCTTCCTGGTGCACACGCGCCGACGCGGGGGCGATCACGGTGACGCGATGGCCGCGCGCACGCATGCCTTCGGATTCGCTGAGGATGCGGATCTCCTGCCCGCCCCAGCCCTGCGACGATTCGGTGTGGACGATGTGCATCACCGCCGCCGGCTCACGCCGCGATGGCGGCGTGCTCGCGCGAGTACTGGATCCGGTAAAGCTTCGCGTAGATCCCGTTGCGCGCCAGTAATTCGTCGTGGCGTCCGACCTCGGCGATGCGCCCCTGGTCGAGGACGACGATGCGGCTGGCGCGCTCGATCGTCGACAGGCGGTGCGCGATCACGAGCGTGGTGCGGCCGACCATCAGGTTCTCGAGCGCCTCCTGCACGTGGCGCTCCGACTCGCTGTCGAGCGCGCTCGTCGCCTCGTCCAGGATGAGGATCGGCGCGTTCTTGAGGAACGCGCGCGCGATCGCGAGCCGCTGGCGCTGCCCGCCCGAGAGCCGCACGCCGTCCTCGCCGATCATCGCCTTCAGGCCCTCCGGCATCTCGCGGATGAACCCCATCGCGTGCGCGGCCTCCGCGGCGGCGACGACATCGGCGTCCGATGCGGTGCCGAGCCGGCCATAGCCGATGTTTGCCGCGACCGTGTCGTTGAACAGCGTGACGTCCTGGCTCACCAGCGCGATGTTCGCGCGCAGGCTCGCGAGCTGAAGGTCGGCCGTGTCGGCACCGTCGAGCAGGATCTTGCCCGAGGTGGGGACGTAGAAGCGCGGCAGCAGGTTCGCAAGGGTCGTCTTGCCGCTGCCGGACGAACCGACGAGCGCGACGGTCTCGCCGGCCGCGATCCGGAGGCTCACGTTGTCCAGCGCCGGCCGCCCGCCGCCCCTGTAGGTCAAGGTCACGTTACGGAACTCGATCTCCCCGCGCACGCGCCCGATCTCGGCGGCGCCGGCGTCTTCCTCGGCCCGCTCGTCGATCATTTCGAACACCGTCTCGGCGGCGGCGAGCCCGCGCTGCAGCGTCGCGCTGACGCCCGTGAGCCGCTTCAGCGGCGCGAGCAGCATGAGGAGCGCGCCCAGGAAGGCGATGAATCCGCCGATGGTGGTCTGATCGCGCGTCGCCTGCAGGGTGATGAAGTAGATGATGCCGGCGACCGCGAACGAGCCCACGATTTGAGTCAGCGGCACGTTCGCGGACGCGGCCACCGACATCTTCATGTTGTACTTGCGCACCTTGTTCACGGCGCGCTCGAGCCGCCCGGCCTCGTACTCCTGGCCGCCGAAGACCTTCACCACGCGGTGGCAGCCGATCGACTCCTCGAGCACATGGTTGAGATCGCCCATCGCGGCCTGCTCGGCCCGGCTCATCGCGCGCAGGCGCTTCGAGAACGTACGGATGATCAGCACGATCAGCGGCCCCACGATCAGCGATGCCGCCGTGAGCTGCCAGTTGAGGTAGAACATGAACCCGAGCAGCCCGAGCACCGCGAGCGAGTCCTTGACGAGGACCGTCATCGCGCTCGTGGCCGCGCCGGTGACCTGCTGCACGTTATAGGTGAACTTCGAGATCAGGTTGCCGGTCGTGTTCGCGTCGTAGAACGCGGTCGGCAGCCGCACGAGCGTCGCGAACATGTGCTTGCGCAGATCTACGACCACCTTCTGCGCGACCCACGTCGAGCAGTAGTCGGCGACGAACGAGGCGATGCCGCGGATCAGGAACAGGCCGATGATCGCGACCGGCGCCCAGCGCAGCACCGCCATGTCCCGTTCGACGAACGTGCCGTCGATGAGCGGCTTCACCAGCGCGGGCATCGCCGGTTCGGTGGCGGAGAAGACGACCATCGCGGTAATCGACACGGCGTACACGCGCCAGTACGGCTTCACGTAGCCGAGAAGCCGCAGGTAAAGCTGCATGCTGGTGAGTTGGGGGGCGCTCATGGGTGCGTGCGATTATACCGTCCGGCTCACGCCTTTCCTTCGAGGAGGGTGCGGTAGAGCGCCACCATGCGCTCGCCCATGGCGTCGAGGCCGAGGTGGGTCACCGAGGCGCGCGCGTCCTCGCGCATGTCGTCGGTCGCGCGCCCCGCGATGTCGTCCATCGCGTGCGCGAGAGCGTTGACGTCGAGCGCGTCGACGACGCGTCCGTTCACACCCTCCTTCACGAGCTCGGCCGCGCCGCATTGCCGGCTCACGATCACCGGCAGTCCGCTCGCCAGCGCTTCAAGCGCCGCGTTCGGGAACGGGTCGTACAGCGTCGCGAGCACGAAGCAGTCGGCGGCGCCGTACCACGGTTTCACGTCTTCCTGTCCGCCGGCGAAATGCACGCGGTCGGCGACGCCGGCACGCGCGGCGGCCGCGCGCATTCCGGCTGTTGCGCGGTCCGCCCCGACGACGAACAGCCGCGCGCTGCGGTCGGCGAGCCTGCCCAGCGCCGCGATGACCGTACCGACACCCTTGCGCGCAAAGCCGGATCCGACGTGCAGGAACACCCTCGCGGCCTCGGGTACGCCGAGCTCCGCGCGCACGCGTGCGCGATGCGCTTCGCGCAGCTCGGGTACGAACGCGTCGAGGTCCACGCCGCTGTACACGACGTGCAGCTTCTCCTCCGGCACGTCGAACCACTTGCGGATTTCCTCGCGCACCATGCGCGAGTTGCAGATGACCGCCTTGAGGCGCGGGCTCGCAAAGAGCGCGGCTTCCGCGTCGAGCACGTAGCGGTGGTACGGGCTCAGGCGGTCGGCGAGGCGCGCCAGCGCACCGGCGGCGCGCGCGCGGTTCTCGAGCCACTGGCGGTGGACGCCATCGCCGGCGCGATAGACGTCGCAGCAGGGCAGTCGCTCGTGCGACTGCACGAGGTCGAACTGCTCCGCTGCGAGCCGCGCGCACACCGCGCGCGCGAAGCCGCGGTCGCGCCAAAGGCGCCCGACGCAGAACGGATCGACCTTGAGCGTGCGCACGGCGGCACCGTCCGTCCACTCGCGTGCAACCACCGTCATTTCCGCGCCCTGCTTCGCCAGCGCTGCGAGGGTGCGGGCGACGAACCGCTCCGCCCCGCCGTAGGGGTTGTAGCGCTGGCGGATGACGGCGATCCTCATGCGCCGGCGATCACTTTGCGCCGCCCTGGCGCACGCGGTCGAGCGCCCCGCAGATCGCCTCCGTGCCTTCGACCACGCGCGGACCCATCCGATTGACGAGGCCTGGATCCATCGGCAGGATCTGGGCGCGCTGCACGGCGCGCAACGTTTTGAACTGGCGCCACGACGCGGCGGTCTCCTTCGCCTGCTCGGGCGGCGCGCTCACGAAAATCGCATCGGGGTCCGCGACGAGCACCTGCTCGCGCGAGACAACCGGGGTGAGCGGTCGCGCGTCTGCAAACACGTTGCGGCCACCGCAGAGCGCGAGCATCGCGGAGACGAGGTGGCGCCCGTTCACCGTCATCAGCGGCTCGTGCCAGATCTCGTAGAAGACGCGCACGTCCGGGCGACCCGCGTGGCGTCGGCGGATGCCCTCCAGCCGCGCCTCGATCTCGCCTGCCGCGCGGTCAGCGATCGGCGCGGTGCCCGCGAGCCGCCCTATCGCGCGCACGACGCGTGGAACGTCCTCGAGCGCGCCCGCGTCAGTCGAGTAGACGCGAAAGCCGCGCGCCTCGAGTTGCGCGACGTCGCGTGCGCGATTGCCGGAGCGCCACGCCAGGACGAGGTCGGGTTTGAGCAGCGCGAGCGCCTCGAAGTCCACATGGATCGCATCGGAGACCACGGGCAGCTGCGCCGCGGCGGCGGGAAAGTCGCTGTGCGCCGAGACGCCCACGAGCTTCGCGCCGGCGCCCGCCGCGAACGCGATCTCCGCCAGGTGCGGTGCGAGCGCGACGATCCGCGTGGCGGGCGTAGCGAGGACGACCTCGACGCCGCGATCGTCGCGCAGCGCGATTTGCGCGGCCGCGCCGTGCGCGGCGAGCGCGAGGCAAGCCGTAATGACGGCGCGCATCATCCGCGCGGCGCGGCGAGCAGCTCGCGGGCCGCGGCGAAGACCCGGTCGACCGGAAGCGTGGTGAGACACTCGCTCACCTTGCCGCCGCCGCAGCCATCGTTGCCGCACGGCCGGCACGGGTGCGCGTCGGAGACGATCACCCGGCTCGCGACGCGCCACGGTCCCCATTCGAGCTCGCCGCTCGGGCCGAACAGCGCGACGACCGGCGTGCCCATCGCCGCCGCGATGTGCATCGGCGCCGAATCGACGCCGACGAAAAGCTTCGCGTGCCCGGTGAGCGCCGCAAGCTGCTTGAGCGTGAGCTGCCCCGAGAGGTCGACGGTGTCCGCGCGGCACGCGGCGCGGATCGCGCGCACCAGCTCGAGCTCCGTCTCGCTCGGGGCGGCGGTGAGCACCACCCGCTCGCCCGTCGCGGCGAGCCGGTCGATGAGCGCGGCGGTGCGGTCGGCGGGCCAGCACTTGAAGCGCCAGCGCGAGGCCGGGTGAAGATGCACGAAGCCCTGCTCGGCGAGGCCGAGCGCGGCCATGCGGTTGCGAATCTCGGCCTCGGCCTCGTCGCCCGGCACGAGCACGAGCGCGCGTCCGTCTTCGGCGGGATAGATCCCGATGCGGCGCAGCGCGTCGAGGTTCACTTCGACCGCGTGCCGGCGTCCCCCGCGCGGCAGGCGATACAGGTGCGTGAAGCTCCTGCGCCACAGTCGGCTGCGGTGCGGCTGCTCCGGCGCGACCGACCAGCGCGGCCCGAGCAGGCGCGCGAGCCATGCGCCGCGCGGGTGCTCGGTGAGGTTGACGAGGAGGTCGTAGCGGCGCGCGCGCAAGGCGCGCAGCAGCCGCGCTTCGTGCACGAGCCGCGCCGGCGCCGACGCCGCTCGCCAGGCGCGCCCGACCGCGTGCACCGTCGCGATCGCCGGGTGCAGCGTGAGCATCTCGCGCGTGTCGTCGTACACGAGCGCGTCGATCTCGACGCGCGGCGAGTGCGCCCGCAGGACTGAAAAGACCGGCGACGCGAGCACCACGTCGCCGTGATGGCGTAGTTTCACGACGAGCGCGCGACGCACCGCGCCGAGGTCCACCGCATCCGGAACCATGCGGCGGACGATAGCAGAACCGCGCCTTCCATCAAGCTGTTGAAATTCGGTTTCCCGAGGCCCGGAGTTCGTTCCTGACAGAGGGTCTCCGGAGGGAAAGCGAGTTTCAAGGGGCCCTGACTTAGGAAAGCGCTGAACAAGCCATTGTTCAGCGCTTCATTCATAGGGGTGGGGGGAGGTATCCCCGAACTTGTTCAGACATTCCTTAGGGGGCAGGGGGGATGTATCCCCCGAATTTCGACAGCCCGCTATCGCGCGGGCACGTAGTTGAGGCTGAGGAGCGCGAGCAGCCCCTGCACGTTGTAGCCCGAGGCGAGCGTGTAGTGGGTGTCGAACAGGTTGTCCACCCGCAGCCCGACGTAAAGGTCGGGGGTGATGTTGTAGCGGGCGAACAGATTCACCACGGCATAGCCCGCGACCTTCACGCGCTGGAAGGTGAAGACGTCGGTGTCGTAGCGGGGGCCCGACGCGAGCAGTTCGCCGCCGATGGAGAACGGGCCGAACGCGTGATTCGCCCCGAGTGCACCGAACTGCTTCGCGCGCCGGACGAGCTGCTGCCCGGTATCCGCGTTCTCCGGGTCCTGGAACGTCACGCTCGCCTTCAGGTCGGTACCGGCGAGATTGCCGGTGTAGGAGAGCTCGAGCCCCTTTACGAGCGCGCTGTTCACGTTCTGGAGCGGGAAGCCGCCGATCAGGTTGTCGTACGCGGTGCGGAATACGGCGAGCCGGACGAGCTGCGCGCCGGCCGTGTACTGCAGCCCGCCCTCGATCGCCTTCGCCTCCTCGGGCTGCAGGTTCGGGTTGCCGAAGTTCGGAAAGAACAGCTCGTTGAAGCTCGGCGCCCGGAAGCCGCGCGAGTAGGAGGCGGTCGCGCGCAGGCTGTCGAGGAGCTGGTAGCCGTAGCCCGCGAGGTAATTGGTCTTGCCCCCGAAATCCGAGTAGTGGTCATAGCGCACGTTCCCCTGCAGCGTGTTCCGGCCGAACGTCCCGGTGTAGCCGCCGAACGCCGAGTTGACCGTGCGGGCATCGCGCGTGTAGGCGACGGTGCTGTTGACCTTCTGCTCGAGCGTCTCGGCGCCGAGCGTGACATTCTGTCCGGCCGCGATGGCCAGACCGTTCTGCCACGTCAGCGTCTGGTTCTGCGTCTTGAAGAAACTCGTCTGCCGCCCGTTCAGCTCGTTGCGGAACTGATCGACGCCTTGCGACAGGGACAGCCGGCTCGTCCAGAGGTCGGTGAACTGGTTCTGCGTGAATACGGCCGCCGAGCTCACCGTGCTCTTGCCGGTGTCGCGATCGTCGCGCGAGGCGGCGAACGCGTTGTCGAACTGCGAGCTTCCTTGCGACGTGTACACGCTGAAGCCGGCGCGGTTGCGCTCGTTGAAATGATAGGTCGCCATCGCCGAGCCGGAGAGATTCTTGTACCCGTCGTTGTCGGGATTGACCGTCGGCGACGCGTTCGTGACGAGCGAGGAAAAGCCGTCGGTGCGGAAATAAGAGCCGTTGACGCTGAACTGCCACGGGCCGGCGTTGCCGCCGTACCCCAGCGCGTAGCGCTGCGTGCCCTCGTTGCCGAACCCGATGGTGGCGTTCGGCGCCGGTGCGCCGCGCCCGCGCTTGGTGAAGATCTGCACCACGCCGCCGATCGCGTCCGAGCCGTACAGCGCCGAGCCGGGGCCGCGGACGATCTCGATGCGCTCGATCTCATCGAGCAGTAGCTGATCGATCTGCGTGCCGCCGGTCGTGGCGGCGTTGATGCGGACCCCGTCGACCAGGATGAGCGCCTGGTTCGGGTTCGCGCCGCGGATGAACAGCCCACCGACGCGGCCGATCCCGCCGCTTTGCGTGAACTCGAGGCCCGCCTCGCGCCGGAGCAGCGTCGGCACGTCGACCGCCTGAGAGGCGCGAATCTCGCGCTCGGTGATGACCGAGGTGTGCTGGATGGTGCTGCCCAGGCGCTGGGCTTCACGCGTCGCCGTCACGACGACTTCGTCCGCCGGGTCTTCGGCGGCGTATGCCGGATAGATGCAAATAGAAAGCGAGAGCGCCGCGCAGGCGCCCGAAAGGCGTGTGGACATGTTGCGATCCCCCGCCGGCGCGCGTCCCCGCAAGCCGGCCTCACGTTGGAAACCGGGACGCCGAGGAGGATGAAACGACCGTGATGGTCGCCGCCGCCCGCAGCGTTCCGAACCGATCGCTCGCGGCCGGTCTCCGGGCTTGCAAGCCGGCGCTCGAGAACCGCGCCGCTCACGTCGCCTTCCCATGGCCGGGTTTCAACCCAGGGCGCCACAGTGGCGGGGTGACGTGAGGCTGCTTGCTTACCGTTGCGGGGGCAGCACAGGCATTGGCGCACCGGCTGGCGAACAGCAGGGCGGCCGCACCTGTTTCCCGTTTCACCCGTCGGCGCGGAACGCGCCGACGGGCACCACGAACGAGCGGCGGGATTCTACTGCACGCCGCCGAGGCGGCGTTTTGACGTGGGTTGGGAGTCGCCTTGGGAAACTCTGAAAAACCCGGGGATATCTCCCCGTGCCCCTATGAATGAGGCTCTGAAAAACGGGGTTTTTCAGACCACCCCTAGAACGGCTCGATGCGGGCCTGGTAGCGGTAGACGATGAGACGGTAGAGCTGCCCGCCGACCTGGATGTGGGCGCCCTCGCGGCGCGCCAGATCGAGCGTCGCGCCCCCCGCATCGCTCGCCGCGGTGAATCCGAACCGCCCCTCCCGGAGGAGCGCGTCGAGGATCGCCTGGAGCTCCGGCAGCGGCAGCTGATCGCCCGAATTGTCGACGAGCTCGCACGCCTTGCCGCGACGCGTGGTGCCGCGCAGGCGGGTGGCGCCGGGGCGCAAAGGGTTCGCCGCGTCGAAATCGGTTATCGTCGCGGCCGCCGGGTCAGGCTGACGGGGTGTGTCAGGCATCACGAAAACACATTTAGAATGGCGCCTTACTCCTTGACCGGGCTAGTTTTTTACAACTATAGTGCGTCGATGGACGCAGAACTCTCGGCGCTCGAGGACCGCATTCGGCAGGCGGTCGAATTGTGCCAGCGACTGCGCGGGGAAAACACCGACCTGCGACAGCTGCTCGCCAAGCTCGAGAGCGACAACAAGCGGCTCGCCGAAAAAATCAACGGCGCAAAAGATCGTCTCGAGGGCCTTCTCAGGCAGATACCCGAATGAGTGCGACGACAGCGAAGGCCCTCGACATCGCGATCATGGGCCGCACGTACAAGGTGAGCTGCCAGGAAGAGGAGCGCGAATCGCTGCTTGAGGCAGTCGCCTACGTCGACCAGAAGATGGGCGAGATCAAGTCCGGCGGCCGCGTCGGCAACGCCGAGCGGATCGCAGTGATGGCGGCACTCAATATCGCGCACGAGCTGCTCGAAGCTCGCGCGCGCGGCAATACACCGCAGCCGGGCCCCGATGGTTTTGACATGCCGGAGGTCAAGCGTAGAATGGCTTCGATGCAGGCGGCGCTTGATCAGGCGCTCGCGCCCCAGGAGAAGTTACTCTAGAGCGCCTTCTTCCTGGCTCGTGGGCTTGCTTGAGCGGGCGCGAGCCAGCCGGGAATTCCCGGAGCTGATTCCAATGTCCCCTGCGGTGTGCGTGAAGGCCAAGCGATCGCTTGAACCAATGCATACCCCCGGACGCGGACCCATGTGTCGCCTGTGTGCGCGTCCCTCAGTCGGACGTACCTGAAGGCGACCGGAACGCGACCACCTTGAGCCGTAACGGTTCAAGTCGAGCGGCCCAACGTTATCTGTGGGGGGCGCCTACAAGCGAAGACGCGGGCTGCGGCCCGCGTCTTCTTTTTCCGCCTGCTCGCCTCATGCGCTACTGGCTGATGAAGTCCGAGCCCGACGACTTTTCGATCGATGACCTCGTCGCGGCGCCGAACCAGATCACGCCCTGGTTCGGGGTGCGCAACTACCAGGCGCGCAACTTCATGCGCGACGAGATGCGCGCCGGCGATCGCGCGTTCTTCTACCATTCGAGCTGCCCGGCGCCGGGCATCGCCGGCGTCGTGGAGGTCGCGTCGCCCGCGTACCCCGACGCCTCGCAGTTCGACCGCAAGAGCGAGTACTACGACGCGCAGGCGACGCGCGCCCAGCCACGCTGGTTGAACGTCGACGTACGGCTGGTGAAGAAGACCCGCTTCGTGTCGCTCGCCGACCTGCGGGCGCACCCGAAGATCGCGGGCATGCGCGTGCTCCAGCGCGGGAACCGGCTGTCGATCACACCGGTCGCGCCGGGGGAATGGCGCTTCGTCAGTGCCAGACTGATGAAGGAAAGGTCCTAGTCGAGTGGCCGGCTTGCAGAACGACATCTTCCTGCGTGCGCTCCTGCGCGAGCCGACGCCGTACACGCCGATCTGGCTGATGCGTCAGGCCGGACGCTATCTCCCCGAGTACAACGCGACCCGCGCGCGCGCGGGGAGCTTCCTCGCGCTCTGCAAGAGCCCGGCGGCGGCGACCGAGGTCACGCTGCAGCCGCTCGAGCGCTTCCCGCTCGACGCCGCGATCCTCTTCTCCGACATCCTGACCGTGCCCGACGCGATGGGACTCGGGCTGTACTTCACCGAGGGCGAGGGGCCGCGCTTCGAGCGCACGGCAGCCGACGAGGCGTCGATCGCGCGGCTCGCGCCGCCGGATCCGAACGTCGAGCTCGCCTACGTGATGGACGCGGTGCGCGAGATCCGGCGCGCGCTCGCCGGGCGGGTGCCGCTGATCGGCTTCTCGGGCAGCCCGTTCACGCTCGCCTGCTACATGATCGAAGGCGGCGGCAGCGAGGACTTCCGGACCGTGAAGCGTCTGATCTATGCGCGTCCCGACCTCGCGCACCGGCTGCTGACCGTCAATGCGCGGGCGGTTACCGATTACCTGAACGCGCAGATCGAGGCGGGCGCGCAGGCGGTGATGATCTTCGACACGTGGGGCGGCACGCTGGCACACGACGCGTACCTCGAGTTCTCGCTCGCGTACATGCGCCGCGTGCTCGAGTCGCTCACGCGCAACCGCGACGGCGTGCGGGTGCCGAGCATCGTGTTCACCAAGGGCGGCGGCCAGTGGCTGGAGGCGATCGCAGCGAGCGGCTGCGACGCGGTCGGGCTCGATTGGACCGTGAGTCTCGCGGCGGCGCGCTGCCGCGTCGGCGACCGCGTGGCGCTGCAGGGAAACCTCGATCCGCTCGTGCTGCTCACCACGCCGGAGGCCATCCGGCGCGAGGTCGGGCGCGTGCTCGCGGACTTCGGGCCGGGCTCAGGTCACGTGTTCAACCTCGGCCACGGCATCGTGCCCCAGACGCCGCCGGAGAACGTCGCGGCACTTGTCGAGGCGGTGCGCGCGACCAGTCCGCGCTACCACGAGGCGCCCCGGAGCACGGGAACCTGAAAAAATTCACTCGCGCCTCCGGATCACACGTAGGCCTTGACTTATGCACACTCCCGTGACCTCCGCATGGAACCTGCTTCTCCGGTCGGCTCCCTGCGGGGACTGCTCGCATCGTATTGATCTACAATAGATTTTTTGCGCGACGCGAATTTGGGCGGCGAGAATTTTCCCTTTGTGTCTGGCACGTTACGGCCCTGCAGCGGGGTTATTCACAGCTTTATCCACAGAAACTGTGAAAGAACGTCAAACGGGCTTTCGGTACGGCCGCTTAGCGCTGGTTTTCTCGATTTCTCTTTAGCGTCGAATCGGCCGTGACGCCCTCCTATTCGGCTGTGGCGCGATGAAAATCCTGCGCGTCGCGCTCGACGTCCCGCTGCCACGGCTCTTTGACTACGCGTGCGCGGACGCAGCGCGCACCGATATCGGCCGCCGCGTGGTCGTCCCATTCGGCACGCGCGCCGTCGTGGGCGTGATCGTGGAGGTAGGCGACGCGACGGATGTGCCGGCGGGCAAGTTGCGCGATGCGGCCGCGATCCTCCGCGAATTTCCGCCGCTGCCGCACGACTGGCTGGAGCTCGCGCAGTTCACCGCCGATTACTACCACCGCCCGCTCGGCGAAGTGATCCACGCTGCACTGCCGCCGCGACTGCGGCGCACCCGGCCGCTCGCCCTGCCGCCCGAGGCCTTCGCGATCACCGACCGAGGTCGCGCGGCACTCGACACGCTTCCGGCGCGCAGCCGCGCACGGCGCGCGCTCCTCGAGCGCCTCGCGGCCGAACCGCTGCGCGCCGCCGCGATCGGGCCGGGCACCACGCTGCGCGGGCTCGTCACGGACGGACTGGCCGTGCCGTGCGTGGCGCCCGATGCGCCGCCGGAGCTCGTCCAGGAGGATCCGCTGACCGCTGCGCAGGGAACCGCCGTCGCCGCGGTCGTCGGCGCATTGGGCCGCTACGAGGCGTTCCTCCTCCTCGGCATCACGGCGAGCGGCAAGACCGAGGTCTACCTGCACTGCATCGCCGCTGCGCTCGCGCGCGGGACGCAGGCGCTCGTGCTCGTGCCGGAGATCAACCTGACGCCGCAGCTCGCCGCGCAGTTCGCACGCCGCTTCCCCGGCACGCGGGTGGTGACGCTGACCAGCGCCGCGGCGGAGAACGAGCGCGCCGCCGGCTGGCTCGCCGCGCAGTCGGGCGCGGCGCGTATCGTCCTCGGCACGCGTCTCGCAGTGTTCGCGCCCTTCACGCGGCTCGGCCTCGTCGTCGTCGACGAGGAGCACGACGCTTCGTTCAAGCAGCAGGAGGGTGTGCGCTACTCGGCGCGTGATCTCGCGATCTACCGCGCCCACGCCGCGGGTGCGCCGGTCGTCCTCGGGTCGGCGACGCCGTCGCTCGAGAGCTACGCGCGCGCGCAGACCGGGCGCTATCGGCAGCTCGCGCTGCCGGAGCGGGCGCGCGCGGGCAGCCGGTTGCCCGACGTGCGGCTCGTCGACACCCGCACCGATGCCCCGATCGATGGCGTGTCGTCCGCTCTCGCCGCGGCAATCGATGCGCGGCTCGAACGGGGCGAGCAGGCGCTCCTGTTTCTCAACCGGCGCGGCTACGCACCGGTGCTCGTCTGCAACGCGTGCGGCTGGACAGGGGGCTGCGCGCGCTGCGCGGCGCACCTCGTGCTGCACACCGCGGACCGCCGGCTACGCTGCCACCATTGCGGCGACGTCCAGCCGATCCCGCGTCACTGCCCGAGCTGCGGCAACGTCGACCTCGTGCCCTTCGGTCGCGGCACGCAGCGCCTCGCGGAGGCGATCGAGGCGCGTTTCCCGCGCGCGCGGCTGCTGCGCATCGACAGCGATTCGACGCGCGCGAAGGGCCGCTGGGAGTCCATGCGCCGCGCGATCGAATCGGGCGACGCCGACATTCTTCTCGGGACGCAGATCCTCGCCAAAGGGCACGACTTCCCGCGCGTCACGCTCGTCGGCGTGCTGGGCGCGGACGCATCCCTCGTGGCCGCCGACTACCGCGCGCCCGAGCGCCTGTTCGCGCAGCTCTACCAGGTGGCCGGCCGAGCCGGGCGCGCCGACCTGCCGGGCGAGGTGCTCCTGCAGACGCGCTATCCCCAGCACCCGCTCTACCAGGCGCTGATGCGCCACGACTTCGCGGGCTTCGCCGCGGCCCAACTCGAGGAACGGCGCACTGCGGGCTTCCCGCCCGCGGTTCACGAGGCGGTGCTGCGCGCCGAGAGTGAGGAAATGCGGGATGCGATCGGTTTCCTCGCCCGTGCGCTCGCGCAGGCGCCCGCCGAGCGCGCGGGGGTGACCGTGTACGATCCGGTGCCCATGACCCTCGCAAAGCTCGCCGGCAAGGCACGCGCGCATGTGTTGCTGCAGTCACCGGCACGGCCGGCGCTGCACGCGTATCTCCGCGCCTGGGTCGAGACGCTCTATGCGCTCAAGGCGGGCGCCGTCCGCTGGCACCTCGATGTCGACCCGATCGAGTTCTAAGGAACCTCTGCAATACCTCGCCTCAGCGAGGTGCTGCACTGGAATTGTGGATTCGCAAAAGGGGCTGTTGCCCCTTTTGCAGCGTTTCCCTAAACCGCGTGTCCTGGCGCTCGCGCTCGCGCTGTTCGCGAGCGGCACCACGGGGCAGGACCGCGCGCCCGACATCAACTACGTCCCCACGCCGCTGCCGGTGGTTGAGCGGATGCTCGAGCTGGCGCGGATCGGCAAGGACGACGTGGTGTACGACCTCGGTTCGGGCGATGGCCGCATCGTCATCACGGCCGCCCAACGCTACGGCGCACGTGGAGTCGGCATCGAGATCAATCCGGTCTGGGTGCGCGACGCGCGCGCCATCGCGGAACGGCTCGGCGTCGCCGACCGCGTCAGCTTCCGGATCGAGGATCTGTTCCTGACCGATCTGGGCGATGCGACCGTCGTTGCGTTCTATCTCTTCCCCACCGTGAACCGCAAGCTCCAGCCGAAGTTCGTGCGCGAGCTGAAGCCGGGCACGCGCGTCGTCTCGCACGAATACCGGATCGGCGACTGGCCGCCGGACCACACCGAGACGATGGTCGTCGACGGCGAGCGGCACGTGATCCACCTGTGGACCGTCCCGCCACGCTGAGCGCGCAGCGTTCAGCGCCGCAACAACACCTCCGCTTCGATCTCGACCGGAATGCCGAACGGCAGCTCGGCCACGCCGACCG
>Ga0315278_10000951_pt1 | contig 24985 bp, 28 predicted proteins | sample YL17G06_0_MG_FD_203880 | JGI IMG/M metagenome (GOLD analysis project Ga0315278, IMG submission 203880) | Sediment microbial communities from Yellowstone Lake, YNP, Wyoming, USA - YL17G06_0 | ecosystem: Environmental > Aquatic > Freshwater > Lake > Sediment | place: USA: Wyoming | collected... | reverse complement strand
CGCTTCCTCCTCGGCGCCGACCTACGTCGGCTCTGTTTGCCTTAACCGAAGATCGAGGCGATGGTCACCTTCCTCAAGTCCCCTTGAGCGCTCTACCCCCGTACACCACATCCGTGGACTCTAACCCTCACGGCCGTCAGCGCTGTGAACCCTGTGACCTCCACGCCGTTGATCAACAGCTGTGGCGGCAGCTTGTCGCGCCCCTGGCGGTAGCTGTATCCACATGATTCGTACCGATCTCCGAAAGCCTTGGTTGAGTGCAGGCAGTAGAACTCCGGCGTGTTCAGCTGCAGGATTCCGTTGCACATGGCTTCCAGATGCCTGCGCTTGCCCCACCTCACAAGGATCAGAGGGCTCTGGCGATCTCCAACAAGCTGCTGCGACATCTCCTCTTCCCCCTCTAGCCACCAGGCGTCCGCGCTGCGAACGCCCTAGGCGCAGCCGTGTGGAAGCCCGGGTCGACAGCGGTTGTCGGCCCTGCCGCCCCGAACAGGGCTCTCCGTCTGGATTGAGCTCTAGACTAGCTGTCGATCATCGAGGAACCGCTCAAACCGTTCGTCGGCGCTGAACACCGTCGATGGTGTCAATCCCAGAACGCTGGCGATCACCATCTCCGTGAGGCGAATGAAGACATCAGCAACTTCCTCCGCGTGCGGTGTCGGGAAACTGCCGATGTGCGCGACGGAATTCCTAATACGAACGAGCGCTTTCAGCTTCTCCTCGTGCGCGGCGGGAACGGACTTTCTGAGTGCGTAGCGAACGAGGATGTCAGCGATCTTCTTCTTCGCGGACGTGTTCTCAATCTCCTTCTCTGACATGGTGGAGGCGTGATGCAGAGCGAACAGGTGCTCCCACGTTGTCCAGCACGACAAGAACGAGGTTTCCAGTATCTGCCTGGGGCATGCTGCGGCGAATGTGAAGAGGAATCTGCCATCTCTGTATGTGGATCGCCAGGCGTCGCTTCGTATCCGTTCCAGAACAGCCGACGTACCCGCGGACAGGTTGAGGGCGTATTCAGTCCCGCCGGACTCATCCGGGCGGGTCACCTTGCCCAAGCTGAGACCGACGCCACCGCTGTACTGGTACTTTCGCGAGTCTGCAACGATCGGCGCATCAGCCATATCAGGGGCGAGGGCAAACACTTTGCGCCCTGTGAAGATGGATAGCAGGAGCAAGATGTCATCGAGGGCGGTCGGACTCTCGTGTCCCCACCCAAGTGCAGGCGGTGGCGCCTCATCAGGTAAGTGCACTGCTCCGGGCACCTGGTGCTCGCCTGTGATAGCCTTCGTGCCCCCGGCGTAGCCACCCCCTACATCTACGAGGTGCTGCAGCCGCTTGTACCGGTCGCAATAGCCATCAGCCGGGACAAAGACATACGGCTCAATCACCATCTTCTCGTCGGGCCACTCGAACTTAAGGTTGTAGACATCTAGCGTCTTGGGCATGGCTAGAGACTTCCCTGGAAGGCTCGCGCGGTGAGGGCTGCAGAGAGCGCATCCAGACCCTCGCCCCTCTTGGTGGCAACTCTCTGCGCCTCGTCGCATGTACCAACGATGGCCGCAAAGCGGTTCTGAAGAGCAAGAGGCGGAAGCGATGCCGGGAAGCGACAGAGCTGTGTCTTGTTGATCGTCGCTATTCCCGTAGTCTGCTTACCAGCTCGCAGGAAGTAGCGCTTCCCGTACCCGCTGCCAAGCAGCGTCGAGATGTACTGGGGTTCAGCAACACGCGCATCAACGCGGACGCTGAAGATGTGGTTCTGGTGGATGCATGGATCGATCTCGCCGGTCCACACCGCACCCCGGCCCAGCTTGTCGGGATCCCCGCCTTCGGTCAGCAGGACATCGCCCGGCAGCAGACGATACTTGTCCACATCGGTGTCCAGAACCTCGATCTGCTTCACCTCCCGCAGATCTAGGAAGCCATCTTGCACGTTCGCCACGCGCAAGTAGGGCACGTTGACAACGTGATGGCCATCCAGTTTCCTGCCCTTCGTCACGCCGCCACGAATCTCTGCAAAGGAATCCAGCCTTCTCTCAGGCCATCCCTTCGGATTTGCGACGGGGTCGCCGAACATGTCAAGGAAGGCGGAGTGGAGGAACTGGTCAGCGAGGCCGATGGTCTGCTGGCGCTTGCGGCGGACGGCGTCGACTTTGTCGAGGATCGCGGCGATCCGCCGCTGCTCGGGGAGGGGAGGGACTGGGATCTTGAACCGTGCGAAGAATGAGGTTGGTACGCGCCTTTGTCCCGCAGAGCCAGTCATGCTGCCTGCCGCCGCACGACGGAAGAAAGGACTCCAGACCATGTGGAACAAGTATCGTCCATCGACACCCCCGCCCGGTCTCAGCACATGGAATTCGGTGGAGCCGAAGCCCACCCGATGGGGAAGACCGACCACCTGAGCTGCCTTCCCGTTCTCCATGCAGGGTGTGATCTTGGCCAAGAGCACGTCACCCTCTTCGAAGTACGTGTAGCTCTTCAGCACATCTCGCAGCTGCCTCGTCTCGACGCCTTCCAATGATCCAGACTCCTTGACAGCGGACATCGGCACGAATGAAACCGGTAGCCCCTCCTGGCTTCGCACGCTCGCCGGGAGACGAGGATTCACCGCGCAGATCGAGCTGATGGAAGCGAGCTTCCTCATCACAGCATTCTCTCCAGTTCGTCGAGGTCCTTGCGGATCTCGTCCTCCAACTCGCGCATCCGCTGCAGGATCACCTTCGGCGGGTCGTACTCGACTTCTTCGTACGCCGTCTCCTTGTGGCGTGTGGCGTGTAGCAGGTCGGAAGGGCAGCTTGTAGCTCGTGGCACGTAGCGCGTCGAAAAGCGGACCGGGGGTCGATGGACGGGCGTTGTGAGCGTACAGGGAAAGGAATGCTCGCAGGGAAACCCCTTCTGGCCAAGAACGGAGCTAGTGCGAGGCGTTATGATCGCATATGGCCAATGGCGCTGTTTAGTGCCCTACCGTCTGTGCGGTGCCGGCCTTGTCGAGGGACGCTATGTGCTGTATACTCGTCTCGCGCTCATAACGCTGGGAGGTGGGCATGGCTCAGCCCGGAGAATGGGTGAAGACGCCAGAAGGATACTCGGCCTTTGTCCCCAACCCGCTGCCCCCAGATCTTCTCTGGACGGGCGGTCTCGTCCACGCGTTGTCGGACGCGGACCGCGCCATCGGGCGGCTCGCTGGAGAGGGGCGGCGGCTGCCGAATCCGCATATCCTGATGCGGCCGTTCATCGCTCGCGAGGCGGTCCTCTCCAGTCGAATCGAAGGCACGCAGGCGACACTTGGCGAGCTGCTCGCCGCCGACGTGGGAGCCATCGTCGATCGCAGCCCCGAAGATCTGCGGGAAGTGGCGAACTACGTGGTCGCCCTCGAACACGGCATCGAACGTCTTCCCACCATCGGCCTGTCGGTGCAACTCGTGAAGGAAACCCACCTCCACCTCATGCAAGGGGTGCGCGGGGGGCATGCGCGCCCGGGCGCGATCCGGGACAGTCAGAATTGGATCGGCCTTCCGGGTTCTACACCCCACACAGCGGTCTACATCCCGCCTCCGCCCTCGCAGGTTCCTACACTGCTGCGCGGCCTGGTGGCCTTCCTGGGCGATCGGTCCCTGCCTCCGCTGGTGCAGATCGCGCTCGCTCACTACCAGTTCGAGGCCATCCACCCGTTTCTCGACGGCAACGGGCGCGTGGGGCGCTTGCTCGTCACCCTGTTCCTCGTCGAGCGCGGCGTCCTGCCGACGCCGCTTCTCTATCTGAGCGCGTTCTTCGAAGCGACGCGATCCGAGTACTACGCGCGGCTGCGGGAAGTGTCCACGGCCGGGGATTGGACGGATTGGCTCGGCTACTTCCTCAATGGGGTCGCGCGGCAGTCGGAAGACGCGGTCGACCGGGCGGCCCGCATCCAGGACAAGCTTGCGGAATGGGGACAGGCAGCAAGTGGACTGGGATCCGACACGCCGACGAAGGTCTTGGAACTCCTTGCAGGGAATCCGTTCGTGACCGCCAAGTCAATCTCAGACCGCCTCGGCGTCGCGCGCACGACGTCCACGCGTGCGATCGAAGTGCTTAAGGGGCTCGGCATTCTGTCTCAAGTGGACGCTCGCCAGCGCGATCGGGCCTATTGCGCCAACGACTTGCTCGCCATACTCGAGGAGCCGGCGCGACTCCTGCCGACGGAGTAGTCCGCCAAGCGGGGTTCGGGTTCGGGTTCGGGTTCGAGGTTCGGGGTGCGGGGTTCGGGGTTCGAAAGGCGGCATGCGGCTCGTGGCGTGCGGCCTGTGGGGAAGGCGGTCCGCAGTTCGGGGCTCAAAGGGCGAACCGGCGACCTGGGAAGCGAGGTGTCGATCAGTTGGTGTAGAAGTCTCGCCTGAGTTCGGCCTCGGGGATGAATCGGCACGCCTGGCGGAAGATGGCGTGCAGGGTTCCGGGATCAAGAACCCGGTGCCTGGGGATGGTCAGAATCTGGTCCCGAGCGCCTTCGAGTGTGCGCTTCAGCTTGACATGGCTTCCACGCTGGGAGTGAGTCACAAATCCGTGCCGACCCAGGATGGCGAGGACCTCGTCCGCGGAGAGGCGTCTAAGCTTTGGCCCCAACCGGATCCAACTCCATCGTGATGACGATCGTCGGTTCCGACACGAGGCCAAAGTCGGCGGCGTTCTCTCCCTCGAGATGGAGTGCGACCGCTTCTCTGAGGTTGTCGAGGGTTTCGTCGAGCGTCCGGCCCTGGCTGACCACCGCGAGCTCGACGCACTCAGCGACGTAGTGAGTCTCACCCTTCCTCACGACCGCCTTCACAGTCCGCTGCAGACTCATCCTCCCCTCCCGCAAACGAGGACGTGGAACGCACAGGGATTATAGCACTCCCTGTGTCGCGGGGAAACGAGTCCGGGGAGCGAAATGCGGCGCGTGGCTCGTGGCATGTGGCGGGTGGGAGGGCAGCTTGCAGCACGTGGCTTGTGGAAGGGCGGCTCGAAGTTCGAGGTTAGGAGCCCCGGGTCAGGACTGCGGAGCGAGTGTCCAGGCGACGGGACGGGAACCTTCAGCGGGAATCGTAGACGTTGCGTCGATGGCCAACCTTGACGATGACGATCTCGTGCCGATCGTCATAGACTTCGTAGAGGATTCGATACGAGCCTTGGCGGACTCGATACCTTTCCTGTCCGGAGAGCTTCTCGCTCCCTTCACCTCTGGGCTCGTCGGCGAGGGCGCGAACGCGCTTCAGGATGCGGGCAGGGTCTCGCTTGGGGACAGAACGCAGGTCCTTGGCGACCGATTCCTTGAAGAGCAGGCTATATCTTGCCACGGCGCTTGAGATCGCCGAGGAATGCCTCGTAGCTGATCGTCGGCTCGGCAGCCCGCTCGGCGAACGCCTTGAGGTCCTCCTCGTCCTCGCGTAGAGCCGTCCGCACGGCGTCGTTCACGAGGGCAGACATGGAGCGCTCGGTGTGCGCGGCCTTGACCTTCAGGGCCGTGTGGAGCTCGGGCTCGAGGTAGATCGTCGCTCGCTTTGGCATGATGGGCCACCTCGGTAACACCTTAGCGCCTTGACGTTGTGATGTCAAGACGTCATGGCTACGAGTTGGAAGCAGCATGTGGCTCGTGGCCTGTGGCGTGTAGGAGAAGCTCCGGAGTTCGTGGTGCGGGTTCGAGGTTCGGAAGGCAGCGCGTAGCCTGTGGAAGACGCGGTCCGGGGTTCGAAGTTCTGGAAGCAGCATGTGGCTCGCGGCGTGTAACTAGTGGAAGAAGCGGTCCAGGGTTCGGAGTCCTGGGTTCGTACTCTGCGCCGCGAGACAGGGCGAACGGTTGCTGGTCAGACTCCCGACAGGAGCTGCTGGACGACTGCGCGGAGCGTTGGCAGGTCCTGCTGAATCACGCTCCAGACCACACGGTCATCGATCGCTCGGTACCCGTGAATGAGGATATTCCGGAAGGCAATGATCTGGTCAAGCTTTGGAATCTTGGCCGCGACCTTCGGCGCAGTCTGGCGGAGGCGATTGAGTGCCTCCCCGATGATCTCGAACTCCCTCTCCACGGCGGCGCTCAACATGGGGTCAGACGTGTAGTCGTGAAGCGACCTACCTTCGGTGAACGCGACCAGGAGTTCGACGGCCTCACGGATGTCCTCGAGGTACGTACGGGCTTCAGGCGGCATACACGGTCAGGCGATCTCTGTCAATCGCCTCGCGAAAGTATCGGTTCCGAATGGCAGCCGGCATCAGGAGATCGACGGGACGCGCGAAGAGGCGCTCAAGGTCGAACAGGAGACCGAAGTAGGCATCGGCATACTCGGCAAGCTCGAGAGGTTGATACTCAACGAGGAAATCGAGATCGCTCGAGTCTGGGTCGAAACGGTCCGACCGCGCCGCGGAACCGAACAGCTCCAGGCGCTTCACCCTGCGGCGAGCGCAGATCTCGGAAAGCTCAGGTAGCTTCTCTTCTACGAGCAGGTTCATCGCCAGTCTCCTCAAAGCCATGATACCGGAAGGCACTGCGGTTGAGAAGGCGCATGGATAGTCCGGGGTTCGAGGGGCCGGGACTGATTGGTCAGTCGGCGTTCTCTAAGCAGGCGATCGAGATCTGCACTTGATCTTAGTCCGCACCGCCGCGGAGTCTCTTCAGGATCGCCATCGGGCGCGCAATGCCGGTTTCCCTGGCGATCTCTGCGATGCGTCGGAACGTGGCGTCGTCGACCCACGGCTCAGGTGACGCGAGCTTCTTCTCGCGGATGTAGTCGAGGAGGTATGTCAGGACGACGCCGGGTGGCTTGCCGACGGCGTCGGCCACTAACGATACGGATTCTCCCCGCGGTCGAAGCGGGAGAAGGTCACGGACCGGGCGAGGTCGAGGTCGAGGGTGGGGCGTCAGGTCCGCGGCGGAGACGGCGGGGATCCTGCGCCACGAGACGCTCCGTTCCGGGGCCGTGGGGTCGCCGATCCGACCCTCGATCCGTCTCAGGCAAATCTAGGAATAGGGAGACCACCGGAGCCGTGCCAGGACGCTCATTCGCCCGACGCGGGCTGCCATCGAACTGCCTGCGCCGCGTGGTCGATGCTCGAGACGTCGTACACGGTGTCGATGTCGTCTTGGGTCAGGCCCCACGGGTCGACGCCCAGGGGGACGTAGCCGCCCTCGACGGCGGTCTCGGCGAACGCGTAGGTCTTGCCCTGGTACACCCAGAAGCTGCGGTCGGGGTGTTGATTCACGAAGGTCTGTTCGACGGGGACCCAGGCGATCATGTGGTCGGCGACGCCGTCGCCACTCGTGTCGACGGCCACCATCAGGGCCCCGTACCCGAGGGTCCGAACGAGGCTCGTGTAGAGGATGGCCGTGTCCTCGCAGTCACCGATCTCGTCGACCAAGGTCTCGAGTGGATAGCGGGGGTACTCAAACCACAGCGGGTCGTTCACGTACTGTATGCAGTGCTGGACAAAGAACAGGGCATCTTCGAACGCGGCGTAGCGGTCGCCGGCTGCGGTGCCGAGGATCTCCTGGGTGATCGTTTCGAGGTCGTCGTCGTCGAGCGGGTCGAGCACGTACTCGTCGTAGTCCCGGTACATGAAGGCGACCCGCGGTTGGGACTTGTAGTAGTTGTAGAGGTCCCGCGAGATCTCAAGATCGCAGCTCTGCCCTTTGCTGCCGTAATCCCACGCGTAGTGACGGGGGATAGTTCCCGACGTGTTGATCTCGGTCGTAATGTGAAGCTCGGCCGTCGCCGTTCGTAGGGCTCCGTCGCTGTCACGAATCGTGAGCGCGACGGTGTAGGTTCCCGCGGCGTCGTAGTGATGCTCCGCGGCGATGCCCGTGCCGGTCAGTCCGTCGCCGAAGGCCCACGCGTACGACTCAATCCGGCCGTCGGGGTCGTAGGACGCGCCCGCGTCGAACCACACCGCTTGCCGCGGATAGGCGGGCGAGGGAGACATGGAGAAGGCCGCAACCGGAAGCTCGTTCGATCCTCGAACGTAGATCTCGACGGAGGTCGTGGCCTTCGCCCCTCGCTGGTCGGTGACGGTGAGGATCGCCTCGAAGGATCCGCCGCCCGAGTAGGTGTGCGCGATCTCTCTTCCGGTGCCCTTGCGCCCGTCGCCGAAGTCCCACTCGTACTCCCGAATCGCGCCGTCCGGATCGAAGAAACCGGACCCGTCGAAGTGGACCGTCAGCGGAGCGATCCCCTCGGTTCGGTCCACCTCGACCTCTGCAATCGGGGGAGTGTTCGGGTAGAGGAAACACCCGCCGGCCGCGAGCACGAGGACACTCGACAGGAGGCAGAGAGCCGCCACACGAAGGTGGCGAAGGCGGCGGCACGTCCTCGCACGGGTTCGGTTCGGTCGCATGGACTCAGGATGCCCGAGGTTGCCTTGCTTTCCAAGCCCTCCGCAGTCGCTCCACCCGCTAGCCATCGTGGCCCTCTCGGCGGTGAGTACCTTGGTTGGACGACGAGAACTCCGTGGTCGTCATCCCTAGCCTCGTGCTGCATCGGATACCTCTCCTGCCGCACTCGGTGCACCTCGCGGCTCGGAGGTTGCTCGGAGTCCGGACTACAGGCCGCGGGCCACGTGCCGGCTATCCGAGCGTTAGGCAGTCGGCCGCGGCACCCGGGTAGATCAGTTCTGGCGAGGTTCCGTCGAGGTTCGCGCGATGGATCCCTGCGGAGTCAGACCAGTAGAGCTTGCCGCGCTGGATGTCGACGGCGATACCTTTGGGCTTGTCCAGGCCGCTCGCGAGCGTGCCGAAACCGGTCCCGTCGGTCTTGCAGCGGTTGATCTTGCCGCCGTCGGTATCGGTCCAGTAGATGTAGCGCGCCCCTTGAGAAAACCCGGAGTCGATCGCCATGCCCCCGGCGCGGCTTAGGTTCGTGAGGATGGAATGGGCGCTGAAGGTGCCCGTGCTCGACCACTCGATCGACGCGCTGACCGGATCGGCCTTGGGCTCGCTCGTCGAGAGGGGCACGATGATGCCGCCTGAGGCCTTGTGGTACATGCGGTAGTAGTAGATCCGGCCGCTAGCGGGGTCGACGCAGACGTAGTAGGGGACCGCGTCGGCATCCTCCCACTTGAGTGCCCAGTCCTCTCTGTTCATGCCAGCGATGTGGGCGCGGACGATGCCGCCCGGACCGTAGCCAACTTCCGGGAGCGTGGCCCAGTAGATCTTGGCGTTCACCAGGTCGAGGGCGAGGCCCTGAGGGTTGCCGGTGAGGTAGAACAAGGGGTGCACGGAGGTTCCGTTGGGCAGCGCCGCATAGATGATGTCCCCCTGTGTCCAGTAGATCCAGCCAGGCCCCACGACGAGCGATCGGCAGCCGTAGATGTTCGCGACGACCGTTGTCACCGTCCCGCCGGTGAGCGCCCCGCGACGAATTGCGCCGCCCCACCGATCGAGCCAGTAGAGATCCGGCACGGCGATGTCGAACATCACCTCAAGAACCTCGATACAGTCGTTCTTCTGCATCGTGGTGAGCACTCCGTCGTGGAGTACCGTGAGACGCACCGAGTACTTGCCTGCGGTGTAGTAGACGTGCGACGGCGCCCGCTCGGACGAGGTCGAGCCGTCACCGAAATCCCAGACGTAGTCTGTCGCTTCACCCTCAACAGTCGGGGTGAAGTCGACGAGAAGAGGGTTTCCTCCGGAACTGGGAGTGAAGCTGAAGTCAACGACGTCCTGCGGCCCGAATAGGCCGCAGCCGACGAGGCTGACCATCCCAAAGAGCAAGCCTAAAACGAGGAACCACCGGATGAGAAGCGAGCGCCACACAGAAATCACCTCCACAGAACTCCTACGGAACTCACACTACGCTCGAAGCGAGGCCGAGTCAACAGGGCGAGGACTCCGATGAGGGGACGAGCCGCTTGGGATCGCGGCCTCTTGAGGGCAGGCCTCACTCGGCGTTCTTGAGGCACGCGATCGCGATCTGGACCTGATCGTAGTCCACACCACCGCGGAGTCTCTTCAGGATCGCCATCGGGCGAGCGATTCCCGTTTCCCTGGCGATATCGGCGATGCGTTGGAACGTGGGCTCGTCGACCCACGGCTCGGGTGACGTGAGCTTCTTCTCGCGGATGTAGTCGAGGAGGTAGGTCAGGACGACGCCGCTGGACTTCCCGACGGCCTCGGCAACGGAGGCAACGGACCCTCCGCGGTCGAATCGGGCGAAGACCATCGGCCGTGCGAGGTCAACGGTCGGTTGCGCCCGCTTGCGGCTGCGCAGGGGCTTGGGCGCGGGTTTGACGGCGGGGTCGATGTCGAGCTCGAGCCCGCGATTGCGGCAGACCTCGCAGATCGCGGCCACAAAGGCCTCGCCGTACTGCCGCGCCTTGGTCTCCCCCACGCCGCTGACCTCGAGAAAACCCTCGATTGCCGAGGGCCTGCGGCGGGCCATGTCGCGGAGCGCTGCGTCGCCGAACACGATGTACGCAGGGACCTTTCTCTCCTCCGCGAGCCGGCGGCGCAGGACCCGTAGGGTGTCGAACAGGTCGCGGTCTACACCATCCCATGAATCGGCACCGGCTCGTCTCTGCGGCGCGTCCGTGGGCTTGAGCAATCTGGGCGTCTCACGGCCACGGATCGCGTTCCAGCCACGCTCGGTGATCTCAAGGACGCGGTGCTCGCCCTCCCTTTTCAGGTAGCCCTGCCCGGCAAGTTGCTCGATCCAGTCACGCACACGCTTCTTGGGCTGGTCGGCCAGGAGGCCGTAGGTGGAGAGAGCGGCGTGACCGCTTTCTAGGACCCGCTCTTCGCGCGATCCGGTGAGCACGGCGGCGGTGTAGTCGGCGCCGAATCGCTCCTCGAGCCGAAATACGCACGAGAGGATCTTCTGGGAGAGGACGAGGGCGTCGTCGGCCAGGTCGAGATCTCCCAGACAGACGTCGCACGCGCTGCAGGTCTCTCCTTTGAGGGTCTGTCCGAAGTACTCGACGATCGCGCGGTGGCGGCAGCTCGCGCCGTTGGCGTAGGTGCTCATATCGCGCAGCTTGCCAAGGGCGATCCGTCGCGCTTCCTGTGATTCGGACTGCTCGATGAGGTAGGTCCAGATGCCAGCATCGCCGGAGCCGTGGAGCAGGACGCACTCGGCGTCGAGCCCGTCGCGTCCGGCGCGCCCGCTCTCCTGCTGGTAGTGCTCGAGCGACTTGGGCATGCCGGCGTGGATCACGGCGCGGACGTTTGACTTGTCGATCCCCATCCCGAACGCGACCGTGGCCACGATCGTGTCGACTTCCTCGCGCATGAAAGCCTCCTGGGCGCGCTTCCGGGCCTCATCCGACAGCCCGGCGTGGTAGGGTGCGGCGCGATAGCCGGCGCTTGCGAGCTTCTCCGTCAGGTGGTCGACGTCGGCGCGGCGGATGCAGTACACGATCGCGGACTCGCCTGTGTGGCGATCGAGCGCGGCGCGGACCTGCTGGACCTCGTCGTGGCGCGGTTCGACGGAGTAGATGAGGTTTGCGCGATCGAACGACCCGACGAGGATCTGTGGATCTCGGAGACGCAGCTGCTCCACGATGTCGTCGCGTACCTGGCGGGTCGCGGTGGCGGTGTAGGCGTGGAACGGCACGTGGGCGAATGTCTCTCTCAGAAGGCCGAGCTCGCGGTACTCGGGGCGGAAGTCGTGCCCCCACATGCTGACGCAATGGGCTTCGTCGATCGCAATCAAGGAGATCGGCCGCTCGCGGAGAAGGCGCACGAAACCCTCCATCATCAGCCGTTCCGGGGAGACGTAGAGGATCTTGAGTTGACCTTGCCGGATCGAGGCGACGACGTCGTCTCGTTCGTCTGGGGACTGGGAGCTATCGAGCCGAGCAGCCGCGACGCCGCAGTCGGTCAGTGCATCGACCTGGTCTTTCATGAGCGAGAGCAACGGGCTGACCACGATGGCCATCCCAGGCAGGCGCACGGCCGGTACCTGGAAGCAGAGCGACTTGCCTCCGCCGGTGGGAAGGACGACGAGCGAATCGCGTCCGTGCAGGGCGCACTCGATCGCCTCGCGTTGCAGCGGACGAAAGTCGCTGTATCCCCAATGCCGTCGCAGGATCTCCGCGACCTGGTCCACCCTCTCACCACCCGTCGTCGTTACGGGAATGGTACGCGGACGGAGGGCGGAGTTCGTGGTTCGAGGTTCGGAAAGCAACACGTAGCGCGTGGGGAAACGGTTCGGGGTTCGTGGTCTGGCGTTCGATGGACAACCCTGCCCAGCGGGTAGACCACGCCGCGGCTGCCCGAGTATGATGAGGCATGATCCGTCGATTGCACAGGAAGTACGCGCTGGTGTTGGGTGCCTTGGGCGCCGTGGCTCTCGTGGTCGGCCTTAAGCTCGGGGCTCGCGCTCTGGGCTGGGAGGTCTTGTCGCTCAATCCTCTCCTCTCCGGCATCGTCGCGGCAGACGTCTTCTTGATGGGATTCCTGCTCACGGGGGTGCTGACGGACTACAAGGAGAGCGAGCGGCTGCCCGGAGAGATCGCGGCCTCGCTTGAGGTCTTCTTCGATGAGGCATCGACCCTCTACGAACGCACGCAGGACGAGGCGGCCTTCCAGTTCCTGACCTTCATTCAGGCCTTGGGCGAGTCGATCCACGACTGGTTCTACAAGAAGGAGCGAACGAACACCCTGATGGATCGGCTCTCCGAGCTGAACCGTTTCTTTTTCGCCCTGGATCCCCTGGCACAGTCGGGCACGATCCAGCGCCTCAAGCAAGAGCAGCAGACGCTCCGGCGCACGATCATCCGTATCCACACCATTCGCGAGACCACGTTCGTCTCCGCGGGCTACCTGATTGCCGAGTGGACCACCGGTGTCCTGGCCCTCGCTCTCATCCTCTCCAAGATCGGCCCGTCTTTTGAATCGCTGTTCATCGTCGGCGTGATCATCTTCCTCTTGAGCTACTTGATCCTTTTGATCCGGGACCTCGAGAATCCCTTCGGGTACTACGATGAGCACTCCACGGCGGACGTCTCGCTCAAGCCCCTCGAGAACTCGATCGCCCGAATCAAAACCCGCAGGGAAAGCGCGTCGGCGCACGACGAGAAAGTGGCCTGAGAGGGACACCTCCGGCGGGCCGCGAGGAGGCGGCGGTGATGAAGAATCCTCAGAGGACCGTGGCGCGCGTGTGGCTTGGCGTGGCGGTCGTGGCGGCGTTTCTCACCGCGCTTCCGTTCATCATCGGGATGGACGGCATGTCCGGTGGGTTCGCCCTTTCGCTCGTGAGTTTCTTCTTCGCCATCAGCGGAGTGATCGTCGCGATCATCTTTAACTCTCGGGCCAGGGCGCTCGACGGAATCGTATCGGGGAAGGACCTCCTCGCCCGCTGGCGCGTCGATCCAGAGACCCGGAAGAGCGCGATCGAGCTTGAGTTCTCCGAGGAGAAGAAGACAAAGGCCGGCCTCTTCCTCGTCGTGGCCGCGATCACCCTCGTGATCGGCCTGGTGTTCCTCCTCGTCGATCGCGAGGTGGGGTGGATGGTGTTCCTTGTGCTCCTTGGGGTTCTCGCCCTCGTGGGGCTCGTCGCCTGGAGCACCCCAAGGCTGAGGCGCCGCCGGAGTCTCCGGGCGGCCGGGGAGATCCTGATCGCCAAGGACGGTGCCTACGTGAACGGGATGTTCCACACCTGGAGGCTCCTGGGCGCGAGGCTCGAGCAGGCGCTGTACACGGAGGGGACACCGCCGGTCCTTGCGATCACCTACTCCGCGCCCGTGCGCTACGGCCGTCAGAGCTACACCTTCTACGTGCCGGTCCCTAGAGGCGAGGAGGAAACAGGGCGCCGGGTCGCCGACCAGCTGAACGACGCGACACGGTAGGCGAGGCGGGTCCAAAGCGCCGGAGTCGTCGCGTTCCGTCGTTTCTGCGAATGAATCCAGGCCGCAACGAGCGGCCGATCAGGCGTAGACGAGACGGCCTTCGACCTGCGCGCGCAGGTTCTGGTGGTTGCGGAAGTACTCCTCCAGCACGTCGCGCACCGAGGTGGTGATGAGCTTCGGAGGTTCGAGGCGCACCAGCTCCTCTGGAGTCACGGACAGAAAGGCGCCGGCGTTCCGCACGTGGTAGCCCGGAAGGGCGAGCGTGTACGTCCGCGTGTCCTCGACCGGCACCCCGCCAACGGACAGGGACTCCAGTGTCTTCTTTCTCTCGTTGAACACGGCCCTGACGCCTGCGTTGGTCTGGTAGCACTCGCCTTCGCCGGTGCGGTTCTCGGGGCGCATGATGTGGCAAAAGATCGCTCGCAGCGCTTGGCCGGTGACGGTGAACCGCGACAGGGTCTCGTCAAACGGGAAGCAGGACACGAAGTCGCCCAGCGTGACGAGAGGGCCGAGAGCCTTCCGGCGGATCGATCCGCTCCCCACCAGGATCACGTCGGCGCTCGCCCGCGCGGCGAGGGCGTCCGCCACGAGGTTCCCCAGAGCGGTCTCCTGTGTGCGGGTCGGGTGGGTCAACTCCAGGGCCAGCCGGCACAGGATCGTCTGGTACTTGCGGTCGACGACCTCTTTGAAGGAGTCGATGTAGCGGGCGAGGCCTAGGTCGGGCTGTGCGATCTCCTCCGTGATGGGCACGAGCTTCCAGGTGAAGTCGACGATCGAGTTCGTGCCATCATCCACGACGAGGTCGAATCGGCCGATCTGGTCTGTACCCACGCCTGCCTGAGCGATGAGGATCCCGTTCACCTTGGCGGGTTTCTCCAGGATCGTGTGCGAGTGGCCTCCGAGGATCAGGTCGACGCCCCACTCCGGCCGCAGGAGCGAGGCAAGCTCGAGGTCGGACTCAAAGCCGATGTGCGTCAAGAGAACCGTCAGGTCGATGTCTTCGTCCTTGTAGGCGTTCGTAATCCGGCCGACCTCCGCGCTGGCTTCCTCGAGTGAGATGAAACCCGCGATCTGCTCGTCCTTTCCGAGATCGGCCATGATCTTCTCCGTGATGATCCCGATGAACAGGATATCAAAGCCAGCCATGCGCAGGATGTGGTAGGGCTTCATCAGCCGCTTGTGATAGGGCTTGAGATACAGATTGGCATTGACGATCGGGAAGTTGGCCACCTTCTCCAGGAAGAGCAAATGCGGGAGTCCGTAGTCGAACTCGTGGTTCCCCAGGGACACGACGTCGGGGGCCAGGTAGTTCATGATCTCCATCGTGGAGATGCCGCGATACTCCGAGTCGATGATCGAGCCTTGGACCATGTCGCCGGAGATCGTGTAGATGACGTTCTCCGTCTCCCGGCGCACGCGGTTGATGTAGCCAGAGAGGAGGGACAGGCCACCGATCAGCTTCCCCTCCGCACCCCCCACTTCCGCCAGAAAGTCCCCGTGCATGTCGTTTGAGTGGAGCATGGTGAAGCGCTTCGTGTTCGTGAGCCGCCTCCTTCCCGCGTCGTGGCCGCGTCCCCTCTTCTCTTTATACCCCATCGGGCGCTGGGTCTGCTCGCTCGAGCTCCACGAACCGGAAGGGATCGGGAACTAGCATCGGAAGGGAAGCATTGCGGTAGGGCCGGCGCCGGCCCTACCGGCCGGTGAAGCGGACAACCACGATGTCGCCGTCCTGAATCTCGTAGGTCCGTCCTTCGACGCGTTGTTTCCCGGCCTTGGCCACGGCGGCTTCGCTCTGGTGAGTGACGAGGTCGTCGTAGCGGATGACCTCCATGCGGATGAATCCCTTCTCCATGTCGGAGTGGATCTTGCCGGCGGCGACGGGAGCGGTCTCGCCCTGGCGGCAAGTCCAGACATGGACTTCCTTCTCGCCGGCGGTGAAGAACGAGGTCAGGCGCAGGAGGCGGTAGGCCGCGCGAATGAGGCGCTCGACCGAGGACTCGGCAAGACCCAACTCCGCGAGGAATGCAGGGCGATCCTCGGGCAATAGCTCGGCCACTTCGGCCTCGTCGCGCCCGGCCATGACGACAAGCGGCGCGTTCTCCGCCTCGGCCAGGGCGCGCAGTTCTTTGGCCGCGGCGCCTTGCGCCTGGGCCATGGAGTCGACGTTCGCCACGAACAGAACGGGCTTCTGCGAGAGGAGGTTGCATTCCCGTAGACTTTCCTCCTCCTCGCGCGTCAGGTCCTGTCGCCGCGCCGGGACGGCGGCCTCCAGGGCCGTCCGCACCTTGGTGCAGGCGGCCACTTCGGCCAAAGCGAGCTTATCGCCGATCTGGGCGCGCCGGGCGAGCCGGTCGATCTTGTTCGTCAGGGTCTGGATGTCGGCGACGATGAGCTCCAGGTCGATCGTCTCCACGTCGCGGGCCGGGTCGATCGGCTCGAGGATGTCTTGGAAGCAGCGGATGACGTACACCAGAGCGTCGACCTGCTTCACATGCCCAAGGAGGCGAATCCCTCGGCCATCCGCGGCGGTCGAGCCGGGCTCAAGCCCTGGAATGTCCACAAGCTCAAGCGTCGCCGGAACGACCTTGGGCGGCTGGTAGAGACCTACGAGCTTCTCCACCCGCGGATCGGGAACGCTGACGATGGCACGGTTGAGTTCCGTCCCGAAGGCGGCCGCCTGGGCAGCGGTGATGGCGTTGAAGATCGTCGTCTTCCCGGAGCGCGGGAGGCCCACCAAACCACAACTCAGTCCCACGTTGGATTCACCTCGAAGGATATGGACTTCAAAAAGCCGCCGCCCGCAAAGCAGGCGGCGACACGTAAGATTGTAGAGGGAGCGCGAGCTTCTGTCAACGCCTAAAGCGTAATCTACGGCTGCGCGGGGACTTCCTCTTCCGACGCCGGCTCGATCACCGCGCGGCGCCAGCCGGGACGGGTGAGGGCGACGATGGCCAGCAATCCGGAGACGGCGTTGCTCACGGACATCCCCCACCACACGCCGCTTGCCCCGAAGTGGAGGGGGTAGGCCAGCGCCCAGGAGAGGGGAACGCGAAGCCCCCACAGACGCGCCAGCTCAAGGTACATTGCCGGTCTGTTCCGTCCGGCCGCACGATAGACGGCGATCGTAGCAAAGAAGATGCCCAGGAAGGGCAGGCTGATACCGAAGGCCTGGACGAAGTCGGCGCCGATCTCGACGACGTCCGGCCGGCCGGGGGCGAAGAATCCCAGAAGGCTGTAGCGCAAGGTCACGAGGAAGACCGACTCCACGGCGAGGATGACCACCAGGCCGGCCAGGCCCTTCTTCAGGAGCTCGCGCGTCCGGTCGAGAAGGCCGGCGCCGAGGGCCTGCCCGACCATGGTGGTGAGCCCGATGCACAGCCCCTCGGTGACGATGAACAGGAGCCCGAGAAGCCGGTCTCCCACCCCGTAGCCAGCGAGCGTGGCCTCCGGGTTGGGAAGCCGGGCGATAACGGCGGTCATGATCGTGAAGCCAAACGCGGTCGCGGTCTGTCCCACGCCGGCGGGAAGGCCGATCTGGAGGCCCCGCTTCATCCACTCCCACCGCGGACGCAGGTCCTCGAGGCACAAGCGAAGGAAACCACGGCCCTTGGCGAAGAGGATGAAGAAGGCGATCGTCACCAGGCCTTGGCATATGACGGTCGCGTAGGCCGCCCCGACGATCCCCATCCGCGGGACTGGCCCCCAGCCAAGAACGAAGACGGCATCGAGGCCCACGTTGAGGAGCGCCCCGGCTCCGTTCACCAGGACGGCCGTGAGCGTGTTCCCGGTCGCGGAGAGCGTGGAGAAGAAGAGACCGGGCAGGATCATCGTCGGAAGGCCGAGAAAGATGATCTCCATATACGACGACGCGGCGTCCGCGACCGACGGATCGTGCACGAGGATGCGGAGGAACCAGGGCGAGATGAGGTAGCCGACAACGCCAAGCACAACCCCGGTGACCATCGCGAGAGAGGCGAACTGGTTGAAGGCGAGGTTCGCCTCCTTGAGACGGTTCGCGCCCGTGTACTGCGAGACGAGCGCGGCGACTGAGGCGCCGCCGAACCCGATGACAAACGCGATCAGAAGCCAGACGATCGGCCAGGAGACCTGGATTCCGGCGAGCGCCGAGCCCGACGCCTCGGGGGGAAGCTTCCCGACCCAGTAGGCGTTGGCCAGGTTGTAGAGCGTGAAAAGGAGGGTGCCAAAGGCGGCCGGAACGCCGATGCGCGCCATCGTGCGCAAGGGCGGCCCAGACACGATCTCCTCTCTGCTGGGCGGCTTCAGAAGCCGACTCAGCCGCTGCCACGGCGCGCGAAACGGATTCATGACGGAAGAGTAGCCTCCCTCGGTGGGTGGATTCCAGGTCGCGCTACCCTCTTGCGGCGGAGACGCGGCTATTGCCCCATCAGGCAAAGAGACTTCGGGCAAGAACCGAGCCCTCACGCCTGAGACGGACGGAGGGTGCGCCGACTGCGTGTCCGAGGCATCTCACCCTTCCCAGCATGGCGCGACACCCGACTGGAGGTCCCCCCGGCGGGAACCGAGACGTCTCAAGCGGCGTGAACCTCGCCCGGGGGGTACGACGACGTACTGATGAGAGCAAAGGAGGACCATGCGACTCGTCGGTACAATCGCGGAGGATCTACGGCTCCTGCAGTACGCGGAGAAGCTCGGCAAGCTCGGCGGTCGCCCGGATGGCCGCGTGCGTGGCCCGATGGTCGCGGCAGGGATGGACCCCAGCGTAGAGCGTGCGAGGCTGCCGGGGCACGATACGGCGGGGCGAGGGAGGTGGAGTGGCCAGAATGGGGAGCTTCTCTCCCGGGTCGCGTCGGGCGATGAGGCCGCGTTTGAGCGTCTCTACGAGCGTCTTGCCGATCGGGTATCCCGCTTCGCGCTCACGATCGTCCGCGACCGCCACCTCGCCCAGGAGGTCCTTCAGGACACGATGGTCGCTGTGTGGAAGGGGGCCGGCCGGTTCGCCGACTGCTCGCAGGTCTCGACGTGGGTGCTCGGGATCGCGCGAAACCGCGCCTATGACTTGCTTCGCCGCGAGACCCGTGGGGCGCGCCGGACCGAGGAGGGCGTGATGCAGCCGGATCCTTTGGCAGGCGTGGAGCACGTCGAGGCGGTCCGCGGGGCCGTGGAACGCCTGCCTCCCGGGGAACGGGAGGTCGCGTTCCTCACGTTCTACGAGGGGCTCTCGTATCGAGAGATCGCGGGGATGTTGGCTATTCCGGAAGGGACGGTGAAGTCGCGCATGTTTCACGCGAAAAGGCGACTGCTCGAGGCACTGCGATGACTTCCTGTGAGGAAGTGCAGAGCGTGCTCTCGTGGTACCTCAGGGGTGCGCTCGAGTCGGCGGAGTCGCGAGCCGTTATTGAGCATCTGCTCACCTGCGCGGCATGCCGAGAGGAACTCGCCCAGGCGGTCCGACTGGAGAGCGAGTGCGCCAAAGCGTTCCAGGCCATGCCGCCCGCCCCAGCGACGGCGTGGGCAACTGTGGCAGCGAGGACGGGAGGAGTCCGGCTGGCGCGGCTCGATCTTGGGTCGTTCCTGGCCGGCCTGTCGATCGGGATGTCCTTCCAACGGGGAAGGCTCCCTGTCTTTGGGCAGCTCAGGCTGCTCGGCCGAAGCTTGCCGCTATTTGAGACCAGAAAGGGAAGTAGGAATGACTGATGAGCGTTCGGAACAGGACCTCGAGGAGAAGATCCGGCGGCGAGTCGAGGAGGAGCTTAGACGCTCTCGCGACCGCCACGGAACTCACACGGAACCGGAGAACATCCGCGAGATCTTGGGCGTGGTCACGGACAAGGTGCCTGCGCTCCTGAGAGAGCTTCGTGACGTTCTCTACTCCAAGGAGGCCGCGCAGTCGATGGCCGAGGCCGTTGGCACGTTCTACTCGAAGCTCGTGGAGTCGGGGATCCCGAAGGACGATGCGCTGGACATGGCCCGCGGGTACATGATCGATCTGCGGGACATCCTTCGATCCAAGACACGGAACGTCGGACGTCCGTTCGAAGTCGAGCTCGACGACGACGATGACGATGACGAAGAGGACGACCGGCCCCCGCGCCGGAGCCGCCGAAGGATCATCATCAATTGAAGCGCGTTTGGGCTTGGATAGCGACGCCGTTCCGTCTCACGGTGCTGTGCGCTCGACTCGCCGCCTTCGCCCTAGGGCTCACCTGGAGAAGGCGGCGAGCGCGTGCTCTCTTCTCGCGACAATTGCGTTCCCTCGGGATTGACCCCGCCACATGGGAAGTCCTGGCCCGCTCATACGACCCGCTGCCGCGCCTCCTAAATCTCCTTCGAAAGGCAAGGCCAGGTCTTGGCAGGCGGCCTAGGCCGCGGGAGTCTTGAGACTGCGGAAGGCCGGGACAAGGACTGAGGAAGCAAGTACTATGATACAGAGCCGCCAGGGGGACGACGGAGGCGGTTGCGATGGGGAGAGGCACAGGATCCGGCTCGTAGGAGGCAGACAGTGAGAGGTCGAAGGACGTATCGAGCGGTGTTGGCTGTGGTGATCCTGACACTGGGCGGCCTGCTCGGCGGTTGCACTGGAACGCAGAAGAGCGTATCGGACCTGGCTGCCCGGGCCGCGGCGCTTGAGATGGCCATCAGGCAGCTCCAGGCAAGTACTGCCGCCCTTCAGGCCGAAGTGAAACAGATTCGGGCAACTCCTGCCCCCGGCGGGATAAGCACGGCGCCGACCGGCAGCAGTCCGGACAGGCTCAACGAGAGGGTTGCGGCCCTGGAGAGCTGGCTCGCTCAAGGCGGTGCGGGCCTGAGCACGCCTCAGACCGGCAGTAGTTCGAACAGACTCAACGAGAGGGTGGCGGCCCTCGCGAGCAGGCTGGCTCAGGGCGAAGCGAGCCTGACCGGGCCGCAGACCGCCAGCGATTCGAACGCGCTTGACGAGAGGGTTGCGGCCCTTGAGAGCCAGCTTGCCCAGCTTCGAAGCGAGTTCGACGAGGTGGCCAGTTTCTTCAAGGCCATGCAGCAGCAGTTCCCTCAGGGAGGGGCGCCCGGACGAGGCTTCCCTCCGAGCGGGACCGCTCCCCAGTCCCCGTGAGGTGGCGAGCGTCCTCCACTTCCTTGCTTCCACGGAATCGGTCGCGTTGGCTCTGACCACCGCGGTCCGCTAGACTGTGGGCCGACCCAGAGCGAACGGGAATTTCTCCTGTGCACGAGGTGGCAGCGTGCAATTTGAGCTGTTTGATCTCACCCAGACGATGCGAGACGCGGCGACGAGCTACCCGGGGAACCGCACGGGATTGCGCGTGGAGCGCCTTCCCACGAATAGCCCGGACGCGCAACTCTCTCGCTTCACCCTGTTTGACCCACACTGCGGCACGCATCTCGACGCACCGCGTCACTTCGTCGCACGGGGACTAGACGTCGCCCAGCTTTCGCTCGCGATCCTGCCGGCGACCGTCGTCGCGGCGGAGGGACCGCGCATCGGGCCAGAGGCGTTCGCCCAGCTCGGTCCGCTGCGCGGTCGAGCCGTGCTGGTGTACACGGGCTGGGAGATCCACGCAGGAAGCCGCGCCTACTATCGCGACTACCCCTGTCCGACCCCTGAGGCCGCCGCATGGCTCGTTGGGCAGGGCATCGCACTCCTTGGGCTCGACACCCCAAGTGCGGACCCCCTCGCGCAACCGCTCGTGTTTCCCGTTCACGAGACCGTCCTCGGGGCGGGTGTCCCGATCGTCGAAGGCCTGGTCGGTCTTGGCGGTCTCCTCAGCCTCGAGGCCCCGCTCTTCTTCCTGGGTCTGCCACTCAAGCTCGAGGGAGTGGAGGGCTCTCCCATCCGGGCCGCGGCGATGGTCGTCCTGGACTAGACTCCTTTCGGCCGGCGTCTTCGCGCCGCAGGGCCACTCCAGTGGAATCGCGCCGTGCGTGGCTCGTTCGCCTGCCGCCATTGCCGCCAGCGCGCGCTCGGCTGGCCGGCCGCACGGCTGTTTGGCCGCACGACCGCGGATTCCTGGACTCTGCCGCCGTGAGGCCAGGCCGGCCTTGGGCTAGAGATACACCGTATGGGGCTCCCTCTCGTTGGGCCGGAGGTACTCGATCTCCGTCGGCGCGACCTCGATGAGCGTGAAGCTGGCGTCGTCGGGGCCCTCCCAGTAGTTCTTGAAGAATGCCACGGCCTTGGACAACGCTTCGCGGGTCTTGGCGTCGATGACAAAGCGCGCCTCTCCTGCCAGACGAACGTACCCTTCGTGCCCACCCTTGGAGATCGGCACGCACAGTTCAATGTCCATGTTGCGCCGCATCTGTCTCCGTCTTCCCGTTTCGGGTCCCCGAGGTGATCCACAGCCGCTCGTCCCACACCACAAGGGCGACCGGCCGCACCCGCGGCTGTCCATCCTCGAGCGTCGCCAGATACGCGGTCGGCGCGCCCGTGAGATGCTCATGGACTTCTTTCTCTATTCCTTTACTTGTTTCCGCCATTGACCCTCCTTGTTCCCTCGACTACGTCACGCCTTATGCTCTAGGCGCCTTCAAAGCTTGTAGTCCTCGCGGGGTGGGCTCCAGGCGTCGTAGGCCTCGGTGGGCTCACCGAGGATCTGTGCTCCGTGCCGCACGCCCGGTGGAATGCACACGCCTTCCCCGGCTCGCAGCACACGGCGTTCCGTTCCCAGCTTGAACGCCATCGCCCCCTGAGTCACGATCGTGATCTGCTCGTTTGCGTGCGCGTGCTCCGGGACGACGGCGTACGGCACGAACGTGAAGAAGGTGAGCATCACGCCCTCCATCCACACGGCTCGGCGTCGAATGCCGGGGAGCATCTCGGCTTGCAGTAGGTTTTCGAGCTTGAAGAAACCCATGTCGCTCCTATTGTGTTGCCTTGGGTGCCAAGGATTCTACCCGCATCGGCCCGGGCACGCCTTCGCACGAGTAAGGCACCTCCCCTTGGGCGCTCCCACGTCTTAAGCGATCTGTCGCGGACTACGGAGACCGGTTAAACTCCCCGCCATCAATTCCAGGAGGCGACGATGTACACGCACCGCGAGATCACGGATCCCGGAGAAGTCCTCGACCTCGTCCGCTATGCCCACAGTATCCGCCATCCGGAGATCTCCGGCGTGGGCGAGTACCTCACAAGCGACCTGGCCGAGGGTCGGCGCCTATTCGGGGTGAGCGACGAAGAGCGACTCGTCGCGTGCTGGCTTCTTCACCCGTTCCGCATGCGCCTGCGCAACGGGCTCGTTTCCATGGGGGGAATCGGGCTGGTCGGGTCCCGGCCCGACGTGCGCGGCCAGGGGAGCGTTCGCTTCCTGCTCGAGAAGTCGCTTGAGACGATGCGCGAGGCGGGGCATGCCGTCTCGGTGCTCTATCCGTTCAGCCAGAGCTTCTATCGCAAGTACAGTTGGGAACTCTTCACTCAGACCAGGCGCTATGAGCTTCCGCTGGGGGCGCTCGAGATCCCTGGCGATCCGTCGCCGTCTCTTGATGCGATTCAGCTCTCCTATCCTGACGAAGCCACGAAGTCCTTCTACAACCGGTACGCGGCGTCGCACTACACGTTCGCCCAGCGAGGAGATCCGGAATGGAGGAAGGCCCTTCACCTGTGGCCTGACCACATCGCGCGGGGGGTCGTGAAGATCGCCGACGCAAAGAGGGTTGTGGGGCTCCTCGGGTACACGCTCTACCACCAGCCGCACAAGGAGGCCGCGACTCTCACCGTGCGCCTCTTCGCTCACTCAAGCGAGGAGGCGAAGCGCGCGATGCTTCGCTACCTCAAGCGGCAGTCACACCAGAACCCGACCGTCGAGCTGCATGTGCCGATGGACGAGGTCCTGTGGCCCTACCTCGCCGACGCCCAAAGCCAACACAGGATCCAGGACGAAGCGATGATTCGTGTCGTCGACCTCGAGCGGCTGGATCGCCTCGAGCTTGACGCGCCTGACACAGAGCTCAACGTCGAAGTCGCGGACTCGCAGGCGCCGTGGAACGCCGGCGTGTGGAGCCTCTGCGTCCGTGACGGGCGGCTCCGGGTCGATCACGGCTCAAAGGCTCTCCTGCGATGCGGGATCGGCGCGCTCTCCTCGGTCCTCTCCGGGTTCACCTCGTGTCGGGAGCTTATCGCCGCGCGACGGATCGAGGCCCTTCCGGGCTACGACGGAGCGGATCTCCCCAAGGTCACGACCCTCCTCGCCGACGGGTTCTAGCGCCGGCGAGGGGCTGGCAGCGCGGGCAGACGAAGCTTGCCGTGGACCCGGTCTTGATCTTTGCGACTGCCGTCCCGCATTCGGGGCAGGGCTTCCCTTCCCGATACCCGACTAGAAGGTCGGCCGCGGAGAACCCGCCTGGCTTGCCGTTGAGCCCCACTTCGTAGAACGCTCCGCCCTTCTCGATGCTCCGCGCCAGTTCGGTCTTGACGGCGCAGTGGAGGCGCTTGACGTCCTCGCCGGAGAGCGTGGGGATGGGCCGCAGAGGATGAAGCCCGGCCCGAAAGAGGGTGTCGTGGATGTAGGCGTTTCCGATGCCGGCGAGCTTCGACTGGTCGAGCAGGAACGCCTTGATCCCTCCGCGCCGACCCTCGATCAGCTTGCGGAATTGGGCAAGCCCAACCTCGAACGCGTCCGGGCCGAGCTGGGACACCATCGGGTGGTCCTCGAGCCGGCCCCGTGGGACGACGTGCGCGTAGCCGAACCACCAGAAGTTCACACTGAGCCAGCGGCCGTCGTCCAAGGCGAAACGGACCCGCCACTTCTCCGGAAGCGCGTCCGGGAGGACGAGAAGGATCTCGCCGCCCATCCCAAGGTTCAGAAGAAGGATGTGGCCGGTCGTCTCGACGACGAGCCACTTGCCGCGATGCCGAACGCCCAAAACCGCCGCACTAACGAGAGCTCGCGTGAACTCCTCCACCGGCACGTTTAGACACTTGGGCTGAAGCACTTCGATCTCGCGGATCTTCCGGCCGGGGAGGGCTTCGTCCATCTCCCTCGCGCGGCAGACGATCTCAGGCAGTTCGGGCATGGGAGCCTCCTTCGCCTCACCGGGCCGGCGTAGTATAGCCGACGCGACATTCGTCCAGGATCGGCCTTGAGAAAGAAGGTGGCACTGGCAGGGGCTTGACCGATATGGTTTGATATCGTATTGTTCGGCCTCAACCTATGGGGTGGAGGTGCGGTTACGATGGACGATGAGTCGAGGAAGGCCGCTCTCGAGCTCTTGGCAACCGCCGAGGACGCCT
>Ga0315278_10000950_pt1 | contig 24988 bp, 18 predicted proteins | sample YL17G06_0_MG_FD_203880 | JGI IMG/M metagenome (GOLD analysis project Ga0315278, IMG submission 203880) | Sediment microbial communities from Yellowstone Lake, YNP, Wyoming, USA - YL17G06_0 | ecosystem: Environmental > Aquatic > Freshwater > Lake > Sediment | place: USA: Wyoming | collected... | reverse complement strand
TGGCCGCGGAGCACGTGGAGATCCCGGTGCAAGCCGCGCAGGCAGTGGCGGCCGCCAAGCGAGAGGGTCACCGCGTGGTTGCCGTCGGTACGACGACCGTGCGTGCTCTCGAGGGCGCACTCGGCGATCTCGCGCCTCGGGCGCGCTCGACGGAAGTTGACGCCTTCATCGTACCGGGCTTTCGCTTCCACGTGGTGGATGCGCTGATCACGAACTTCCATCTGCCGCGCTCGACGCTGCTCATGCTCGTGGCGGCGTTCGCGGGCAGGGAGCTCGTGCTCGATGCCTACCGCGAAGCAGTCGCCGAGCGCTACCGTTTCTACAGCTACGGCGATGCCATGCTGATCGTATGACCGAGCGGCCGTTTCGTTTCGAGGTGCTTCGGCGGGACGTGGAAAGCCGAGCGCGGAGTGGCCGCATCGTGACCGCACGAGGCACCGTGCAGACGCCCGCGTTCATGCCGGTCGCGACGGTCGGGGCGGTGAAGGGGATCACGCCGGACGAGCTCCGCCGCCTCGGTGCCGAGATCGTGCTCGCCAACGCATATCACCTGTTTCTTCGGCCTGGTGCGGACGTGATCCGAGAGCTCGGCGGTCTCTCCAAGTTCATGGGTTGGGACGGGCCGGTGCTCACGGACAGCGGTGGATTCCAGATCTTCAGCCTCGCAGGGCTCGTGCGCCTCGGCGACGAAGGCGTGCGCATCCGCTCTCATCTCGATGGCTCGATCCACGACTTGACCCCGGCTCGGGTAGTCGAGATCGAGGAGGCGCTCGGCGTCGACATCTTGATGCCGCTCGATGACTGCCCGCCGTATCCCTCCGAGCAGGGTCGCGTCGAGGAATCCGTTTCGCGCACCGCCCGCTGGCTCGGTCGCTCTCGAGCCGCTTGGAAGAGCGAGGGGGCGCTGTTCGGTATCGTCCAAGGCGGCGTGTTCGAGAATCTGCGGGCACGGAGCGCGGAGCTCGCGGTTGGCCTCGATCTGCCCGGCTACGCCGTCGGCGGCTTGTCGGTCGGCGAGCCGCGCCCGCTCTTCTACGAAGTCGCTTCGGCGACCGTCGATCGCCTGCCCTTCGAGCGCCCGCGCTATCTGATGGGAGCCGGGACCCCCGAGGATCTCGTCCGGCTAGTGTCGATGGGTTACGATCTCTTCGATTGCGTGCTGCCGACTCGCAACGCGAGGAACGGGACGCTCTTCACGTCGACCGGCCGATTGAACATCCGCAACGCCCGGTTCGCACGCGACCCCACACCCATCGATTCACGCTGCGACTGTCCCGTTTGCCTGCGCTTCAGCCGCGCCTATCTGCGTCATCTGGCCGTCGCCGGAGAAATCCTCTCGGCCGTGCTCAACACGGTTCACAATCTCGCCTTCTATCTGAAGCTGCTCGGCGACATGCGCCGAGCACTTGAGCAGGAGCGGTTTCCGGAATACACATCCCGGATACTCGTCGACCTGTCGGGGGAGGGTGAGGAGGGAAAATGAATCAGCTGGTACTCGCCCAGTTGGGGGGTGGGGATGGGCCCTCGGCCTTCGGGCCGGCGGTGATGATGACGGCGATCTTCGCCATCTTCTACTTCCTGGTGATCCGCCCGCAGCAGACCAAAGAGCGCCAGAAGGATGATTTCCGCAGCAAGCTGAAGAAGGGCGAGGAGGTGCTCGCGGCGGGCGGACTCTACGGGCGCGTCGTCGACATCAAGGGAGCGGTGATCTCGGTCGAGATCGCTCCGAACGTCCGCGTGCGTGTGGACCGCAAGAGCATCGAGCCGTTGGCCGCGCGACCTGCCAAGGCGGAGGAAAAGGAAAGCAGCGGATCATGAACCGCAACCTCCTCTATCGGACGCTGATCGTGGCCGCGGTGACCTTTGCCGCCGCGATCTATCTCCTCCCGTCGCTGGTGGGCGCGCTGCCGTCGTGGTGGAAGTCCGTCCTGCCGGATCAAGCGATCCGCCTCGGGCTCGATCTGCAGGGCGGCATGCATCTCGTGCTCGAGGTGCAGACCGAGAAAGCGCTCGAATTCAGCGTCGAGCGCACCGTCGAAGATCTCAAACGCGAGCTTCAGAGCGCGCACGTGCCGGTTGCGGGAATCGCCCGCGACCAGAGCCGGGCGATCGACGTCCAGCTCACCGAGGGCGGGAAGGCCGATCAGGTCGCCGGGATCATGAAGGACCGCTTTCCCACCTATCAGCGGGTCACCGCCGACGTACCCGCAGGGCAGCTCAGGTACACGCTGACGCCGAAGGAGATCGAGCGCATCCAGGAGTTCGCGGTCGAGCAATCGCTCGAGACCGTGCGCAACCGCGTCGACCAGCTCGGTCTCTCCGAGCCGATCATCCAGCGCAGTGGAACCGATTCGATTCTCGTCCAGCTGCCGGGAGAGACCGATCCCGAGCGCGCCAAGGGGATCATCGGCAAGACGGCGATTCTCGAATTCAAGATCCTCGCCGAGAACAAGACCGCGGAGAGCGTGCTCGGCGGTGAAGATCCCTGCCGGCTGCGTGATCCGGAACGCAGCCAAGCGCTCGCGCGCGCGAGCAGCCGAGCGGGCGGCGGGCTGGAGGTGCTCTGCGGCATGGAGACCGAGCCGCTGTCGGGGCACAGTCGGCCGATCGCCTATCTGATTGAGAAGAAGACGTTGATGACCGGCGAGGTGATCGCCGACGCGCGGCCGCGGCCCGACACGAACGTGCCGGGCAACTACCTCGTCGAGCTCACGTTCAATGCGCGCGGAGCGAATCTCTTCGAGGACATCACCTCGAAGAACGTGGGCCGCCGGATGGCGATCGTGCTCGACAACACGGTGTACTCCGCGCCGCGCATCCAGGAGCGGATCGCCGGAGGCCGCGCGATCATCACTGGCAGCTTCGACATTCGCGAAGCGCGCGATCTCACGATCGTGCTCCGGGCCGGGGCGTTGCCGGCTCCGGTGACCATCGCCGAAGAGCGCACCGTGGGCCCATCCCTCGGCCGTGACTCGATCCATCAGGGGATGCTTTCTTTCGCGGTCGGAGGCGGATTGGTCGTCGTGTTCATGGCGATCTACTATCGAGGGGCCGGTCTGCTCGCGGACGCCGCGATGCTGATCAACGTCGCCTACATGCTCGCCGGGCTCGCGGCGTTCGGTGCCACGCTCACGTTGCCGGGCATCGCCGGCATCGTGCTCACCATGGGCATGGCCGTGGATGCGAACGTGCTGATCAACGAACGGATCCGCGAAGAGCTCCGCGCGGGCAAGACGGTCCGCGGCGCAGTCGAAGCGGGCTACGAGCGTGCGTTCCCGGCGATCGTCGACACCCACGTGACGACGTTTCTGTCGGGATTGATCCTGTTCCAGTTCGGCTCCGGACCGGTGAAAGGCTTCGCGGTCATGCTCTGCATCGGTCTCGTCACCACGATCTTTACGGCCTACTTCTGCACGAGGGTCTGGCACGACATTCGCGTTCAAGTGCACAAGATTCGTGCCGTCTCCATCTGAGGGCGCGCCGCATGTTCGAACTGATCAAGCCGGGAACCAACATCGACTTCGTCGGCTATCGCTTCTATGCCGTGAGCGCATCGATCGTGGTCATCGTGGTCGGCATCGTGTCGCTGTTTCTTCGCGGCGTGAACTACGGTATCGACTTCGCGGGTGGCACGCTGGTGCAAGTCAAGTTCCAGCAGCCCGTCTCGATCAACGACATTCGCGCCGCCCTGGAGAGCATCTCGGCCAAGGACGTGACCGTGCAAGACTTCGGTACGGGACGGTCGAACGAGTTCATCGTGCGGATGCTCGAATCCGACCCGGAGCTCAAGCGGGGGCTGCCGCAGCAGGTCGGCACCGCCCTCGGCGAGCGCTTCAAAGGGAAGAGCGACTTCGAGGTGCTGCGGGTAGAAAGCGTCGGCCCTCGTGTCGGGAAAGATCTCCGGCAGCGGGCGGTGCTCGCCGTTCTGGCCGCCACGATGGTGATGGGAGGCTACATCGCGGTGCGCTTCGAGCCGCGATTCGGCATCGGTGCGGCGGTGGCGTTGCTCCACGATGTGATGGTGGCGGTGACCGCGCTGTCCCTGACGCGCCTGGAGTTCGACCTGACCACGGTGGCGGCGCTTTTGACGATCGTCGGCTATTCCGTGAACGACACCGTGATCGTGTCCGACCGAATCCGCGAGAACATGCGGAAGAATCGTCGCGAGCCGCTGGCCTCGGTGATGAACCGCAGCATCAACGAAACGCTCAGCCGCACGATCCTCACGGCCGGAACGGTGCTGCTCGTCTTGCTGGCGCTGTTTTTTCTCGGCGGCGAGATCATCCACGGCTTCGCCTTCACGTTGCTCGTCGGCGTGATCGTCGGCACGTATTCCTCCATCTACATCGCGAGCCCGATCGTTCTCTACATGGACTTCAAGCCGCGCGCGCGGGCCAAGGCTGCAGCGTAGGCATCGTGCAGGCTCGATGACGCGAACGGCGAACCGCTGGTCGCTGATCGAGCCCGACGCCGGCGCGGAGGCGGTGCTCGAGCGCGAGCTCGGCGTCCGGTCTCTGCTGGCGAGGCTGCTCGTGAACCGCGGTCTGCGTGGGCCGGCGATCGCCGCGGGCTTCCTCGATGCCTCGTTGTCGCGAAGTCTCCGCTCGCCGATGCTCTTCGGGGACATGCAGACGGCGGCGCGTCGGATTCTCGAAGCCGTGCGGCGCCGGGAGCGGATCGCGATTTACGGCGACTACGACGTGGACGGAATCACGGCGAGCACGCAGCTCGTGCTGTTCCTGCGCGAGCTCGGGTGCGAACCGATGCTGCACATTCCCCACCGCATGCGCGACGGCTACGGGCTCAAGGTCCTGGCGCTTCGCGAACTCGGCGAACGCGGCGCTCGGCTGGTGATCACCGCCGACTGCGGCGCCGCGGCGCATGCGGAGATCGCCGAAGCGGGGCGTCTCGGTCTCGAGCTGATCGTTTGCGACCATCATCAGAACCCGGCCGTGCGGCCTCCCGCCCTGGCGGTCCTCAACCCAGTCGTCGCCGACGCCGGCTTCCCGTTCGCCGGGCTCAGCGCTGCGGGAGTCGTCTTCTACTTGTTGATGGGTACGAGAATGCTGCTCCGCGAGACGGGCGGTGCCGTACCGGACCTCAGGCGTTATCTCGATCTGGTTGCCCTCGGTACGGTCGCCGATCTCGTTCCCCTCCTCGAGGAAAATCGCGTCCTGGTGAAATACGGCTTGCGGGAGATCGGCCGAAACCAACGGCCGGGATTGCAGGCGCTCCTCGAGGTGAGCGGCGTCGAGGAGGTGACGATCGACACCCTCGGCTTCCGCCTCGGGCCGCGCCTGAACGCAAGCGGGCGGCTGGCAGATGCCACCCGGGCGGTGGAATTGCTCACCAGCCGCGACCTGACGGTTGCCCGCCCACTGGCGAGCGAGCTCGACGCTCAGAACCGCGAGCGACGCGGCATCGAGGGAGCGATCGTCGAGGAAGCCGAGCGGATGATTGCCGCGATGGAGGACCGCGAGCGGCGCCGAAGCTTCGTGCTCGCCTCCGAGGGGTGGCACGCGGGCGTCGTCGGGATCGTCGCTTCTCGTGTGGTCGAGCGTCATTTCCGACCCGTGGTGCTACTCGCCATCGAAGGCCACATGGCGCGGGGCTCGGCACGAGGAATCCCGTCGGTCCATCTCTTCGAGGCGCTCCGCCGCTGCGGGGATATGCTCGAGCGCTATGGCGGTCATCGCATGGCGGCCGGCATGACGATCCGCACCGAGCGCCTGAAGGAGTTTGCCGATCGATTCGAGGACGCCATCGCGACGACGACACCGGAGGCGGGATTCGTTCCCGAGCTTCTCGTCGACGCGCGACTCGACCCCGAGGATCTGGGCCCGGAGACGATGGAAGACCTCGAAAAGCTCGAGCCCTGCGGGCAAGCGAACCCGCGCCCATTGTTTCTCGCCGAGGGGCTGGAGGTCGTCACGAGCCGAATCGTCGGCGAACGCCACCTCAAGCTCGGCTTGCGACGCGGTGGAGCCCGCAAGACCTTTGACGCGATCGCATTCGGCAGAGCGGACCAACAGCCGGCGGCCGGCACGTCCATTGACCTCGTCTTTAGCCCGGAGATCAGCCGATGGAACGGCTACGACCGGCTTCAGTTGGTCGTCAAGGATCTGCGAAATTCATCCGCTAAAACAAATGGTTGAGAATAATTTCCAACTGGGTCGAGAGTTTCTTGACGGTTGTAACACGCGGTGTTAGAAATTTCGCTTGACGGTCGACTTGCATCCGGAGCCCGGCTTGTAGACCAGATTCTCCGCGGGGATAGACGGATGATCGAAAAAGACGATGTTCTTTTGAACAGCAAAGAGGTCGCGCGACTGCTGGATCTGAGTCCGGACACCGTCAACGAATTCGCGCGCAAGAGCATTCTTCCGGCGTTCAAGAAGGGCAGGCAGTGGCGCTTCCGCAGACGCGACGTCGCCTCGTTCAAGCGCCAGTTGCACGGAGCAACGGCAGCTTAAATAGCGAGCTGCTCCAGCGTCTCTTCGATTTCGAGAGTCAGTGACGAGCGGGGCGTTATTGGCGGTTCCTTTGCGAGACGGTTTGTGCCAGGAAGCAAGCGAGGGTTGAAGATGGCGCTAGCCGGAGCCGAGCCGCACGAGAGCAAGATCTACTACGAGTTTTCCCATCTCTACGATCGGATCTTCACTCGCTTCTTCTTCCCGCGCATCGTCTCCACTCTGCGTAGCCTAAACATTCCGCCGGGTGCGACGGTCCTCGAGGTGGGCGTCGGTACGGGCCTCTCGCTCTCGGCGTATCCGCGCCACGCTGAGGTCACCGGCATCGACTTGGCCCCCGAGATGCTCGAGCAAGCGCAGGGAAAGGTCAGTCGCGAAGGCTGGCGACACGTCCGTCTCTGTCAGATGGACGCGCTCGACCTGAAGTTCTCCGACGGCGAATTCGACTACGTGACCGCATTCCACGTCGTCAGCGTCGTTCCCGACCACGGCGGTCTGATGAGGGAGATGGTGCGAGTGTGCAAGCCGGGCGGCACCCTGGTGGTGATCAACCACTTCCGCAGCGACCGGCGTTGGCTGGCCAAGGTCGTGGACAAGCTCGATCCGATCACTCGCAAGCTCGGCTGGCGGACGACGCTACAGTGGCCCGAGCTGTTTGCGCATGTGCCGCTACGCATCGAACGGCGATTCAAGACCTCGCAAAGCTCGCTCTTCACGGTGCTCATCGCCAAAAAGCCGATCGAGAGCGCTGCCTGTTGTCGGACCGCCGCGCCCTAGCGTTGAAGCGAAAATCCTTGGACGCGTAGAGCGTGCCGAGCCCGCACCCGACCGGGACGCGTCGCGACCGCCCGATGAGTCGCGGAGCCGTCCTTGGAGGCGCGAGAGGCGACTAGGAAGGAGCTCGTGGCGGCCCAGCCGGGTGCGGGCTCGGCACGCTTCTTGGTCGAAATTGGTTTCGCTTCAAGGCGAGCGCTACTGCACGAGCGGCTTCTTCGGCGCGAAGGGGATGATGCCGACGAACCCATCGCTCCCGCGTCGGCCCCGGATCCGTTGGCCACGTTGCGGGTAGTTGCCGGAAAGCTCCGCCGTTGAAAACCTGCGCGCGCCTTCAGCGGTGACGAACGATCCAGCGGCGTGGAACAACCCGCCAGACGATTGCCGCGAGCGGCGCGCCGATGAATCCGCCGACGAGTATGGCGCCGATCAGCGACCGGAGCTGGGGGTGCGGCGACGCCCACCACAGATATTCGTAGACGACGAAGAACGTCACGCACGCGGCCATCGTCACCGAACCGTCGCCGTCGAGCCATTTCTCCAACACCAGAGCACCGATCATTCCGGCGACCCCGAGGACCGGGAAAAGCCAAGGGTTCATCGCCGGGTAGACCGCAATGCGTAGCTCGGACTCGAGGGAGGGATCGACCTCGGCGAGGCGCACGCTCGCGGCGGCGGGCAGGGTTCTGACATGGCGTTGCGAAGTGTGCTGGATCTCTACGACCGTCGTGCCGCGACGTCCGAGGCGCTGGCGCGCGAAGCTGTCCTCGAAGTTGCCGTCGATCGCCAGTGGAGCGCCGCCAGCGGCCGCGATTTCCAGTCGGTAGTGCCCGAGGCGGTTGCCCTGGCCCTGGGTTGCGACGAAGCGGCCATCGACAACCAGCGCGTGCGTGCCCGCCGGTAGAGAGATCGCCTCGCCTCCGGAGCGGAGGACGCCGTCCACGGTCGGAGGGCCGGGGAAGTTGCAAAGGTAGAACGTGAGGAAGAGGAGCAGGCCCCAGCCGCAGGCGAAGCCGAGCGAGGAATAGCGCCGATATGTATCCTCGGCGAGCACGTGCTGACGAAACGAGGCGAAGAGCGCAAGCACCAGCAGGGAGCCGGCCACGCCCACGACGGCGACGGGCTCTGAACAGACGTCGATCGCCGAGAGCAACCAGAATAGCGCGGCGGCCGTGAGCGAGAGCGTGGGAACCACCCAGCTCCCGAGCGCCTCGAGCATCATGATACGGAAGATCGGGGGCGACTGGGCCCATCGCGTTGGCGCGACTGCGGCTCCCGGCCGCTTCGGCCGAGCGGGGATCTGCTTCCTCGTGCCCATCGAGGGTTCGCCCCGGGCGCTATCCGATGAAGGTTCTGCTGTCAACGAGCCTGCGGAGCCGGTTCGACGGGCGCGGGCAGAGGGCGGCCGCACGCGTCGGGTGGCTCCATCGGCAGAGACGAGTAGACGGCAAACACTTCGTTCGGACGGACGAAGGCTCGGAAGAGCACGGCCATGATGTCCATCTGCGAGGTATACTGGTCGAGGGCACGGCCCTTGCCTTCCAACTCGGCGGCGCTCAGATCGAGAGACCGCCAGGTCGCGCTGCCGCACGAGACGTTCGGAGGCGGCCCGAGAGCCGTTCCCTCGCTGAAGCCCGGCCAGTCCGGACGGTGCACGGTGTAGGCGAGCACCTGCGGCGCGTCGAACTTTGGATTCGAAGCGTTCAAGCGCCGGAGCGCCCGCACCACGAAATGAAAAGCGGCGCAGTGGTCCGGATGAATGTCCCACGGCCCCGTCACCGCGATCCATTGCGGATTGATGTGTATGATCAGGCGCGCTAGCTCGCGCTCGAGAGCGACGCCGGAATAGGCCGTGGCCGGGTCGAGGCTGCCGGGGTAGGGCGGCCGGCTGTCGCGCGTATAGGGAGACATGAAGCCGTCCTTAGAGCTCCAGTACGTGGTCAGGAGATCGAGAAGACCGCCGTCGGGAAATCCGAACACGAAGAGGCTCTTCTGACTGATCGAGATCGCCTGCAGGGCGCGCAGCGCTTCATGTAGCCGCTCTTCTCCGTAATTGACGAAGTCTTTGGCCTTTGGCTTCAGCTTGCCGGTCTCGAGCTCGACACCGTCGAGGTACCCATCTCCGCTCGTCAAGTACGCCACGGTCACTCGGCCGCGATGCTTCTGAACGCGTTGCATGAGCCCGGCCGCGCCGAGCGTCTCGTCGTCAGGGTGAGGGGCGATGACGAGCAGATGAAGCCGTTCGCCGACCTCCAGCCTCTGGTCTGCGAATCGCGCCGGATCCAAATCGCCGGGAGCCGCGCGTGCAACGGCGATCGTGAACAGAAGCAACGCGAATGCACTCGGCCGGCGGAGCGCGCTTCGGTCGAGGCGTCCCGCCGTCATTGCCCTGGACGCTCGACCGGCGCCCGAGGCCTGCTCGCTTGCGAACGACCCACGGCGAGCATGGGGCGCAGGAACAGCAGCGTGAGCGCAAGCGGCAGCACGTAGTAGCTCGCACGGAAGATCACCGTCGCGACGACGGCGGTCTCGAGCGGCACACCGAAGGCGGCGAATACCGCCGCCATGGATCCCTCCATGATCCCAAGTCCGCCTGGAACCAGATTGATGATGGAAAGAAAGACGCCCGTCGAGAAGCCGATGACGACGAGATGCATCGGCACGGGGTGCTCGACGCTATAGAAGGCGGTGTACAAGGTCAAGAGCATGAGAAACCAATCGATGCCGATGTAGGCGAGCGGCGCGATCATCCGCATTCCGCGTGCCATCAGAAAGTCGACGCCCTCGTGGAGCTCGGCCTCGAACAACGTCAAGCGCGCGCGAATCGTGCCGCCGCGGTGGTGTAGCGCGCGTGAGAGCAGGCCGGGGATGCGGAGGAGCAGAGCGAACAACTTCAGGCGAGCGGTCCGCGAGGTGACGACGGCCACCGCCCCGGAGCAGAGCAGCAGCGCCAGTAGAAACAGGAACGCAACGATGAATTCGGACGACCCGCGGAGCTGCCCCTCGAACAGTAGGCTCAGGAGACCCCAGAAGAGGAACCCGAGCAGCACGAAGTTGGTGAGAAACGTCTGTGCCAGCGAGATACTGACGGCATTTCCCGAGCTCATGCCGTGCTTTTGAGAAAAAAAGTAGCTGCGCAGCGCGAGCCCGGAAAGACCGCCCGTCGAAAACACGTAGTTCACCGCGGTGGACGCGAGAGTGATCTTCAGCATCTCGCCAAACGGCAGACGCAGACCAGCGGCGCCCGCGATGCGTTGATACGAAGCCGTCATGGCCGCGTAGCTTCCCGCCGAACAGAGTACCGGAAGCAGAAGCATGGTCGGTCGAATGCTTCCCGCCACTCGCACCAGCGCTCGAGCGTCGATGGCGATGACGATCATGGCGATCGCCGCGATGGCGAGCACCAGACCGAACAGCAGCCACCGGCGCGAGCCGCGGCGGGACAGGGCTTCAGGGGATACTCGCGGCTCGGTCATGGATCGCGCCGGACGAGCAGCGCTGAGGGCGGACCCTAACACGCGAGTTCGGAGGTGACAATTCACCGCGCCGCATGAGCGGAGACCCAAGGCTCGCTTGGAAGCGCTCGGCTTTTTGTTTATTCCGTCTTTGGACGCGTGAGACGGGAATGGGGATCGGGAGAGCAGCCTGGCGCATCGGCCTCGCGGCGCTTCTCCTGATCGTCACGTTGGGAATCGTTTTCGGCCACCGGGCCGGTGCCGACTTCCTCCGCGATCTGTTGGTACGGGAGCTCGCGCGAGCGGCGGGCGTGGACCTCAGGATCGGGGCGATCGAGCTCTCGCTACTGCCACCGCGCGTCGCGGCGCGCGAGGTCACGGTGTCGAAGGGCGGGGAACGGTTACTGGCCGCGCGCACGGTGGAACTCGATCTCTCGGTATGGCGCTCGCTCTGGGACGGGACCTGGATCGCAGACGTTTCCGTCGACGGGCCCGAGATCGTCACGGGTGACCAGACCGAGATTTGGCGCGCGCTCGAATCGTCCGTTCATTCGCCGACGGCGACGCCGTTGGCGAAGCCGGTGTTTTTACCGCGCAGGCTGACGGTGCGCTCGGGTCGGATCGAGCTTCAGCTCTCGCGGGCTCGCCTGCGCACCGAGATTGCCGATATTTTTCTCGAGGTCACGTTGAGCGGGCTGCTTCGCCACCGCATCGCATTCGACGGCACGGGCCGCGTCACGGTCGAGCGCGATGGCAAGCGGCTAGAGCTCACTCGGGTGGCCGCGCGCGGCCGTACCTCGGCAAGCGGCGTCGTCGTCGATTCCGGAGTGATCGACGGACAATCGGGGTCCATGCGTTGGAGCGGCGAGCGCGACGGGGACCGGCTGCGCGGGCGAATCGACTGGGACGCTGCGCTCGACCCTGTTTTCGCCCTGCTGCCGGAAGCGGGAGTGGTGCGCGGGGCTGGGCGGATTCGCGCGACCGTGGGAGGCACGACGGCCCGCCCGGAGATCAGCGCCGATCTCGAAGCGCGCGCGGTTCGCATCGGCAAGGTCGAGTTCTCGGGCGGCGGGCGGTTGAACAGCAAAGGCGATGAATGGACTCTCGACCCGGTGCGCGCGGAGATTTTCGGGGGAGAGGCCCAGGGGAGCGCCCACGGGAAGCTCGCGATTCGAGTCCCGTTCGAGGGACGAGCACGCTTCACCCGATGGGATCCGGCGGTGTTCATAGAGCTCTTCGGTACGCGAACCCCGCTCCGCGGCGCCTGGAGCGGCGAAGCGCAGATCGGCGGAAGTCTGTTCGGAGCGGACGATTGTCACGGCAGCGGCCGCTTCACGCTCGAACAAGGCGGCAGCAAGCTCGACGGCGCTGCCGCGTTTTCGGTGGGCAAGAACAGTACCGAAGTCGAGGGCAGCGCAGAGGCGGGACCGGATGATCGGTTACGTGCGCGATATCAGGTCGTCGACCACAGCAAGATCAGCGGAGAGGTCGATGGCAAGAGCCGGCAGCTCGGGGTCTTTGGCGCGTTCGTCGGCCTGCGGCTCGAGGGCGCGGGGCGAGCGCGCGCGGAGTTCCTCGGCACGGTGGAGCGCCCGGTCTTCAGAGGCGAGGGGGACTTCGTCAGTCTCGCCGTTCAGGGTGTTTCCTTCGGTGCGGTCCGCGGACCGTTCGAAATCTCTCGCGACGGCTTCCAGTCGTCCAAGGTCGACCTCGCGAATGGCCAAATTCAGGTGTCTGGGCGAATCGCATTGAACGCGGCGCAGCAGAACGAGTGGTCGGCGGCCATTCACCGGGCCTCGCTCGGCCAAGCGGCGCCGGCCTTGAAGCTGCGCTGGCCGAGGTTCCCGGATCTCGACGGTAGAGTCGATGGCGCGGTTCAGGCGTCGGGTCCGTGGGCGAGCCTGCGGCTCACCGGCCGCGCCCAACTCACCGAGGCCGCGGTTGCCGGCGAGCGAGTCGGGGAGGGCACGGTCGAAGTCACGCTGAGCGGGGGTCAATGGGCCGGCCGCGGTACTTTTCGACGGCCGGACGGCGCGGTGAGCATGCTCCGTGTGGCGCTGGAGCCGGATGGAAAGCTCTCGGTTGATGCCGCGGCGAGCGGCTGGCGACTGGAGGAGCTGGAAGCGCTCCATGGTCGGGTGCCGAATCTGGCCGGCGGAGTTATGCTCGAGGCCTCTTTGGCGGGCTCGGTATCGCGGCCGCTTGGTGATGTCTCGCTCGCGCTCTCGGATCTCCGGCTCTCGGGTCAGGCGCTCGGCAACGGCACGCTGCGGCTGCACACCGACAGAGATCGGGCGGCGATCGAAGCCACGCTGGCGGAAACACTCCATGTGTCGGGCGAGGCGGAGGTCGGTCTTCCGTACAGGTTCCATGCGCGCGCGAAGTGCCGTGGTTTCGATGTGGCGCGACTCGTCCCGACGGCGCCCGGTGTGGCGATCCGCATGGACGGCGATGCGGAGCTCGGCGGTGACGTTCGGCAACCCCTCGAGCAGGGGGGCGCGCGCATCGCCGCGATCACGATCGAGCGTGGCGCCCACAAGCTCGAGAACCCCGCGCCGATCGTGATCCGCGTCGCCAACGGCAGGGTGGATGTTTCGGATGCGGAGCTCGTTGGAGCCGGTCAGCACGTCGTCGCCAGTGGCCGATGGACGCCTGAGGAAGCCGACGTTCATGCCTCGGCGAGCGGCGATCTCGAGCTCCTCGAATCGCTGAGCGCGACCGTTGCATCCGCACGCGGCCGGATCGGGGCCGAGGTCCGCGCGTCTCGCCGCGGCGAGGAGCCTTGGCGATATCGGGGGCGAGCGAAGCTAGACGGCGGAGCCCTCGATCTCGCCTTCCTCGTCGGCGTGACCGATCTCGTCGGCGAGGTCGATTTCGAGGAGCGGAAGCTCGAGCTCCGCGAGCTCACCGGTAAGCTCGGCGGCGGCGAGTTCCTCGTCGCCGGCACCTTCGGCCTCGACAGCGGCTGGGATCTCGGCTGGGCGATTCACGACGCCAGCCTCGGCGTGCCGAGTTGGCTCGATTACCGCGCGAGCGGTAACGGACGCCTCCTCGGGGCGATTGCCGCACCAGAGCTCGGCGGCGAGATCGAGATCGCGCAGGCGATCTACGATCGGCGGATCGAGTGGGCGGAATTCCTCCCGTGGTTTCGCAAGCAGGCGAGCCCAGGCCGCGCCGGCACCGCCCTGCCCGTCGGCTTGGACCTTCACCTGGTCGCCGATGGGGGCCTCTTCGTCGACAACAATCTCGCCAAGGCGGAGATGCGCTCGGATGTGCGAGTACACGGTGGCCGTGAGACGCCTTTGACCTGGGACGGCTCCATCGAGGTGCTGAGTGGCGAGTTCGTGTTCCGCCGCCGCCGCTTCACGATCACGTCCGGAAACGTGCGGTTCCAGGATGAGCGGCCGACGAACCCGGATCTCGAGTTCAGCGGCGAGACCCGCGTCGACACGCGCGACGCAGGATACGCGATCCAGGTTCGCGTCAGCGGCACGGCCGATGACCCGCGAATTCAATTCACCGCCGACGATCCGACGCTCACCGAAAACGACGTGCTCGCGCTCGTTACGTTCGGACGCACAGTCTCGCAGCTGCAAAGTCAAGGGGCGGGAATCGACCTGAGCGACGTGTTAGCGCTGACGACCGGGCCGCAAGCGGGGAAGGTCGAAGAGCGCATCCATACGCTCTTCCCGGTCGACCGGATCGAGGTCGAGCCCTCGTCTTCGCGGGGCGGCGGCACCTCTTCGCGGGGCGGCGGCACCAACGAGCCTAGGTTGAGGGTCGCCAAGGACCTGACCGAGCGTCTGAGCGCGGTCGTCGGAACCGGTCTCGGCAGCGAGCGTGGTCAAGACGTCGGCCTCGAGTACCAGGTGACGCGTCGCTTCTCTCTCCAGGGGGTCTGGGAGTCGCAGACGCAAGACCGAGCAGGGGCGTTCGGCGGAAACCTGAAGTTCCATGTGCCCTTCCGCACGCTGCCGAGGTTCTCGCTGTTGCCGCGGTGCCCTCTGTCCCACCCGGGAGAGCCGTGAGGCTCACGAAATGCTGGGTCGTAGCCCTGCTAGTGGCGAGTCTGGCCAAGGCCGAAGTGGCGCCGGAAGCGCTCGGATCGGTCGTCGGCGCCATCGACTTCGAAGCACCCGGCCGCATCGATCGCAGCGACTATCTGCGCGAGCTGCCGCTGCAGGCGGGGCAGCCGCTCTCCCGCGAGGCCCTCGACGAGAGCGTTCGGTGGCTCCGAGCGAAGAAGATATTCGCGTCGGTGGAGGTCGATGCCACCGCCCACGACGGCAGGGCAGACGTGACGTTCCATCTCGAGCCGCTGCCGTTCGTGGTCGCCGTCGGCGCCTCGGGCGAGCACGCCGTGGACGAAGAGACGCTGCTGCGGAGCGCGCGCATCCGCGAAGACGAGCCACTCTCCTCGGATAAGATCGAGGCGGCCAAGAGGCGCGTCGCCGACCTCTACGCGGAACGTGGCTACCGGCAGACGAAGGTCGAGATCGATCAGCAGGTCGTGCGTCCGGGACAGATTGACGTGACCGTGCGAGTGGAAGAAGGCACGGCCGTGAGAGTGGGCGAAATCGTGCTCGACGGGCTCCCCTCCGATCTCGACGGTGAAGCGCGTCGAGCGCTCTCGCTGCAACCGGGAGACGTCGCCGCCACCGATATCCTGTCCACCGGCCGCAAGGCGCTCCTCCGCTTTCTGCGCATCCGGGGCTTCTACGAGGCCGAGGTGGCGGCCTCCGAATCGACCAGCGAATCGCTCTGCTCGCTCCACTATCAGATCCACCTCGGCCCGCAGTTTGTGATCGAGGTCACCGGCAACCACTCGATCTCGACGGCGGAGCTTCTGGCGCTGACCGATCTCGCCAACCGTCCGATCGTCACCAGCGGGACGTGGCGACTCATGGCGCTGCGCATGCAGGAGTACTACCGGGAGAATGGATTCGACTTTGCCGAGATTCGCGTCGAAACGTTCGGGGATGATCCTCGACGCGTCCAGTTCGAAGTCCGCGAGGGGGAGCGCGTCTACGTGCGAGAGATCCTCTTTCGCGGAAATCATGCGCTTTCCGATCACGAGCTCCTGCGGGAGATGCATACGGAAAGAAAATCGTGGCGGCGCTTTCCCGGTACGGTTGGCGGCATTTTTCGTCGCGACGTTCTCGCCGACGACGTCGAGCAAATCCGCAAGCGCTATCGGAACCACGGATACCTGCAGGCGGAGGCGACGGACGTCCAGACCGAGCTCTCGGCGGACCATCGCTGGGTCACGGTGACGATTACGATCTCCGAGGGCCGGCAAACGCGGGTCGGGTCGGTCGATGTGGCCGGCGGCGACGCGGCACTCGGCGAGCGGCACGTGGATCTGGCGCTCGAAGCCGGAAAACCATTTCGGCCCGACGCGCTCGAAACCGATCGGCGAGCGCTTCGGACCCGCCTCGCCGTAAGCGGATTCGTAGACGCCAAGGTAACGTCCAACGTCACTCCCGCCGGCGTGCGAGGCGATGAAGACGTCGTCGAGGTGCAGTATCGGATCGAGCCGGGGGAGCAGGTTCGCATCGGCCGCATTCTCGTCCAGGGAAACTACTACACCCATGATTCGGTGGTCCGTCGTACGCTGCCCTTCGCACCGGGTGACCCACTCGATCCCGCGAAGTTGGCGGCCGCCCAGACCGACATCTACCGCCTCGGCCTGTTTCGCAGCGTCGTCGTTCGTTCCCTCGGGCAGAGCGGCACGGTCCGCGACGTGGCGGTGGAGGTCGGAGAGCGGCCGGGCGGTGAGTTTCTGTACGGCTTCGGGTACGACTCCCAAGCCGGTCTCCGCAACTTCATGCAGGTCGGCCACAAGAACCTGTGGGGAACGGGGGACCAGGTTTCGCTCCGTGGCGACGTCAATCTCGACTCGAGCAATTTCATGCCGGACGAGTACATCGTGTCGCTGGAAGGGAAGCAGCCGCACTTTCTCGGCAGCCCCTACGATCTCAAGGCGAACGTCGCCGGCCTGCAGAGCGAGCGCTCGATCGACGACTTCTCGATCCGCAAGATCAGCGTCTTCGCCGGTTTCGACCGCGAGTTCCTTCCCGGCCTTCGGGGTAGCCTCATGCACGAATTCGAGGACAGCGACACCTTCGACGTGGCTCCCGACGTGGTGCTCACCGGCCAGGACGTCGGACGACTGCGGACGGTGACTCTCAACCCGATCCTCCTCTACGACGGCCGCGACGACGCCTTCGCACCGAAGCGGGGCGTCTTCGAGTCGCTACGACTCCGCTACGGCTCACCTCCATTCGGGTCGCAGGTCCACTTCTTCAAGCTCATCGGCCAGCATTCGCAGTACGTTCCGCTGGGGGAGAAGTTCCTGTGGATCTACGGCGGGCGATTCGGATTCGCGGAACCGATCGGGTTCACCCACACGATCAATCTCGGCGAGCGCTTCTTCCTCGGCGGGCGAACCAGCGTGCGTGGCTACAAAGAGAACAGCATCGGGCCTCGCGGCAGCGACGGGAATCCAACCGGCGGCGACCTGCTCGTGAACGCCAACACCGAGCTCCGCTTCCCGCTCTTCCTGGGCCTAGGCGGAGCCGTGTTCGCCGACGGCGGCGGGCTCTATCTCCTTCACGGTGATGCGGCTTCGAACGACCACTTCCGCGTCGGCGTCGGCCCCGGGCTCCGCTACCAGACGCCGATCGGCTCGATCGGCCTCGACTATGGCTTCAAGATCGCCCGGCGTCGCGGCGAATCCATCGGCGAGGTGGACTTCACCATCGGCAACATCTTCTGAGAATGAGAGCGCGTTCGCCGCGCACACCGCGCACGGGATTCCTGGATTTCTTCCAGTGTTGTGATTGCGGCGTAGCGAGGGTGGCAGGTTTCGCAGCGGTCCGTCAGTGGCTAACCGAGATCGGACCATCGGAAGATCCGCCGAGCGGCTGCAAGCCGCCGCTCACGAAACGCGTACAAGGCGGCGGGGCGATGCGCCCCGCGGCGATAGCGGTGGAGCGGCTTGATCAACCCGGTCTCCAGGATCTTCCTTCGAAAGTTCCGTCGGTCGAGCGGTCGCCCGGGAATCACCTCGTAGACACGCTGCAGCTCACCGAGCGTGAATGCGCGAGGAAGCAGCCCGTACGCGACGTTCGTGTAGGCGATCTTCGCTCGTAAGCGCTCCAGGGCCACTGCCGCGATCCGGTTGTGGTCGTAGGCGAGCACGGGCAGACGCTTGACGTTGAACCAGCCGGCTTCGGCGTATTTCGTACCTGCGCGCGGCGCGGCGGCCGACGCGGGCAGAAGAGCGAAGTAGGTCGTCGAGACGACGTGCCTCGCGGGATTGCGATCGGGATCGCCGAACGTGAAGAGCTGCTCGAGGTAAACGTCGTGGATGGGTGTCTTCTCGAAAAGCTCCCGCCGCGCCGCCTCGTCGAGGGCCTCGCCGAGCACCACGAGCCCGCCGGGGAAGGCCCATCGACCGCGAAATGGCCCGTGTTTGATCTTCACGAGCAACGCCTCGAGGGCACGCCCGTCGACGCGGAAGATCACCACGTCAACGGCTGCCCAGGGGTGGCGCTGCCGCATCCTCGCTCGGCTCATCCGAGCTCGAGCATGCGACGGATGGCTCGTTCGGCGCGTGCGCGGACGTCTTCCTCGATGAGAATCGGGTGGCGCAGGCTTCGCAGCGCCTCGGCGGTTTCCTCGAGGGTGATCATCTTCATATACTGGCAGAGCTTGCAGGCCTTGTAGAACTTCTTCTCGGGCAGCTCGAGGAGCAGCCGATCGGAGAGGCCACACTCGGTGACGATCAGGAACTCGTGGGCCTTGCTCTTCTTCGCATAGTCGATCATCCCGCTGGTGGAGAGCACGGCATCCGCGAGCGCCAGGACGTCTGCTCGGCACTCCGGGTGCGCGATCACCTGCACGTGCGGCATCGCTTCGCGGACTCGCTGAATGTGCTCGGGCCGGATCTGGTGGTGGACGTAACAGTTGCCGTTCCAGGCAACGATGTTCTTCTTGGTCTGCGATTGTACGTATGCAGCCAGATTCTCGTCGGGCGTGAACAGAATGTTCTGATTCGGCAGCGCCTCGACGATCCTCACCGCGTTCGACGACGTGCAGCAAACGTCGGACTCCGCTTTCACCTCGGCCGTCGTGTTGACGTAGGAGACGACGGCGAGATCCGGATAGAGCTTGCGGAGCTCCTCGCGGCGCTCCGCGAGGGCGTCGCCCGTGATCGAGTCGGCGAGGCTGCAGCCCGCGGCGAGGTTTGGCAGCAACACCGTCTTTTGCGGGTTCAGGATCTTGGCCGTCTCCGCCATGAAATGGACGCCGCAAAAGACGATCACATCGGCATCCACCGTCGCGGCCTTGCGCGCGAGCTCGAGGCTATCACCGATGAAGTCGGCGACCTCGAAGATCTCGGGGCGCTGGTAGTTGTGAGCCAGCACGACGGCCTTTCGAATCCCCTTGAGCTCGCGGATCTCGGCAGCTAGGGCGGCGATCTCGGCGCACCGAGCGCGGTCGTATCCTTCGTCGCCGAGGCGTTGGAACTGGGTCCAAAGGTCGCTTGCCATCGTCGGTTCCGCAGCGGTTGTGTCCATCGTACACATACTAGCCACGTCGAGAGGTCAGTCAAGGCGGCGCTTGATCGGCAACGCCTGTCTGATAGCTTGCGGCGCGATCTCGAAGGCGGAGCGTCCACGGATGAACGAGGTTAGGCAGCGGGAATCGTCGCTCTCGAGCGTGGCAGACGCCTCGCTCCGCGGCGAGCGGTTGTCGCGGGAGACCGCGCTGTCGCTGTTGCGGACGCCGGACGAGGATTTTCGGACGCTGCTCTGGCAGGCATTCCGCATTCGCGAGGCGAGCTTCGGGCGGCGCGTGAAGGTTTGCATCCTCCAGAACGCGCGAAGCGGTCTTTGTCCGGAAGACTGCCATTATTGCTCGCAATCCTCGGTTTCCGCCGCCGAGATTCCGCGTTACCGTCTGCTCTCGGAGCAAACGTTGGTCGAAGGCGCGCGCCACGCCGCGGCGAGCGGCGCGCGACGCTACTGCATGGTGACGAGTGGCCGCGGCCCGAGTGAGCCCGACATCGGTCGCCTCGCCGGTGCGGCGCGTCGCATCAAGCAGGAGTTTCCCGACATCGAGATCTGCGTGAGCCTCGGCTTGATGAGCGAGGAGCAGGCGCGCGAGCTGAAAGCGTCGGGCGTCGGCTGGGTCAACCACAACTTGAATACCAGCGAGCGCTTCCATTCGGAGATCTGCACGACGCACACATTCGCGGACCGCGTGCGTACGGTGAAGAACGTCAAGGCCGCGGGACTTTCGACGTGCTGCGGCGGCATCATCGGCATGGGCGAGGGCGACGAGGACGTCGTCGATCTGGCGCTTTCGCTTCGCGAGCTCGAAGTCGACTCGCTGCCCGTCAACTTTCTCCATGCGATCGACGGCACGCCGCTCGAGGGGGTGAGCTTTCTCGATCCGATACGCGCGCTGAAGGCGCTCTGCTTATTTCGCTTCACGAATCCGAAGGCCGAGATCCGTGCCGCCGGCGGGCGCGAGCGGAACCTCCGGGAGTGGCAGGCGCTCGCACTCTACCCGGCGAACTCGATCTTCGTGCAGGGCTATCTGACCACGCCGGGCCAGAATCCCGACGAGGCCCGCCGCATGATCGAGGAGATGGGTTTCGAAGTGGAAGCCGGCGTCGAGGTAGGGGAGGGGGGCGGGATCCGTAGCCCGTAGCCTCTTTCAGCCCTGTCCGGCCACCGTCATCTTGGCGATCTTGACGGTTGGCGCCGAAACACTCGAACGGAAGGCGAGGTCGCTGCCGATGGCTTCGATTCCGGCGAACATCTCGAGGAGGTTCCCGGCGATCGTCACCTCCTCGACGGGGAAGGTGAGCTTGCCGTTTTCGATCCACAAACCGGCGGCCCCTCGCGAGTAGTCGCCGGTGACGGAGTTGACGCCCGGGCCGATGAGCTCGGTCACGTAGAATCCGTTTGCGACCGAGCCGATGACCTCTTCAGGCAGATGGGAGCCGGGCTCGAGGTAGAGATTGGTCGAACCCGCCATGGGCGGCTCGCCGAGCGAACGCACGGCGCTGGCGGTCGAGCGCTGCCCGAGCTTCCGCGAGGAGTACGTGTCGAGAAGAAAAGTCTTCAAGACACCGCCGTCCACGACGACGTTTCTCCGACTGGTGAGCCCTTCGGCGTCGAACCGCCGCGAGGCGAGTCCTCCCACCCGCAGCGGATCGTCGACGATGCGCAGCGTTTTGGGACCGATGACCGCTCCGAGCCGGTCGCGCAGGAAGGACATGCCGCGATAGACGGCCGAACCGGAGACCGCCGATGCGAGATGGCCGACGAGTGACGCTGCCGTCTCCGGATCGAAGACGACCGGCACCGCGCAAGTCGCAACCGGCCTCGCACCAAGTCGTCGGAGCGTCCGATCGGCGGCCTTGCGGCCTACCTCACGAGGATCGTCCAGGTGGGCGCGCTTGCGGCCAGCGGTATACCAGTAGTCGCGCTGCATCGAGGCGCCGGCCACGGCGACGGGCACGACCGTGAGCGAGAAGGATGAGGAGCGTTGCTCGCCCTGGAAGCCGCGAGACGTTGCGTAGAACAGGCGCCGCGCCCCCGTGGAGAACTCGGCACCCTCGGAGTTGCTGAGACGAGGGTCGAAGGCGAGCGCGGCTTCTTCTGCATCTCGCGCAATCGCGATGGCTTGCTCGGCGGTGAAGCTCTCGGCGGTGAGATCGAGCAGATCGAGGTCGAGGGGCAGGGGAGGCTCTCCGTCCAAGTCGGGAAGACCGCTGAAGGGGTCCGGCGTCGTCGCCCGCGCGAGGCCGACGCAATCGTCGACGAGCGCTGCGAGGGATGCCGCGCTGAGATCCGCTGTCGACGTTACCGCGCTCGATCGGCCGGCGAAGAGACGCAGCGCGAGCCGCCGCTCGCGCGATCGCTTCAGCTTCTCGGTTTTGCCGAGGCGCACGCTGACGTCGAGGCGGTCACCCTCGACCGCCACTACCTCGGCCTCGAGCCCGTCGAGGTTACGCGCCCGCCGTAAGGTCAGGTCGATCGCCTCGTCGAGATCCATATCAGGCGCGGGTCCCTCCGACGGTCAGGCCGTCGATGCGAAGGGTAGGCAAGCCGACGCCGACGGGAACCTGCTGGCCGTCCTTTCCACACGTGCCGATGCCTTCATCGAGCCGCAGATCGCCGCCGACCCGCGTGACTCGCTTGAGCGCTTCGGGCCCGCTACCGATCAATGTCGCTCCCTTCACGGGTCGCGTCACTCGTCCGCCTTCGATGAGATATGCCTCCGCAGCGGAGAAGACGAACTTGCCGCTCGTGATGTCCACCTGCCCGCCGCCGAAGTACGCGGCGTAAAGACCTCGATCGACCGAGCGAACGATGTCCTCGGGGGCATCGTCTCCGGCCAGGAGAAACGTGTTCGTCATACGGGGCATCGGAATGTGGGCGAAGCTCTCGCGACGGCCGTTGCCGGTGAGCGGCATGCCGAGAAGGCGAGCGTTCATCCGGTCCTGCAAGTAGCCTCGCAGGATGCCGTTCTCGATCAAAACCGTCCGCGAGGTCGGTGTGCCCTCGTCGTCGAAGTTGAGGGAGCCGCGACGATTCGGGATCGTCCCGTCATCCACGACCGTGCAGAGCTCGGATGCGACACGCTCGTTCAGACGGCCGCTGAACGCCGATACGCCTTTGCGGTTGAAGTCCGCCTCGAGGCCGTGTCCCACCGCCTCGTGAAGCAGGATGCCGGGCCAGCCCGGGGCCAACACCACAGTCTGGCTGCCGGCGGGGGCATCGATGGCGTCGAGGTTGACGATCGCTTGCCGCGCCGCCTCGCGAGTGAACTGAACGAATCGCGGCAGGCTCCATCGCGGATCGAGCTGGGTGAGAAACTCGAAGCCGGTCCGGCCGCCGCCGCCGAAGCTTCCCTGCTGGCGCGTGGATCCGTCGTCCGCGATTGCGGTGACGTGCAGGCGCACGAGCGGCTGCACGTCACTCGTAATGATACCGTCAGCCGTCATGAGGAACACCAGCTTTTGCTCGCACGATAGCGTGGCGAGGACGTTGCGAATGCGTGTGTCGAAGCGTCGCGCTTCGACGTCGATCGCGTTCAGCAACTCGATCCTGTCGCGAAGATCCGTCTCGATCGGCGGATGTTCGAGGCGGTAGAGCTCGTGGCGGGGAGATGCCGTCGCGACCGCGGCGGGTGTATGGACGCCGCTGTCGGCGGCGATCGCTCGGGCCGTCGTCGCCGCGATGCGCAGCCGCTCGAGCGTCAGCTCGTCGGAATAGGCATAGCCGGTTCGATCCTCGGCGACCACCCGGACGCCGACTCCTTGCGACACGCTGCGAGTCGCCTTCTTCACCAGCGATTCCTCCATTTGCAGGCTTTCGCTCGTGGTGAACTCGAAGTAGAGGTCGGCGTGATCGGCGCGACGGCCGATGGCATGTCCGAGCACGTGCTCGAGTTCCCCTTCGGTTAGGCCGTAGCGCTCGAGGAAAAAGCGGCGTGGCTCGGGGGTTCCAGGCATGTTGGCAGGGAAGGTAGCAGATCGGCTCACCGGCACAACGATCCCGAGCCGAGCCTTCCGTTTAGCGTAGACAAGCTCTTCAGCCGCTGCGATAATCCGCGGTCCGAACTCTCCTCACATGGGGCAAGCGGGAAACAATCGAGCGATGCTGCCGGCGCTGCTGCAGGCAATCGCACGACCGGCACCGATCGTGATCTTGCCACACGACAATCCCGACCCGGATGCTCTGGCAAGCGCGGCGACCCTCGCGTATCTCTTCCGACAGCTCGCCAAACGCGACTCGTCGATCGCTCTCGGCGGAATCGTCGGCAGAGCCGAGAACCGCGCGATGTTGACCTACCTCAACATCAATCTCGTCGGCGTCTCGTCGATCGCGTTCGGGCCGGAAACGATCGTCGCGCTAGTCGATACCCAACCGGGCCGCGCGAACAATTCGTTACCCGAAGGCGTGACACCGACGATCGTCATCGATCATCACCCAGCGTATTCTGACTATCGCGGCGTGTCGTTTTCCGACCTACGAACCGACTACGGGGCGACGTCGACGATCCTCGCCGAGTATCTGCGCGAATCGCACGCCCCGATCGAGGGGAAGATCGCCACCGCGCTCTTCTACGGCATCACCGCCGAGACACAGGACCTCGGGCGCGAAGCGACGGCCGCAGACGTGGCCGCCTGCCAATTCCTGTACCCGCACACGAACAAGCGGCGCTTGGCGAAGATCGAGAATGCCCGCGTTCCCAGGGAGTATTTCAAGGGCTTTCGAGACGCCATCGAGGAGGCCAAGGTCTACGACAAGATCGTCATCTCCGTGCTCCACGAAGTGCAGTACCCCGACATGGTTGCGGAGGTTGCTGACTTTCTGCTTCGGCTCGACGGTGTCGAGTGGGCCGCAGCGATGGGCTTCTACAACAAGTGGTTGCACGTCTCCCTGCGCACGACCAATCGCGATATGAATGCGGGGGACCTGTTGCAGAAGGTGCTCGGGGCAAAATCCGCAGGTGGGCACGACATGATTGCGGGAGGGCGAATTCGCGTTGACGAAGGGGGTGTGGCGATGGAGAAGACGGCGGTACGGATCAAGGACCGACTGCTCAAATCCTTGGGTGTCGACACCTCGAATCCGAAGCCGCTCGTTGCCTGATCGCCCCCATCAATTCCATCCTTGACCGGGAATCCTGACATCTCCCTGTATCGCTCTTCCGATAGGACGAATCCTCCAAAACGGAAGTCGTAAGAACTGGGTCCGCCGGGGGGCGAGAAGTCCGGAACGACCGAGGACTACTTCACGATCGCCAATCCATCGAGTCCGGTCGATAGAGATCGCCGCGAAGGAAATTGAGAGGGGGCCGCAACTCGACCCCCTTTTTTTGTCGGCGGCGAGGTGGCAGAACGGGCCGATCGCGAGGGGGGTCCGTGGCACGACTGTCCGCATCGGAGTTTCGGGAGCTGATCGAGGAGCTAGTCCGGGTCGATGGGATCGCTAAGCTCCAGGAAAAGCTGCTGCGATCGCGCGTGCTGGTCTCGCGCCGGCGGCTCGGTAGCACCGAGGCGCTCTCGCGGCAACTCTACCAGCTGACTCTCGGGCTCGATCGTGAGGGGCTCGCCAGTCAGGTCGTGATTACGCTCTGGGAGGAGCTGCTACGAGCGAAGCTCTCCGAGGAGGCCGCCAAGCAGCTCGAGGAGATCGCCGAAGCGATCAACGGCTGCCTAGCCGCAGGCAACGTGATCGATCCCGCCAAGGAGCCCGG
>Ga0315278_10000948_pt1 | contig 24990 bp, 26 predicted proteins | sample YL17G06_0_MG_FD_203880 | JGI IMG/M metagenome (GOLD analysis project Ga0315278, IMG submission 203880) | Sediment microbial communities from Yellowstone Lake, YNP, Wyoming, USA - YL17G06_0 | ecosystem: Environmental > Aquatic > Freshwater > Lake > Sediment | place: USA: Wyoming | collected... | reverse complement strand
CTAGAAGAATGTTTTCAGCGCCCTGAAAATTCCCCCAGTGATCTAGAAAATTTCCACATAACTCCAGGGGACCCCAGGGGTGTGGAATATTGATCGCTTACAAAACAAAAACAGGCTGCCTCGCTGCCAACCGCAGCCGCTTTGAATATTTTTGAAGTTTTGTCTTTTTGCTGTTTGTTTTTTTGTTTATTATCTTTTTGTAATTTGTTTGTGGTTTGTGATTTGTAATTTGTAATTTCATTTTTTGCCAGAAAATGTCAGGATTTCACGTGTTAATAATTAGTGTTCCTTTGTGCCTTCGTGCCTTTGTGGCTGTTTTCAATACCCCGGAAAGATTTTTCCGACCTTCCCAAAGATTTTTCTTACCTTCCGAAAGATATTCTTGACCTTCCGAAAGATTTTTCCTACCCCCGGAAAGATTTTCCTGACCTTCCGAAAGATTTTTCCTACCTCCTGAAAGATTTTCTTGACCTTCCGGAAGATTTTTCTTACCTTCCGAAAGATTTTTCCGACCTCCCGGAAGATTTTCTTGACCTCCCGGAAGATTTTTCCGACCTCCCGGAAGATTTTCCAGAGCTTCCGAAAGATTTTTCCGACCTCCCGGAAGATTTTCTTGAGCTTCCGAAAGATTTTTCCGACCTCCCGGAAGATTTTCCAGAGCTTCCGGAAGATTTTTCTTACCTCCGGGAAGATTTTCCTGACCGCCGGGAAGTTTTTCTGAGGCGCAGGCAAGATTTATCACGACCCCGGGAAGTTTCCCCATGACTCCTGAAAGGTTCTCCATAACTCCCGGAAGCTCCCTCAATGGCAACCGAAGTGCATTTCTGCCGAAACTTTGCCACCAAGGGGTTTTTCTCTTTTTCTTCGCGGTCCTTCGCGTTCTTCGCGGCTATTCTTTACATCCGCATAAGCCACTATTTAAAAACCGGGTTCGAGATGGAGTAGCTCGTAATTTTACGTGTCGTAATTTTACAAGTTCAGTTACGCTGACATACCTTTTAAACCAAATCAATCGATGGGGCCATATTCCCAGGATACGTCATTCTAAAAAAGCAAAAAATCCCAAATCGCGACACTTGAAATTCGAAATCGCGGTGTTCCAAACAAATCCCAATGACCAAAAAATAAATGACCGAAACAAAAAACAAAAACCAGCGCGCATTTCTCCGGAGTGGACCTAGAAAAGATGAAGTTGAGAAGATTGAATAAAATTCAGACTTTTTTGTCGATCTGGTCAAGATAATAACGCAAATAAAAAAGAACATCGGTAACCAGGTGATTTTTTACCCATGCCTTCAATTTCCCATCTAAAATCTCTCCCATTCCATGTAAAATGTATTTCCGGTCAACCGCCTCGATAAACTCTATGCATTTGGGAATGTATTCCTTTAACTTCATCCCGGTTCTCAATTGGACGATCTCGTCTTTGATACTCCATCCCGCTTTCAAGAAAAAACAAATGTCGAAAATATCCCTGTTGGCCATGCCCGCCCTTTCGGTTAATGCCACTAATTTGTTGGCGGCCATGTACTCTTTCTTCATAACCAGGATAGGGACTCCAAGGTATTGCTTAATCTCATATTCATTGGGGAACTCTAACAGGGAAATCTCGATTTTAATATTTCGCGCCTCCTCTCCATAGGAAAGCAAGAAAAAGATAGTGTTCCTTTTAATGAAATCATCCTTTACCTTTCCATATTTGTTTACAATTTTTTTTACGGAACGGTAAACGAAATCCTTCCTGGAACCTCCAGGAGTACGGAAAATTCCTTCATAGTAAACACCGTTTGACCGGCTTGATGAATTACTGCGTTAAAATTTTTTTTCATTTTATTTCATCCGTGAACTAAAGGTAAGAATTTTTATTACCTTTGGTTCACGGTTATTATACCCGAATTACCTCCGGGATGTCAAATCCGGCTGCGGTCGGCTTTCGAATTTAACCCGTATGGGGATGATCTTCTCCATAGTAATAGGCTCTCACTTGAAATTAAACGAATAATCGGTTAAAATAGGGTTCTAAAATTGGAGGATTTATGGCAGTCGCTTTGAGGAAGAACGAAGATTTATTTACATATGCCCAGTACGCCGCCTGGTCCGATGAAGAGAGATGGGAACTTATCGATGGTATCCCCTTTGATATGACACCGGCCCCAAATCGTTATCACCAGGATATCTCTGTAAAAATAACTTCTGCGATAGAACAATTTCTTAAGGGGAAAAAATGTAAGGTTTACGCAGCGCCTTTCGATGTCCGGTTCCCGGAAGTGAATCAAAAGGATGATGAAATCCTCACCGTAGTACAGCCGGATATTTCCGTGATCTGTGACCGTTCCAAATTGGATAAAAAAGGCTGCAAAGGGGCGCCGGATTGGATCATTGAGATTCTCTCCCTGGGCACTTCCATGAAAGACCGGGTGATTAAATTTTATACCTATGAGCGGTTCGGGGTTAAAGAGTACTGGCTGGTTTCACCCGATGACAAAACAGTCGAAGTATTCATCCTGGGAGAAAATGGAAAATACGGCAGGCCCGAATTCTATACTGAAAAAAAAATACTCCCTTCTTACACACTTCAAGGACTAAGTATCAACCTGGCAGAGATATTTGCAGAAGATTAGGGATTGCCGCCGGAGGTGGCCTGGAATCTTGAAAAAGAAATTTTAATTGGGGGCAGACTATCAAGAATTTGAACGTGGATAAATTCAAACGGTTCTTTGAAAAAAATTATGAACAATCGGTTGAAGAGACAGGCCTGCCGCTGGATAAATTATTACAAAACCTGAATTTATTCAAAGATGATCATTTTAATCTCGCCGGCCTGCTGCTGTTTGCAGAAAATCCCCAGCGATTCAAACCAATATTCATGATCAAAGGCGTATCATTCTTCGGCAATGATATGGCCGACCCCGAATACCGTAACAGTGAAGATATCAACGGGGATGTTACAAAATGCCCTGATCCATCGAAGTTACTTTAAAAACGCACCCATTCGCCTGTTGGTTTTCGATAATCGCATTGAAATCATCAGCCCCGGTAAACTCCCCAACGGCTTGACAATAGAGAATATAAAATATGGGAATACCGTTGCCAGGAACCATGTCATCGCATCTTTTGCCAGTAAAATCCTGCCCTACCGGGGATTAGGAACAGGTATCCAAAGGGCCGTCAAAGCGCAGCCCGATATCCAGTTTATTGATGACGCCGACGCCGAACAGTTTACCGTTATTATTCCCAGACCTGAAAAGAGAAGATAACCTACGATTCGACAGGGGTTGTTTTTCCCAGCGCATATTTGTAAGGATTACGGGACAGGCGAAAGTGATCCCGCGCCAAAAAGGATTAATTTATATCCAAAAAAGATAACGGTACAGCCTGAAAGGGCAAATCGACCAGGAAAGAAGGTCATCGTCGATGCAAAAAGGGTCATTGTTCATTCAAATAAGATCAACATCCATTCGAATAAGGTCATCATTCACACCAATAGGGTCATCATCGATACCGATAGGACAAACACACGGCCTGTGATGACCAACGATTGCCCTTTTTGTTTATCGATTTACCTTTTTTATATACTTGTTTATCTTTTTTTAGCGTATATTTACCCCTTGTCGTTGTATGTTGATCTTATTTCGTTGTGTGTTGATCTTATTTTATTGGATGTTGATCTTATTTCGCTGTGTTTTGATCTTATTTTATTGAATGTTGATCTTTTTTTCTATTCGATCTACCCTGCCATGAAATAGCCGCGAAGAACGCGAAGGACCGCGAAGTAGGGGCGAACCGCCTTGTTTCCATGTTCGCCCGTTTATTGGCCGGGGCCTCTGGCCCTCCCTGCTTTTTTCTTCTCTTCTTCTCTTCCTCTCTTCTTCGCTTCTATCTTTTCCCCCTGGTGTCTTGGTGGCAAAGTTTTCATGGTCTCAGGGCGACGGCGGGCCGTCATGACGAACTGATATGAAAATAAAGTAGCCGCGGACGAACACAAGCGTCGCGACAAACACGGACAAAAGGGAAGTTATCCCGTGCATCCTTTAATCCTGTAAATCCCGGTTCAGACAATTATCTTTTAATTTTAAAAATTCGTGCTAATTCGTGTTATTCGTGGGAGAAACTACGGACCAGGCGAACATTGACCACCGGGGATGGTTGACATTTTTTCCGATTCATCTTATTATTAACCCATGACAACAGGAAAAACCGGAAAAAAAACGTTTAATACCGCGGGCTTGTGTTTCCCTGAGGATCATTATATGGTGGATCCTCTCAAAAGAATGCAAGATATCGAGCAATTAATCGAACAAAAACTCTATTTCACCCTTCATGCGCCCAGGCAAACGGGGAAAACCACCTATCTTCATGCACTGGCCCGGAAACTCAACGCCGAAGGTAAATACATCGCACTGGTGGTTTCGTTTGAACAGGCGGGATATAAAGGCATAACCCAGGAGCAAGCGAACGAAGTTCTGAACTTCAGCATTTACCAGAAGGCCCGGGGGCAATTACCTAATGATTATTGGCCGGAAAACCCTCAATCCAAAAAATTTTTAAACCTGAACCACTACCTTAAAAAATGGAGCGAAAACCAGGAAAAACCTATCGTCCTGTTCATCGATGAAATCGATGCCTTATTGGATGATATATTGATCTCAATCCTCAGGCAGTTAAGAGACGGTTACCAGGACAGGCCGAAACATTTCCCCTCCTCCGTGGCCCTCGTGGGCTTGCGGGATATCAGGGAATATAAAGCCAAAATCCGCGACGGGTATGCGTCACTAGGAACGGCGTCACCGTTTAATGTGAAATCCGAGTCGCTTCTTTTAAAGAATTTCACCAGGCAAGAGGTATTCGAATTATTGGAGCAGCATACCCAGGCCACCGGCCAGGTTTTCACCGACGAGGTCAAAGAAGAAATTTTTTACCTTTCCGATGGACAACCCTGGTTGACCAATGCCCTGGCCAGGCAGGTTGTTTCTAAAATACTGGCTGATGACTATTCCAAAGAAATAACCATCGATATCGTTAAAGAAGCCAGGGTGCAGTTAATTTTGCGGCGCGACACCCACCTGGACAGCCTGGTAGACAAACTAAAAGAAGATCGAGTCAAACGAATCGTGCAGGCCATTATTAATGGGGATAACCTGCCTGTCGATATATTCGACGACGACATCCTTTATGCCCGCGACCTGGGCATCGTTGGCCAGACCGATCCATTGCAATTCGCCAATCCTATTTATGCGGAAATCTTACCGAGGATAATGGCCTCTTCCATTCAATCCTCCATTCCCATGGAAATCCAAACTCCCTGGTTTGTTAACCTGGACGGCACATTGAACATGGAAAAGCTGTTGAAAGAATTCCAAAAATTTTATCGGCGAAACAGCGGGGCCTGGTTGGGCAGGTTCGAATACAAAGAATCCGCACAGCATCTATTGCTGATGGCATTTTTACAGCGGGTGGTCAATTCCGGGGGCGAGATTATCAGGGAAATGGCTGTAGGCAACGGCCGCATCGATATACTGGTAAAATTCGGGAAACAGGAATTTGCCCTGGAATTAAAGATTAAAAGAGACGAATATACCATCGAGGACGGCAAAGAGCAATTGGGCCGGTACCTGGATCGCTTAGGTTTAAACGAAGGCTACCTGGTAATATTTGATCCGGCGGAAAAAAGCTGGACAGAGAAACTCTATTATAATAGTATTCCCGTAGGCGATAAAACAATAATAATGGTAGGGCTTTAGGCTATTTCTCCCCGAGTTCTCTTTCCAGGGTATCGATGGCGTCTTTTAAGCGCTGTTTCAATGTCTCTTCATCTTCCTTAGACCCGGTCGCGGGAATAGTAATGGGTTTCCCATAAGCATAGGTAATAACCCCGAAAGGCAACGGTATCTTAAACCTGTCCCAGGTTTTTTCAAATATCTTCACCTTACCGGCATGCCAGGCAATGGGCACGACCACTGAACCACTCTTTTGGGCCAACCGGATAACCCCGTCTTTTATCTCCCGCGTCGGCCCCTTGGGACCGTCGGCGGTAATCAGGACTTCGGATTTCTCCTCTTTGATGGAATTTAAAAGTTTGATAAACGCCTTTGCACCCCCACGGGAAGACGACCCGCGCACGGGATTCATACCGAACTCGATTGCAATCTGCGCCACGATCTCCCCATCCTCGGAAAGGGAAATCAATGGCCGCGCACCGGTGTTCATGAACCGGTAAATGGTCACGAATATGTGCCGGTGCCAGTAAGCATATATAATGGGGACTTCCCGCGCCCTGAGCTTTTCCACGTTTTCATAACCTACGATTTTGAGTTTACAGGTTTTGACGATGCCGGAAATCAGCAGTTTGGCCGCTTTGCGAATTATGAAATATTTAATCTTCTTCGGAAATGCCATATTCTTTTATTTTATCCAGCAGGGTTTTGTAACTGACCTCCAGGATTTCCGCGGCCCGGGTCCTGTTAAACCCCACCTCTTTCAACGTCCGTTCGATCTTGATTTTTTCAACCTCCCTTACCGCCCGTGCGGATACCTGTTTAAGGGGGCCGTTGAAATTAACGCTCTCCACCAGGGGAAAGGGTTTCTCCGGCAGCACGATCTCGTTTTCGCCGATGATCTTGCCGCGGCACAGGATTATGGCCCTTTCGATGGTGTTGAGGAGTTCCCGGATGTTGCCCGGCCATTGGTAATGGTGCAGCTTTTCCCTGGCTTTGTCCGACAATGAGAGATCGCCTTTGTTCATTTCAAGGGAGAATTTTTTGACAAAGTACTCGGCCAGGAGAATGATATCTTCCTTTCGCTCTCTCAGCGGGGGCAGCCGGAGCGGGAAAACATTAATGCGGAAATAAAGGTCCTGGCGAAACCGGCCGTCTTTTACCGCCCCTTCAAGATCGATATTGGTGGCAAAAATAAACCGGAGGTCCAATACGATTTCCTGGTGGCTGCCGATGCGGCTGACTTTTTTTTCCTCGATGACGCGCAAAATTTTTCCCTGGAGATTATGGGGCAGGTCACCGATCTCGTCCAGGAGGAACGTACCTCCCTGGGCCAGTTCCAATTTGCCTACCTGGCGCAGGTGCGCGTCGGTATAAGAGCCCCGCTCATGGCCGAATAATTCGTTTTCCAGCAGGTTCTCCGGGATGGAGGCGGAATTGATGGCAATAAACGGGTGCTCGCGCCGCGGACTGAGATTATGAATGGCCCGGGCAAAAAGTTCTTTCCCGGTTCCGCTTTCGCCCAGCAGCAGGACGGGGGTATCCGTGCAGGCCACCTGTTTCAATTTTTCAGCCTCCCTTATGATGCCGCTGCTTTTGCCGATGATTACGGATTTCGCTGCCTGGGCAGCGTAAATTTCCTTGAAAATAATGTTTTCCCTGAGAATGCGGGTGGACTCCAGGGCTTTTTCAACGATGAGGAACAAATAATCGGGGTCCACGGGTTTGGAAACGAAATCGAACGCGCCTTCCTTGATGGCTTCGACGGCCAGTTCGATGGAACCGAACGCGGTCAGGAGGATGAAAGGGATATTGTAGTGCTTTATTTTTTTTAGGAAAGCGATGCCGTCGATATCGGGTAATTGGAGGTCGGAGATAACCAGGTGAAAGTATTCGGATTTCAGGAGCAGCATGGCGCAGGAAACGTTTTCCGCGGATTTTACGTCGTAACCTTTTTCATGCAGGATATTGGCCAACATTTCCCGCATGGCTTTATTGTCTTCCACAACCAGTATTTTGTTCATGCTCCTTATTATAATGGAAAAAAGACAAAAATAATACTATAATAAACCATTAAAATCAGACCCGGTTGAATAAGGAGATTACAATGTATAAAAAATCATTCCCTTTGTTGCTAATGTTGTTCGTCTCAATTTTTACAGCGCTTACGACTGTCGGCGCAGGAGCCGCGGAACTGCCGGTAAAAATTCCCGCGCCCGCGGAATGGAAAGAAATTCCCTACCGCGGCATTACCAACCTCCTATCTATCGAAACGATTCATTCCTGCATCAAAAGCGGGAACGACCGCGGGCTTTTCCTGGATTTCTCCGCTATTCGTAACCTGCTGGACGGCACTGTATTGAATTCTACCGATACCGTCCACGGGAAAGTATTCCTCGGCCCTTACCCTTTTGAAGCAAACGAAGTCACCTACGCCTACAAGCGTTTCAAAATGGAAATCGTTTTCGATGAGGGAAACGTGGTGCTGCCCGCGGCTTTTTTCCTGGCGCCCCTGCGCAACAGCGAAGAATGGCAAAACGAAGGACAGTTGGCGGTGAGATTGGACCTTTATCTTTCATCAGGGAGTAATACCCGGGCCCTGGGACTCTACGATACCTTTGTCCGCTTTAAAAGGGAAGTTGAACCGACCGGTGTGAAATTTGTAAAGCAAACCTCCATTATCGAAGGCCCCCTGGTGAACCTCGGCATGAGTAATGATCCGTCGAAAATGGTAATCTCCTTTAAAACCGATCAACCGGTAATGGCCGCGGTGGTATTAAATAACGGCCGCGCCTTTTCTTCCACCCAACCCGGGCGGAAACATGAAATAACCGTAACCGGGCTCGAAGCGGCAAAGGACTATGATTATTATGTCCACTATGAAGGCATTAAGACGAAACGTTTTAGCTTCCGAACGGCCCCCGCCGCCGGCGAGGGCGAGGTGGTGATTGCCTATGCCGGGGACAGCCGGGAAGGAATAGAAGGTGGGACCGCCAACCTGATGGGAGTCAATGTTAATATATTGGAACGCTGCGCCAACCTGGCGTTCATGCTGGGGGCGGATGTGTTTACTTTCGGCGGCGACCTGGTGGGCGGCAACACCACCAGCCCGGGGGATTTCCGCGCCCAATTGAACGCATGGAAACAGGCGATGTCGGGTTTCTGGAACCACCGCCCGGTTTATACTGCCATCGGCAACCATGAATCCATCTTGAAAATATATTCGAGCGAGAATGGCCAGACCCTGGTCATGGACCGTTGGCCCTATGAAACCGAGAGCGTGGAAGCGGTATTTGCGGATGAAATGGTAAATCCCGCAAACGGTCCGGAAACGTCGGATCCCCGGAGACCGACGTATAAAGAAAGCGTTTATTCTTTCCAGTACGGCCCGGTCAAGTTTATCAACTTCAACAACAGCTACTGGATCGGCAGGGAATACGGGATACCTACTGCCCCCACCGGGACCGGCGGTTGCCCTGAGGGTTATGTGATGGAAGACCAACTTCAGTGGATTCAAAAAGAACTGGAAGCCGGCGAAAAAAATTCCACCGTGAGATATATAATCCTCAGCGCCCATGAACCTTTTTTCCCCAATGGCGGGCATATCCAGGACGGCATGTGGTACAGCGGCGACAATAATGTCAGGGCCTATACCTTTGAACAGGATCAACAGGGTGAGCCGGGCGCAGGCAAGATGACGGCCGAAAAAGAGGGCATTATCGATGTGAGGAACCGGTTGGTAAAAATGATATCGGGAAATAAAAAAGTAGCGGCGGTGCTGGGCGGGGATGAGCATTCTTACCACAAGGTATTAATCGATAAACACGTACCCATCGGCGTCCCGGCGCTGGACGACAAAGACGGCAGCGGCCGGGTATGCCGGGAGGGCGGGACCTGTTCGCCTTTTAAAGATATTAAATATCCTACCTGGTACCTGGTGTCCGGCGACGCCGGCGCCCCTTATTATTCAGAAGGAACCACGCCCTGGAATACCTATTGGAAACAATATCCCGGCGCCTATCCCAACCATACTTCGCTGAGGGGATGTTATCATTATTCGTCGCAAGAGAATTTTTTTATATTTAAAGCCGACAAAGAAAAAATCTCCCTGGACGTGTACAACCCCTATGGGGAGATTATCGACAGCATCGCCGACCTCATGAAGGTAAAGGAAAACGAAAAATAAAACAGGAGGAATCATGAAATCATATATTAAAGCATTACCGGTTGTTTTTATCGGTGGGATTTTGCTTTTGCTCATCGGCTGCGGTGGGAAATCCACGGATACGGAAACCCTGGAACGCATTTATTCCGATTACCACAAGGCCCTTCAGGACGAAGACATAGGGGCGTTGAAAGGACTCATCAGCGCCGAGCGTCAAAAAGAACTCCCGGATGAAGACACGGCCATGAAACTGAAACTGGTCAAACAATTTTTACCCGCGGATATTAAAGTCACGGGGAGCGAAATTTCCGGGGACAAAGCAATACTAAAAACCGAAGGCCGGTCGCAGGAACAAAAAGCCACCGGGACCGTGGAATTTGTAAAAGAAGGCGGTCAATGGAAAATCTCTAAAGAAGATTGGCAAATGACCTTTGAGATCACGGATACCCCTGGGGGCGGAAGCAGCAGTTTCCCGGGGGAAGTGGAACCATTTATGAAAGACCCGAAAAAACCGCCGCAGGCGCAGCTAATTCTTAACGGCCACCAGGGGGAAGTGACAAACCTGGCATTTACCCAGGACAACCGTTTCCTGGTTTCCGCCAGTTATGGGGATTTTTCATTGAGGGTATGGGACCCGGTAAGCGGGCAAGAGCTTTCCAGCGCCAAAATGGAAAACCGCGTCCGCGGAATGGTGATAACTGCAAACGGGGAGCGAATATTGACCGCCGATGCGTATGGGTATATTATTTCGTGGGCCCTGGAAGAGGGGGTCATCGGCCTTCCGACAACGCTTTACCGCGACGCCGGCGATACGTTGGCCGTGAAACCGGGCGGTAAATTCCTTGTCACCGGCGGATGGGAAAAACCGCTGCGCCTGTGGAATCTCGAGGACGGTTCGCCGGTCGAAACCCTGGCGGACGACGCCGAGGTCCGGTCCCTGGCTTTTTCTCCATCGGGTAAATGGCTGGCCGGGGGCGGCAAGGGAAACCGCTATTGGTTATGGGATACGAAAACATGGAAGCAAAAGTCATATAAAATCGATAAAGTGGCAAAAGACAGCGAGGTTTCGGCCATCGACATCAGTAAAAATGATAAATACCTGGCCACGGGCCACATGGACAGCAGCATTGTTATTTTCGACCTGGGGGAGCGCGAGGAGCTGCACAATTTTTATGTCACCGACGCTTCCACCCGGGATGTGAAATTCAGTCCCGACAGTTTGCTCCTGGCCACGGCGCAGCAGGATAAGGCCGTGTATCTCTGGGAGGTTAAGACATCCGCCCATATGGCAAGGTTGTCTAAACACAGCGAAGCCGTACGCTGCCTGGCTTTCAGCCCGGATGGTACGGCCCTGGCTTCCGGCGGCGAGGACCGCAAGATCATTATCTGGCGCTGCGGCCCGGCGCCGGCGCAAGATGCGGCGGGCGCTATTTCCCCGGCCGGCGGCGCCGGCGTTCCTGCCGAGGTGGGGGAGCCCGAAATGATGGAAGTGGAAGGCCAAAAAAATCTTATCAAAAACCCCTATGCCGGTCAAAACCTTCATTTCTGGGAAACCAAAGGCGATGTCTCTATCGAACTGGACGAAGACGCCAACCCATATTTTGTCGTAAGGTACAGCGGTATGATCTGGCAAGATGTCCCTATCGCCGAAGCGACGGGCCGGTGGGCGCTTTTAATTGCCTGGACTTCCAGCGAGCGGATCAATAAAGACGACGATCAAACGGGGCTTCCTTATCTTTACGGCGGCATGCTCAGCCGTAAGGATAAAAACCGCATTAATGCCAATTTGCAGGGTCAACAGATGCTCCATGCGGGCCGGAAAGCCAATAAATGGGGGATAGCCTGGGGAGTTTTCCAGGTGCCGGGGGATACCGGGTCGATTCGACTTTTCATGCAGCAGGCGGATGGTGGTACGGCGCAGAATGGGTCGTCGGCCCGATTTGATGAGCCGGGAGTTTTCTTATTTGACACAGAGGAAGAGGCAAAGGATTTTGTAAAACTTTATCGCCAATAATAATCAAAAGCTTTAGGAAGTCAAGAAACCCTTTCTCGAAAGGGTTTCTTGCTGCCGGAGGCATTAAAACTTATGTTGGATTAAATTCCTGTAGCTGGAAGAAGAGGTCGCGTCTTTTACGATAACATCGAAATAGTATTTTCCATTCATTGTCGGTGTATAAGGAACGGTCAGTTCCAGGGTATTTTTTTTCAAAAGTTCGTCTTTTGTCCAGGTCAGGTCCCGGGTTTCTTCCTTTTTATCGATCTTTTTATAATCATAGTAGACATAGATCAGGATATTGAACTTTGCTTTCATAGTGTCGCTGTCCTCATCGAAAGTAATATCTTTCACCGGGATCTTTATTTTGATTTCGCCGTTCTCATAGACTGCTTTAAATTTAAATTTTTGGGTTGCCTGTTTATTTTCGAAAATAGTAAATTTTTCACTATCGATAGCCGACAGCAGGTCTGGGGGCCAGGAGGTCAGCCGAAAGATTCCGAATCCCTTATCGATAAACTCCAATGCCAGCATGTGCCGGTTATATATCCATGTTTCCGCCTGCACCCTCATGGCCATGCCGAAGGAATCATAGATCGTTCGCTCGTAGACATCCCGGGCATCCGGCGCCCCCAGGTAAAGGTAAATCTTGCCGCGGTCCGAATCCCAACCCCGTCCTTTACCGGTACCCTCATTGAACCAGCGGTTGATAAACTCGATCCTTTGGTCGAATTCCATTTTCGCTTCATTTTCCGTGGTCTCCGGGTTCGGGTCTCTTTTCTCCCAGAATTCCTTTATAAAGTTTTCCCTGGCTTCATTATCCGGCAGATGTTTGTATATCTGGGCTTCGTTTTTCAGCATAATAAACCGGGCCGTTTCCAGGAACGCATTTTCCCCGGTCCCGGTTTCCATTTCCAACTTTTTCGTTCCCCCGCAGGAAACGCCGGATACTGTAACAAGGGCTATTGTTAGCATCAGCGCCGCCGATATCATCGATATATTCTTGTTCATTTTTTCCTCCTTTACACATTATGCAGCGACGGGAAAATCGATCCCTGTCGGCTATTAATAATAAACCCAAAGGGGAATTATTTCAAGGGCAAAAATCTTGATTTTTTCCGAGTGTCCCCTATCCTTTTTTATATAGAATGATGAATGATGAATGATGAATGATGAATGATGAAAAAAACCTGTGATAATCAGTGAAATCTGGGGACTTTTTTTTCGTGATAATTCGTGGGCGTTTTTTTTAAAAGGGAAAAACACAAAATGGGTGAATTTTAACTTGAAAATTCGCGCCATTTGTTTTACAATTCTTTTTCACTGTTTCATTGTTTTCATAAAAAAAGGTGGTTTTAAAAAAAATTAGAAAAGGAGATAACATGTCAGAGCAAAAAAAATTCATCCCATTTATTTCAGCGGATACGAACATGTTGGAATTCACATTCAGGGGACTGCTCATCGGTCTTATCATGTCGGTAATACTTGGGGCCGCTAATGCTTACCTGGGTTTGAAAGCCGGTATGACCATCGCGGCCACTTACCCGGCCGCGGTCATCGGCATGGCGATACTGCGATTGATGAAAGGCACTATCCTGGAAGAAAACTTTGCCCGAACCGTTGGGTCCGTGGGAGAGTCGTTGGCGGCAGGCGCTATTTTTACCTTACCTGCTTTTTTTATCGCCGGTATCTGGAAACCTTTCTTTACCCTGGGGCATTACCTGACTTCCACCGCCATCCTATTTGCCGGTGGTTTTATGGGTATTTTATTCGTGGCGTTACTTCGGCGTATCCTTGTGGAAGACCAGGAATTGAAATTCCCTGAATCCGTGGCCGCTGCCCAGATTCATAAGGCGGGCCGCGCGGCAACATCGAACTCCAAATACCTGTTCGGCGCCATGGGAATCGGCGCTGTAATCCAGACCCTGGCCGAATTAAAACTTTTCGCCGCCAGTTGGGATAAATTCTATGCCTGGTTTAAGGATACGATTATCCCCGGCACGGTATTTAAAGGTAAAGGCGGTATGCTTATCAGTCAACCCGGTATCAGCCCCGCTTACATGGGCGTCGGGTACATCATCGGCCCCCAGTACGCTTCGCTAAACTTCAGCGGCGGCGTGTTGGCCTGGGGCTTGTTGACTCCCATCATCTATTATTTTGTGGGCCCTTATATCACCCCGGATTTTATCACCGAATGGGCCAATATGCTGATGCAAAGCAATCCCTCCCTTACTTTGGCCGATGCCACCGGGAGGGTCAGCGACCCGGCCTACCAAATCACCCAGATCTGGCGGAACATTGTTCGTCCGATCGCTATCGGCGGTATGTTGATGGGCGTGATGGCCACGATGTTCAGGATGAGAAAGAGCCTGATCGCCGGCATCGGCCGTTCCGTCAGCGATGTAAAAAAAGCGGCTTCAGGTCAGGAAGTTCACGTCGATCGTACTGAAAAAGATATCAAATTCTCCTGGGTTGCCCTGGGAATCCTGGCGGTCGGCGTCGTGGCCTTTTGTATCACCAAGTTTATCTTCGGTACAGGTGTGCTTCCGGCGTTGGTCGCCGCCCTGATCCTGGTCATATTGGGATTTTTCTTTTCCGCGGTTTCCGGTTACCTGGTGGGTATTATCGGTTCCAGTAACAACCCCTTGAGCGGTCTGACATTAACCGCCCTGGTGGTTACCGCGTTAATCCTGGTGGCCATCGGCGTCAGCGGGGACCCGGGCGTTTCCACCGTATTGGGCGTGGCCGCGCTTTTATGCGTAACCGCCGCCGTCGCCGGGGAAATGTTCCAGGACTTGAAAGTCGGTCATATTCTCGGCGGTACCCCGTGGAAAATGGAAGCCGGGAACCTCATCAGCGTCGTCATCTCCGGCGCCGTCATGTTTGCCGTATTACACCTCTTGAACCAGGCGGATATTGCCCAGGGTGTGATGCAGGGCTATGACGGCGGTTTCGGCAGCAAAAACCTGGCCGCTCCTCAAGCCGGTTTAATGGCCATGCTTTCCATGGGTATCGTACAGGGTAAAATGGCCTGGCCGTTGATCATCGTGGGCTTGTTCATGGGCATGGCATTTATCATGATGCAGGTTAAGAGCCCGATGCTGGTAAGCGTGGGTATGTATTTACCCCTGGAAACAACCTTTGCCATCTTCCTGGGCGGCTTGATTAAAGGCATCGTGGATATGATCGTTAAAAAGAGAAACTATGCCGATGCGCAAAAAGAACGAATCGAGAACATCGGGATATTGCTTGCTTCGGGATTTGTCGCGGGAGAAGCACTAACCAAGTTGGGTTTTGCTCCCTTCCGCATCGCCGAGATTCCACTGCCTGAAATCTTCAAGGATCCCCCGTTGGTTATCGGGTTCGCGGTCCTGGTGTTGATCGCCATTATCTTAATCCAGATACCGCTAAAACACGGCATCAGGGAAGAAAAAGGATAATAAATAATAAATAGACCGTAGGGGCGAACGCGAAACACTGTGTTCGCCCCTTAACGGACACAAGCAGACGCGAACGATAAAGGAAAATTATAAATGACAAATTATAAATGATAAATTATAAATGATAAATTATAAATGGAAAGCTGTGTCCTGCGGACGATATCTATTAACGCCTGCGGCGAAAAGATTAAAAAAGGGCGTGTCGCAATACGCGGCGCCATTTATTTTTTCGCCGCAGGCGTTTGAATTATTTTTGCCCGTAGGGCGCCATCGTTTATCATTTATAATTTATAATTTATCGTTTATAATTTAAACAGTTTAATAATCCAACACCTTCTTGACCCTACTCTTTTTATACTCATTAAGCAGCAGGAGAAGTCCTTTTTTCTCCTCCCAGGGTTTAACGGTTACCTCTAGCGTGGCTTTGTCTATTCCGTTGTACTTCTCATAAATACTTTCCTCGTCTACCTTTATTATATACGAACCGGGGCGAAGATTATCGAAGGTAAAGACGCCTTTTGAATTGGTATACTCCCAGCGAATCAATTTGTCTTCTTTAAATAAATTGACCTGGATACCTGTTAGAATTGGTTCATCTTTATCCGGCGCGTCATTTTCATTAAGGTCCAGGATAACCTGCCCCGACAGCAATCCCACCGGGATAACCGTTAAATAGACCGTACCGGTCGCGCCTTTTTTGATTACCAGTTCGTTTTTTTCCCGGGCGGCCTCGTAAAAGGCCGGTACATTCCTGAGATCGAGCGATATTTGGTGGGTCCCGACAGGAACGGGAGACAGGGTAAAACGTCCATTCTTATCGGTCTTTACTGTCCTGTAATTATCCAGGAGGATATAGATGTCTGCCAGTGGCTCTTCTCCCGGGTCTTGCCGATCGTTTTGATCGATATCCACGAAAACACAACCTTTAATTTTTCCTGTCCCGTGGGCGCCGGGTGTACCCCGCAGCCCATACCCGGAAGTCTCGGTCCCCCATTTGAAATCTTTGCCGATACTGATAAAAGCCTGGTGATAATATCTTTTCGGGTCGCCTGTCAAAGACGTTTCCATCTTTGCATATTGATACCTTAAGGCGCAGTTTATTTTCAGGGGATTGAAACGGTAGACGACGCCCCCGCCGAATCCCAGGCGTTGGTTCTCCGTTGCCCCGGCCGTATATTTGTCGATGGAATAGTTGCCCTGGATATTGAGCTGTAGATAGGATGACACAGTCACGTTGGCCCCCAACTGGATATTGAAATTTTTATTATCCAGGGCCGCGGTCTGCCAGGCGGTTTGGTCCAGGTCGCCGGAGAGATAAAGATAATGGCCGGCAGGGTAAGACCAACGCAAATTAAAAAAAATGCGATTCAAACTGTAATTCCAGGCAGCTTCCCCCCGGTTATTAAAGGTTCCCCTATTAAAGTAAATATTCCAATAAAAGCGTCTATAATTTTGGGATAATGAGAGAAATATCATGTCGAAATCGGTTCCCTTGTTGGAACCGGGACCCGACCCTTCTTTTGGGAATTCTCTTATACTTTTATTATAACTGGCGGAAAATTGCGGTAAGGCCTTTGGGGATAGGGTCGAACCGAACCGGTAGGTCATAAAATTGCTGAGCGAGTGTCCCGGGATATTTTTCAGTTGTTCATTAAAGGTATCTAAACTGCCGAACAGCGATAACCAACGAGCCAGCCGGTATTGGCCCACGACGGTAACCCCCTTATGGTCCTGGAAGAAAATATTGCCGAGGGTGGGATAATCGGGTGAAATATAATTATAGAAAATTTCAAAGGATACTTTCCCGGCGTTGTAGTATGTCCCGGTTTTTAGCGCATAACCGTCTTTATTTCTTTGGCTCTGATCGAAGATATAACGGAAGTCGCCCAGGAGGTAAAAGTTTTTTAGCGCCATTACCGAACTGTCCAGGCTGAACACATCGTAGTCGCCGGTACTACCGCCGGCGAAGGGGTCGCCGGAAGGCATACCCAGGATTTTCATCCAGCCTGTACCTATTGTCCAACGACGGCTGGGTCGGAAAACAGCCCGCGCGCCGTAAATCTTGCTTTTTTCGCTTTGATAACCGAAGTCGTTGTAGAGTTGTCCACCAAATAAGATTATATCCGTCTTATCCGATCTAAAATTGATTTTCCCCCCTTTCAAGCCCCGGTATGACGTGGGATTAAACGAACCGAAATAAGGCAAACTGGAGAGGGGATAGGCAATGGTCCCGAAATCGACGTCCACTTTGAATTTTCCCAGGGGGACAGCCTGGAGTCCCAGGTTGTAGGAAGTCACCTGGCTGAGGCCCCGGTCAAAATAATAATTGATGGAGAAATTAAAGGAACTGCCTTTGCCGAGCCCCTGCCATAAATTGAGATATATACTGTTGAGGGTGGTAAAGTAATCGTTATTTTGATCGATGGTTTTGAAACTCTGATTCTGATAAGTAAGAGAAAGTCTCCCGGTCTCATCTGCCGACAGCAGAGAGGTTAAAATGATAAACAAAAAAACAAGGCAACGCTTAAGGGTTATGCTTTGTTTTAATTTCGGTATTTCAATCACCTGCCACCCGTACGCCGCCGCCCGTGTTATCGACCAGGCAAAAGGAAGTTAAGGTCTCATTGTCCCGGGGGGAAACGAGAAATTCGGCGATATATATCCCGGGTTTTAATTGCCCGCGCCATTCCCCGGTGTATTCCGCGGTTTGGGAAAATTTTCCCCGGGCTGCTTTTACCGGGATATTGGCCAGCGGTTGTCCATCCGTGGACTTTAGCCTGAATATTGTTTGCCCGTTTTCGTTCTCTTTTCCCGGTTCGATTCCCTTTGTCCCGGCCGTAAAAATTATAGTCGCCGCGCCGTTGTCTTTGGCGGTTACGGTTAATTTGGCTTCAAACGATTCGATTCCACCGGTGTTTAAAAGGTAAACCGGTTTTTCCGCTTCCAGTATTTCTTTGCCATAATCGATTTCAGCCGCGATTTTGTAACTACCGTCAGGGAATGCGGGAATATTTTTGAAGTCGCCTGCGAAAATCCGCACACTATCCCTCAGCACCGATGTATTATTTTCGTTTACCGGCGCGGAAGCCAGTTCTTTTCCCGCGGCGTCGATGATTTTCACTTTCCCGGAGGGTCGAAGGTGTATATTGCCATTATTATGATAGACCAGGGCATAATGAAAAGTAGAGTTGCCCGGGGCCTGCGTCGGCGTCTGTGTCTGCGCCTGTTTGAAGAAGAGGGCCGGGATTTCGGAAGAATGTTTGACGGTATTCTTTGCGGCGGCATATAAACCGGCGCCGATCCGGGTAGACACCATGACCTGTTTTCCCTTTGCAGGGCTTTTGAGACCCTTGGGCTGTGTTTGAAAAAACAAAAGCCCCTGGTATTCGCCTTCCAGATCCTGGGGCATGGTTACGGTAAAGCGCACGAATTTTTCTTCGCCCGGTTCCAGGTCGAGGGAGGTGGGGTTCAGGCGCAAATAATCGGACAGGGAATATTCCCCGGTTCCGGCATCGAGAAAACGAATATTGCCGTTGGTTTGAAAATCGAAATCCGATAGGTAAACCTTTACCGTAATTCCTGCTTTTCCCACGTTCATCACCCGGATGGCGTCGGTATAAGATTGTCCCCGGGGAATCTGCAATTCGAAAAGCGTCGGGGATACGGAAATGCTTGCCCATATAACCACCGGTATAAGCGCCGCAAGGAATAAAAACAGGCTTAAAAACGCTTTTTTCTTTCCATTGCTCTTTTGTTTTAAATGGCTCATTCTTTTTTCCCCCCGGTTAATAGGCTACCAGGTCATAGTTTATTTGTAATACGTAAACCCCGGGTTTGTCATCCGGATCGATCCGTAAGGCCAGGTCGTAAAATAGGAGATAAGCGCCTGCGCTGCCGCGGGCGACGACCTGCGGCGCCGGGGTGAAGGGGGTATATTCCCGCTGCTCGTCTTGTTTGAAAAGAAGCTGGTCCACCACCACGGATGGATCGCCGCCGACCCGGGCCGAAACGCTGAGCTGCCAATTGACGGGGCTATTTACTTTTACCGCCAGGGATGAATTGGGATGTGAAAACTCGTTATTGCCGCCGGTAAGCGGGGAAAATTCATACAATACTCCTTTAAACGCATCATCGCTAATATCGTCGCTCCCCAGGAGCCGGGAACGCTTCGCCGGGAAGTCGCCGGCAAGGGCGGAAAAACCCAGTTGGCTGAAGGTTCCAAGACGGATGGTTTTATTTAAACCATATTGGCTGTCCATACCCGGACCATCCAGCGATAATTGCATGAAGGGTTCCTGGGCGTAGGACAGGGACAGCAGGGCCAACGAAACCAGGAATGGTATAACAAGGAGTTTGCTTTTCATCATTAGTTCGATATAAGGGTATACGTAACCAACCATGAATTGGCGCCGGGCGCATCCGCATATTCCACCAGTAAGCCGTAATCGAGGTAAAGATACCCTCTAAAATTACTATTACCGGAAGCGACGATAGTACCGGAGGTTGTAAAACCGGTATAACTTTGGAAGCCGTTCGATGTAGTCGCATCCATTTTCCATTTCAATTGACCCACGGTCACATTGGTGGTTGAACTGAGAAGTTGGGCGCTGGTGGAAAGGGACCAGGTGGGGTTGCCGGTGAGGTGTAAGAACATACAAATAGCGGAATTGGGGTGTTGTTCATTGTTTTCGCCCCCGGCGGCGGCAAAAAGGGGATAAAAAGCGCCGATGCATGCGGCGTCATCGAAACTGGCCAGGGGAGCGCCGGCGGAATCCACGGGTACGCCTGCAATACCGGTTACATTGGGATCCCCCACCGGCGCCCCTGAAATTGGGGCGCCCCTACTATCTACATTTCCAAGAGCACACGTTTCATTGGCCGACAGGACATATCCAGCGTCGGCGCCATCAAGTTCAAATCTCACTACGCCCAACGGTTGGGCCACCTCGAATTCGACATTAACAGAAGCGTTTTGCTGCTGCGCATAACCGTTATTATACGAGAAGCAGATAGCGGCTAATACGATGGGGACAAATAACGTGGAAGCGCAGGCAAATGGTTTTTCAATCTCCATCGCGTCGTCACGTTATGACGTCGCCACGTCATTACGTGGTGGTCATGGTATAAGTAATTGTCCAGGTATAATTCCCAATAGCGTCTGCATATTCAACAACCAAACCATAGTCATGGTACAGCATCAAATCGATGGCGCTGTCGCTTCCTGAAGAGATGGTCACCGGGGCTGCAGTGAATGAAGCATACGTGCCGTAAGCGCCGGCGTTGTCTTTCCATTTTAATTGACCAACGGTAACTGTTGCGTCGCCGGCAACGGAAGCTTCCACAGTCAGGTCGTAGGTTGCCACATGGGAACCTTTGGCGTAAATGCCCAGGGCGGCGTCGTCGTGGGCCGTCCTGTCAGGGGTTCCAACAGCGATGAAGAACTGGTAGAAAGCGCCGACGCAAGTGACGTCATAAAAACCGCCGACGCCCAGGTCCGCCCCTGCAGCATTTACAGGGATACCGAGTAGCCCGGGAACTCCGGTATCGCCGCCGGTGATAGCGCCGCCGCCCGCATCCGCAACTCCGAAGTCGCAGGTTTCAGCCGCGGTGTAATCCCCACCGGGAAGGCTTCCGCCCGCATCCGTGCCGTCCAACACAAATGTCAGGTGCCCCCGGATCTCTGCGTTTACCGTCACCGTGGCGTCGGTCTGGGCCATCAAAGACATTCCCATCATAAAGATGAATACCACACTCATTACAACCAACATTTTAACTCTCATTTATATCCTCCTTTAAACTGAGTTTGGGCTTTTCGTTTTGATCTATTTTGATCCATCTACTTAAAGCCAGTCACTTTAACATAAACAATGCTGCATGTCAAGTTTAATTTTAAAATTTATTTAGTTTCTCAATATCGCGGCGTTCTTTTTTGGTGGGTCTGCCGGTTCCCCTCTGGCGGACACCGATTATAGCGGTGCGGGCCGATTCTAACTTTTTAAATTCTTCCGGCGGGGTTATCTCTTCCATATAATTAACGGCCACTTTGGCAGACACCCGTTTCTCAAGTAACCCCGTGACTTTAAAGCTCCGTGTTATCTGGGATTCCCTGCGCTCGATTACTTCTCCCTCTTTGACCGAATGGGACGGTTTGGCAGCGATACCAGCGATAAAGATTTTTCCTTTTTTACAGGCATCGGTGGCCATACTGCGGGTCTTAAAAACCCGGACCGCCCACAACCACTTATCTAAACGCGGTTTGATATCATTTTTGGGGTCCATATATTAATGATTTGACACAGCGAGCGATTTTTCTTTTTCGAGAAATATATTATAGAGATCATCCGCGGTTTGGGCGTTTTTTGCCGCAGCGACAATATCCGTATCGTTCACCAGGTGGGCGATAAGGGCCAATGCTTTCAGGTGCAGGCTTACATCCCTTTCGTTGCTCATAAGGATAAACACCAGGAAGACGTCTTTTTCATCCGGCGACTTAAAGTCCATACCTTTTTTAACCAGCGCCAGGGAGAAAATAAATTCAAGGAATTGGCCGAAAAAGATATGGGGGGCGGCCGCGCCTTTTTTTATGCCCGTGGACTGGACATTCTCCCGCTTGATAAACAGCCGTTTGATGGCTTCCCTGTCATGGATAATTCCCTTTTCTTTTAAGAAAGAGGTGTAATCTGCATAAAAACTGTCGGTGTTTTCGTGAAAGTCTGCAATGAAGATGGTTTCTTTCTTTAAGTACTTTGACAACTCCATCAAATTCTCCTTTTTATATCATCGGCGCTCCCGAAAGTTTTGTCTTTCCCGGCGGAAACCAATGTTAAATTCATTTCTTCATCGGTTTCCAGTTTAAAGCGGACGCCCCAGGGGTCCAGCAGGGCGGTTTCGGCCCCCAGGTAATTGGGTACCAGCGTTTCCAGTTCTTCCGGGTATTGGTTGTTATCGGCATAATAAGAATCCAGGGCGTCTTTAATGGTTTTAATTTTGGTATCCAGGTCCATGGCATCGGCCTTATCCAGGGCGTTAATCAGCGTCTGGGTGTATGATGTCCCTTTTTTATCCTTGCCGGGGTCCCCGCAAAAGGGGCTAAACCCGACCAACGCCGCAATCAAAATGACATATATTATGTTTTTCATAAGGCTATTTTATAATATTGGGAAAAAAATCACAATATCATCTTAAAAAGTTTTTGCCCCACTTTTTTCAAAAAGTGGGCCGCCGGGGGCATAAATTAATATAAAAAATATGGTATAATTATGTGATGGGAAATCAGAATGATTTTGTTTTGAATGTTTTGAAAGGGCTTGACATTTTTTCAGACCTGGATGATCATGCCCTCCGCAATTTAAGCCTCCTGTTCGAGGAGAAAATATACAGCCAGGGGGAGATTATTTTCGAAGAAGGCGACATAGGGAATTCCATGATGGTCATCACTTCCGGCCAGGTGCGGGTTTCCCAGACGCAGGGTCCCAATGTGGAAGAAGCCTTGATTATACTGAAAGAGGGTGATGTCTTCGGTGAGATGGCGTTGATCGAAGATTTACCCAGGTCTGCCACCACCATTGCCCATACCAATGTCATCATCTTCGAGATCAGTTGCAGTCATTTTATAAGTTATATCGCAACGGATTGTGAAAACGGCCTTAAAATTGTGTTGAAACTGGCCAGGATACTATCCTCCCGCTTACGGGAGACCGATAATAAGTTAAAGGCCTTTGTTAATATGAGCCAGTGGATTTAACCCCTGGATCTTTTTTAAAAAAGCAGTTTAAGACAGCGCTGGGAGAATTGGTAGAGTTTTTCATCGATGGGAAAATAGATAAAACCTTTGTTTGAAATAATAATATCCTTTCCCGCTATATCATTATCCGTATCTAAATAGACGCCTTCCTGTCCGAATCCTTCAAATTTCCCATCGCTGCCGGCGCTGGCAAACCAAAATTTTTCATTTTGACTTTTGTAAATAAAATCATTGCCCCAGGCGTCTTTTAAAGGGACTTGATCTTCCGGTATTTGTTCCAGGTAGAACTCGGGAAAAGTCAACCCGTTGCCTATATCCTGTTCTATCAGTTCTTTGAAGGTTTTCGCAGCGGGTGCGTCTGTAAAATCGTTCAGGTAGTCGAGAATCCCGTTTCTAAGGATTTCTAAATTTTTCATTGTTTGCAGGTATTGGTCTTTGAGGTTTACCTTTATTTCAGATGTTTGGCCTGGTTCGCCGGTGGTTTCATTTTTCTTTTCCTCCTGGGCCATTAAAAAGGAAAAACACAGCAAAGCCACAAGCAGTAGTAGGTACGTTATTTTTTTCACTTCGTCCTCCTGGGTATTCATTTATACCCCAAATGCCGGAAAAATTCAAGACTCTCCTATAAAAAGGGTGAAAAAGGGGACAAACGACAAAATCCACACTTGAAAGAAAAAAAATCATGGGACTTGACATCTTTTTTCTACGCTTCTATAATCTGCCGCATAAAAATAAATACGTAACCGACATAGGAGGTGTTGGATGATACAAGGGAAAAAATGGATAACAATGATGGTTTTAAGTTTATTGGCGCTGGTATCCGGTCAGTGGCTTTATTCTCACTGCCAGGTACCCTGCGGCATCTACGACGACCCGATGCGCATCAAAATGATGGAGGAACATATCACCACCATTGAAAAAGCAATGAAAGAGATTGCTTCTCTTTCAAAGGAAAACCCGGTTAATTATAACCAGGTGGCCAGGTGGGTGATGAACAAGGATTTGCACGCAGACGAACTGAGCGATATCGTGACTTATTATTTCATGGCCCAACGGGTGAAACCGGTCCCAAAAACCGAAACAAAGGACTACGAAGCTTACCGGGATAAATTGGAACTGCTCCACCAGTTACTGACAACCGCCATGAAAGCGAAACAAACCATAGACCTGTCCAATATCGATGCCTTGAGGGATTTGTTAAAGAAGTTTGAAACCGCTTATTTCGGCCCTGGTCCGAAATAAATCCCTGGGAGGTCATCATGCCTGAAAACAAAACGCTGGATATAATTAAAAAAGCCATCATACTGGAACACAGGGGAAAAGCCCTTTACCAGTCGGTTACCCCGAAAACCGACTCCAATGGCGTAAAAGAGTTGTTCAACATGCTGGCAGAGGAAGAGGATAACCATATCAAAGTACTGAACCGCCAGTATCGATCGATCTCCAGGGGCGGCAAATTCGACGCCCACGGGGTAGAAGGGTTATCGCTGACCGGGGATTCCATCGCCGCCAGGGTATTGACGGAAAAAATCGTGGAAGAAATTTCCGGCGCCAGTTATGAAGCGGCGGTTATTTCCGCGGCCCTGGAATTTGAAAAGAAAGCAGTGGAATTCTATGCGCAGCAGGCGGAAAAAGCTGAATCGGAAGAGGAAAAGAAAGTGTTCCGCTGGCTGAGCGATTGGGAAAAAGACCATATGTCCATGCTGGCCCGCATCGACAAAGAACTCATGGAAAAAATCTGGTACGATAACAGCTTCTGGCCCCTGGATTAAGTAAAAGATAGAATGATGAATGATGAGGAAAAGATAGAAGGTAAGTTGCGCCAGGATAAGCCCTGGAAGAGGGGAAACACTGGCATATATATAGATTATAGGAGAATATATGTTTAAAAGTAGAAACTCTTCAACGAAACCCTGTGGGTATGGTTTAAAATC
>Ga0315278_10000947_pt1 | contig 25003 bp, 23 predicted proteins | sample YL17G06_0_MG_FD_203880 | JGI IMG/M metagenome (GOLD analysis project Ga0315278, IMG submission 203880) | Sediment microbial communities from Yellowstone Lake, YNP, Wyoming, USA - YL17G06_0 | ecosystem: Environmental > Aquatic > Freshwater > Lake > Sediment | place: USA: Wyoming | collected... | reverse complement strand
GAGCATCTTTTCCTTGACCTGCTTGACTTTGGCCAGCCAGCTTTCCTTTGAGATTGCCGCAGAGGCCCTTGTCGCCTGCTCGGCGGCGAGTTTCTCTCTTGTCCTGAACTCTCTGAGTTTGCCGTGGTCGGCAAGGAACCTGTCAAGCAGACCGACGCAGCCGGGGGCAAGGAAGAACCTGCCTATATAGATAAGCATTTCATTACCCGTATGCAGTCCCAGACCGATGCCGATTGCTGCAATCGGCAGACATATTGCAGCGAGATAACCGCTCCAGACCGGAGCGGCGGCGGCGACGGCGAGGTTATAAGGAGCATCCGGTGCGAAATTGCCGTTGTCTTTTTTGACTCCGTAAAATCCGCCCCACGGAATTTGTAATAACATTTGGAAATACCATCCGATTTTGTTGCCCCCGCCTTTGACGACAGCGTCAGCCTTTTCCTGCGAGTCCTTGTTCAGCGCTGTCAGCTTAGCGGCGGTCAGAAAGTGACCCATCTCGTGGATGGCGATGCCGATGTGCCACGACAGATAGAGTATTATCACTGAAACTATGGTTTCAAGGCTTGTGAACATAAATTTCAGCGTTGCTATTTTGCCCTGCACTTCGGGCGGCAGGTTCATTACCGATGAGATAAACGCTGCGTGAAAAGAGACCAGCTTATGGTTTGCGATGACCCAGCCTTTTTCGAGGCAGCCTGCTTTGACCTGTTTTAAGGTTTTAACAACCGAGCTTTGCGACTTTTGAATGTCAGCCATTCCAAATTACTCCTTATCCAACAGACAGATTAGTAAATACTTATTCTTATAAGTAAATCGCAAAAGTTTACCGCCTTTCCGCTTTTTCGTCAAGAATTGATTTTAGAAACTATACAAACCAAGGATATACGCACCCCGCCGTTTGTCTGGCGGGGCGGATTTGGCGTGTGCTAACTGTTATCAGATGTCATCAGAAGGTAATCAGAATGCATCCAAAGTGAATCAGAAGCACTCCAGAGGGACATCAGAGGGACTCCAAAGTGCATCAGAAGACACCAGTTGCGAAGAGTCGATTTTGTTTTAACATTTTGTGCCATAATTGATTAGAGCCAAGAGCAATCAAAATTTCAGGCGAATTTTTCACAAATTTTTTTGTTTCACTCAACATCTTTTTTATTTCATTCAACATTGAGACAGAGTGTCTCTCTATATATGGGATGGACATGCACGTTTTGGTTGAAAAAAATGTTAGCCACGGAGGACGCAGAGAACACAGAGAACAGACAAGTTATTATGGAATAAAGGGTAAGGGGATTTGAAATTTTTTGCGATTTTGGGATTTTTTTAATTACCCCCCTGCGTGTTTGATTGATTCGCCGGAACGGCGAGTTCGTTGTTGGTGGTTCATGGTTCGACTATGCTCACCACAGGTTGTTCGTAGAAAAAAAGTGGGTTCCGGATAACGACCCTACTTCGCCGAAATCGGCTATGCAGGGCAAGCAGGACAAGTTTTTTAAATTGACGGGGATTGTGGGATTGGGTATTGTGGGGTCGGGAAATTATCACATTTTGAGGAAGTCTTTGGGAAGAGGTTATAGTTGCTTTATTTTAAATATTCAGTAAAATTAAAAGAAGTATTAGAAGAAGTTGGATTGTGCTATGAAGGAGTCCGGATAAATGATTACGGATACTCATAAAACTGCGACAAGGCCTCTTTTTGAAGAGGTCGCAGTAAATCGAACCGACACGCCATTATTCGTAAACAAAACAAAATTCATAGAAACAATTCGACAGTTCAAAGAGCATGATTCCCTGTCGAGACTTAGAGCCGAGGTATTGGACTTAGAAAGTAACCTGCACGGCGTTAGAACCGACAAGATAGGCGTTTTGAACATACATAGCAATGGGGATACAATCAAGATTATCCAGAAACACTTGCTTGACCAGCTTGACCAAATCGCTGATTCCCAAACGTTGGAACGTGCCAAGTATTATACCGAACGACTGGAAAAAGCTTTGACTGAAATCCGGACTAATAACGTCATTGAGAGGAAACCGACAAATGGGAAAGTATAGAATTGCCATTGTTGCACAGGTGAATTCTTCTCTTTGTAAAAGTGACTTGGAAACGCGATTAGTTGCTTCGTTATTCGACATAGAGACGGAACAAAAAGTTAGCGACGGAGACAATGACCAGCTTGAGGTTGAGGACTATGAATTAATAGAGGCGACCGCGATTGATACAGAAGAAACCTAAAATGAGGTGCAAGCGTTGACGACCGAAATGACCTTTAGCGATGCGATTGAAAAAGTTATGCTAGCGAACGGATACTTTGCTTCATTACAGCATATCTATAAGGAGTTTCCTAAATATAGAGAGTTTAGTGGCAAGACCCCGTATAACACAATCCAAGAGAGAGTGCAGAGAGATAAACGGTTTACTCGAATCGGTGTGGGTGTTTACGCATTGACTAATTTCTTAGATAAAATCGAAAAATCGGAGCCACCTACCAGGAAGAAAGAAAAAGTCGAATTTCAGCATGCACGAATCCAAGGAATGCTATTAGAAATTGGAGAATTGCAGGAGTATGGAACATATACTCCGGACAAACGGAAGTCTTTTGATGGGAAAAACCTCGGGCTAATTGCAAGTATGAAAGAATGCCCACCTTTTACTTTTTCAGATATCATTCAGCATACGGTGAGATTCATTGATGTAATTTGGTTCAATATGCGGAGGTTTCCTTATAAGGCTTTTGAGGTTGAGAATTCGACAGATTTTAGAGGTTCTCTGACAAAGTTTTGCGAACTGCAAGACTTCACAACAGATCTCTTTATAATCGCACCCGATAGTAGGAAACAGAAATACGAAAGGGAAATAAAGAAAACAGCTTTTAGCACGATTGCCAACCGATGCAAGTTTAGGTCTTTTGAGAATATAGAAGCTTATTACGAAAGTCTGTTGAATTATAGGAGATTCAGTAATTTGCTTTAATCTGAAGCTGGAAGAGCCGTTATTGCGAACATTGCGCAAGAACAGGAGAACGCGGCACATTTATCGGCATCAACTTCTTTGCTGTCGGCGGTCCAAAGTGGGACCCGCAATATCCGGCGGACGATGAGCGAGGATGCTACGGTTGCTTTTGGTACGACCCTGATGTTTGGCGCAGAAAAATAAACAGCGTTTTAAAGGGGCACAGAGAATAATTAACGGTGGGTTTTGCGAGGACGGATAGTGATGGCGAAAAGGAAAGCCAAACTGCTGATATACCGCCTTATTTAAAAACCTGCGTGTTTTATCCACCTTCGTGTGGCGGAATGATTGACGAAAAACCAGCCTGCCAAAATCACAAAAATATTGCCAAACAGCCGAACTCTTAATATGCTATTGTTTCGCAGAAGCAATAGAAAAAATTTTCGTAAAAATATTAAAGAGAACAGGATATGGACAACAAAAATTTTTATACCAGTCCGCTAGTCGAAAGAAACGCATCAGCGGAAATGGCTGAGATGTTCGGGGCAAAAACAAAATTCAGCACCTGGCGAAAAATCTGGCTCGAACTTGCAAAAACAGAGAAAAAACTCGGCCTTAATATAACGCAAACCCAGCTTAGCCAAATGTCGCAACATCTTAACGACATTGACCTTAAGAAGGCCGCCGCTTATGAGAAAAGATTTCGTCACGACGTTATGGCCCACATACACACCTTCGGCGACGTTGCGCCGAAAGCCGCCCCGATAATTCATCTCGGCGCAACAAGCTGCGATATTACCGATAATGCCGATTTGATAATTATGCGTCAGGCCCTGCGTATAATAGCCGCAAAGCTGGCCGCTGTTATAAACCTGCTGGCAGGTTTCTCAAAAAAATACCGCTCACTGCCTGCGCTGGGCTTTACGCATTTTCAGCCCGCACAACTGACCACCGTGGGCAAAAGGGCAACCTTATGGTGTTACGAATTTGCCATCGACCTGCAGGAAATTGAGCATCAGCTTGATATATTACCTTTTAGAGGAATCAAAGGCGCCACCGGCACGCAGGCCTCTTTCTTGGAACTGTTCGGCGGCAATCATAATAAGGTAAAACAGCTTGAAAAAATGATGGCTGCCGCTTTCGGCTTCAAGAAAATCTGTGCGGTTACCGGCCAGACGTATCAGCGAAAAATAGATACGCTCGTTGTAAACAGCCTTGCCTCGGTGGCGCAGTCGGCTCACAAATTATGCAATGACCTTCGGCTGCTCGCAAACTTGAAAGAGGTCGAAGAGCCTTTTGAAAAATCGCAGGTTGGTTCATCTGCAATGGCTTATAAAAGAAACCCAATGCGCTGCGAAAGAGTAACCGGCCTGTGCAGATTCGTATTGAGCCTGGCATCCAGTCCGCAAATGACCGCCGCAGGGCAGTGGCTTGAAAGGACGCTCGATGATTCCGCCAACAGGCGATTGGTTATCCCCGAAGCATTTTTGGCCGTCGACGGCATTCTCGAAATACTCATAAACGTCCTCGACGGCATAGTTGTTTATCCGAAAGTGATAGAATCTCACATTGCAGCAGAGCTGCCCTTTATGGCGACCGAGAATATCCTGATGGCGGCGGTTAAAGCAGGCGGCAACAGACAGCACCTGCACGAGAAAATAAGACAATATTCCCACGAGGCCTCCGAGCAGGTAAAGAAATTCGGCAAACCCAACGATTTAATTGACCGGCTTAAAGCAGATGATACTTTTAACAAGGTTGATTTTAAGGCTGTCTTGAAACCCAAAGATTACGTCGGCAGGGCGCCGCAGCAGGTCGATGAGTTCATCAGGGACGTTGTAACGCCGGCCTTGAGAAAATATCGTGGAAAATTTAACAAAACCGTCGAACTAAAAGTATAAGGGATTTAAATGTGATAAGAAAAGATTTGATAAAACGCATTAAAGAAACGGCATATCTCGAAGGCGATTTTGTTCTTCGCAGCGGCAAGCGAAGCAAATATTATTTAGACAAATATCTTTTTGAGACCTGCCCCGACATACTCAAGGCGCTCGGCGAAGAATTTGCCAAATACGTTACCGATGACGTTACGCTAATAGCAGGCGCAGAATTAGGCGGGGTCGCCCTCGCCGCATCAACGGCAATGACGACCGGCAAGAACTGGGTCATCATCCGAAACAGCAAAAAAGGATACGGCACAGGAAAAATGGTCGAAGGCGTTTTAAAAGCCGGCGATGTGGTCCTGCTGGTTGAAGATATTGCCACTACCGGCGGACAGGTGCTCGAGGCCGCCAAGGTAATTACCGAAGCCGGCGCAAGGGTGAAAAAGATTGTCGCCGTCATTGACCGCAGGCAGGGCGCCGAAGAAAATATTACCTCTGTCGGCTATAAATTCGAGAGCATTCTTACAAAAGACGACCTCGGAATAAAGGACTGATTGGCGAAGCTTCAAGGCACGCAGGGGTCATTAGGCCCAGCCGAAGAAATTTCCTGAAGCGCTTTTGGCAATTCTCTGACATTATCCCTGCGTATACGCACAATATCGAGGAACCGGCGGGTCTCGGCGTCGGCGGGGTTGAGCCTCAAGGCTTCGCGGAAGTGTTCAAAGGCTTCATACGTCCGGCCGGTCATAACAAACATTGTGCCAAGCGATTTATGAAGCTCTGTGGAATCCGGCTTTATGCTTATCGCTTTTTCAAGATGCTCAATCGCCTCATCGAATTTTTCCTGCCTTGCCAGAAGCATTCCGAGACTTTGTTGGGCATCTGCATCGGCGGGGTCGGCCTCAATTGATTTTTTATATTGTGATTCCGCCAGTTCGATTTTGTCCTGCCTGACAAATTCAAGTGCAAGATTTTTATGAGCAAGTGGATAATCAGGATTTATCTCAATGGCCTTTAGGTAATGCTGCTGTGCCTGTTCAAATTCTCCGAGTTTATAGAGCGCTGTGCCGAGACCGCAATGTGCCTTGTAATCAGCGGGGTCTAACAGTATGGCCTTCTCATAATAATTGACCGCATCGTTTATTTTGTCCTGCCCATAGAAAACCACACCGAGATTATAGTAGGCCTCCGAATAGTTGGGTTTCAGTTCGAGGGCTTTGTTGTAATTTTTGATGGCGTCGTCAATTTTCCCCTGTTCTTTTAACGTTGTCCCCACGTTAAGGTATAGTTCGGCCTGATAGTCTGATTTTTCCGGAGCGAATGGTCCTGCCAAAGTTGAAACAAGTGCCGCCGCAAGGCCGACACAAATCAAGCCTGTCAGCCGCAACCAATTTCGTTTGTATGCTGCCGCTGCCAGACAAAAGCAGCCGGCAGCAGCAAAAATACTCAGCAGCGGAATTATCGGCGCACGATAGCGTGATTCAACGTGGGCCAGAATTACCGGCAGGGGATAAAAAATCAAAAAAAGTATTGCCGGCGTTATTGTTTGCCGCTTTTCGCAAAATAACCCTATAATTCCCAGAGGCAAAAGCAGTCCGAAAGGAAACCCAAAGGGGCCTGCCTTCCAGACAAGCACTTTTAGGATGTCAGACCATTTACGAAACAGGTATATATCAACGTTTCCCTGCATTTCCCGCGAGCATATAAACTGTTCAGTTTTGATGAGCAGACCTTTTAGAAAATCAGCGGGTTTTGAGGCAATATAATCGAAGGTTTTTTGATAAAAGAACTGCTGTTTGTCCCACATATTTCCTTTTACGCCGCTTTTTGCGGGCAGGCTGGTAAGGTTTTCCCATTTTATTCCCGGGCGGATGTCAGCGGCGTCAAAATCAGGGTTGTTGCCGATATAAAGGTTGATTCCGCCCGTGGCAGGCAGTATTCCAAAATGGCCTGTTATTCGGTGATTTATCGCTGCTGTCGGAATTGCAACGGCGGCAAAACCTGAAACAACGAAAGCAAAAAATTTTACTATGGTATGCCGCTGCTCAGGGACTTTTCTATAAAGAATGAATGCAAGCCAGAAACAGGCTGCAACGAAAAACAAAAGAAAATTAGGCTGAGTAATCACACTCAGCGCGCCGCAAAGGCCAAGCACAAAAAACAGCGAGGGGTATTTTTTCTCCGTAACCGTCAGAAACAACAGCAGAAGGGCTACCGCCCAGAACGCCGACCAGCCTGCGGGGACAAGTTCGGTCTCGTGGAAAATGAGCGGCCCACAAAATACGGTGAACAGACCCGCCAAAATCCCGATGCGTTTATTGAAAACCTTGCAGCCCAGTAAAAAAGTCAATGCGCACACTGCGGCACCGAGGAATGCCTGAATTATTTTGGCTGAAAGTATGGAAGATTTGTCGAGAAAATATACTGCTGAAAGAAAACAGGGATAGAAGAACGATTGCCAGAAGAACCGCTCGTTCATTTTGCCCTGTTCTGCCAGCTCTTTTGCCAGCAGGTCATAGCCTCTTGCATCGACGACAGGGGCGTAAAAAGTGGGATTATTCGAGCTTTCGTAAAGGTAAAACAGGCGCACCGCAACAGCTAATATAAAAATACCCAATGCGATGCTCAACAATTTCCGGCAGGTATCAGATTCTGAGATTTTGGACATTCGGAATTGCCATGCCGATAATGAGAAACACCTGTTTTTCAGGCTTCATACGGCCCATAGCTTTATTCTGCAGGCGGTAAGCGAGGGGTTTACTTTGCAGGTATTTTCAGCTGCATACCGACATTCAGATTATCTTCGCGGCCTTTCAGGACGTCAGCATTAAGTTTGGCAATTTCCTCGAAACGACTGCCGTTGCCAAGCTGGGAGGCTGCAATTTTCCACAGGCTGTCGCCTTCCCTGACGGTATAGGTTTTGAATTGTTTCGGTCCTGTCTCCACAGCGGAGGAAGGCCCCTGTTCGGCTGCTGCGGTTTTCGCCGCCGTCACATCTTTATTCTGCTGGAGTGATGCCGTAACGCGCGACAGCTCATTTCTGAGATTGGCTATCTCTGAATCGGCGTTCTGGATTTGCTGCTGAGCCGCTAACTGCGCTCTTTCGGCGTTTGCCTGCGCTTCAGCGATAGCTGTTCTTGTTTTTTCCCTGTCGGGTTTCGTAATCATCGTTCCGGCGGCGATGCCGATGATAAGCCCCACGACCCCTGCAATTATTACCGGAAGAAGTCCCTGTTTCATTTTTTACATCCTTGTTAAAAATTTTACCTTAATTCCAATTTGATGTGATTGTATGTTCCGCTGATTTGCAAGTCAAAATAATTTTTGACTTATTTCGAGTCGCAGCAACGCTTTTGTGCCGATTCTACAACGGCCTCACTGATGCTGTTATCTGGCGGTTTTTCTATCTTTTATTTTCCTGCCACAGCCAGACTGCCAATGCAGCGGTGGCTATGCACGCCACGGCACTTGCCCACAGCGGAATCTCAACATTATTTGCCGTTACTTTCCATTGCGATATAAGCCTTAATAAATGCACTAACGAAACAAGTATTAGAAATACCGCGGTGATAATTGTTGATGTTTTCATAATCGCTCTCCTTTTCTTCTCAAAATTGCCGAACGGGCAATTCCCTGCCTCCACTATGGTATTAGGATATTCCTTGCATTACAACGGGTAAAAATTATTAAAAATCACTTTAAGGCCGCAGTGTGCATATTCATCTGAAGGAGGTGCGAAAAAATTTCGCACGGGCAAATTTGCAGAGGCAGGTCAGGTAATCTACAGAGGCGCCAAATTTGACATAACTCTCATTATTAGAACAAAAAGGACTGTGAAGATTTTATCCAATTTAAGAAGGGGGTGAGGTAAAGGCCGGTGATGAGGACGCCGGCCAGCACAACGGCCAGTGCGACCTGAAGAGGCACTGATTTGGGGCCGATGGTTTTTGCTTTCGGCTCGTCAAGATACATAAATTTAATTACCCGCATATAATAATAAGCCGCTACGACGCTGTTTATGACTCCTACAATCGCAAGAAGAATGAACTTCGACTGGATGGCGGCGGTAAATACGAGGAATTTGCCCCAAAATCCCGCCAGCGGGGGGACGCCTGTAAGGGACAGCAAAAAAACAGTCAGCAGGAATGAGGCGACAGGGTCATTTTTATAAAGGCCTGCGTAATCCTCGATAGCATCGCTTTTTATGGAGTTGGAGATGAGAACAACGCATCCGAAGGCGCCGAGATTCATAAGGGCGTAGGCGAGGATGTAATATAAAACGCCTTCTATGCCGGCAGCGGTGCCGACGACAAAGCCAATGAGCATATAGCCGGCCTGTGCGATGGACGAATACGCCAGCATACGCTTTATATTGGTCTGCGATATGGCGATGATGTTTCCGATGGTCATAGTGAAGATTGAGATGAGCGTCATCAAGCCGACCCAGTTTGCATAGAGAGGAAAGAAATTATTTGCGAATATGCGCAAGAGGACGGCAAAACCGACAGCCTTTGGGCCGACCGAGATAAAAGCCGTGACGGCGGTGGGCGCACCCTGATAGACATCGGGGGCCCACATATGGAAGGGGACGATGGTGCATTTAAAGCCAATGCCTGCCAACAGCAAAACGAGGAGGATGAGCGAGACCAAGGCATTTATCTGGCCGGCGTTTACGGCTTTCGAGATGGCGGAGAGGTCTGTAGTGCCGAACAAGCCGTAGATGAGTGAGATGCCATAGAGCATTATGCCTGTTGAGAGGGCGCCGAACAGGAAGTATTTTAAAGCGCCTTCGCTTGAGAGGATGCTTTTTTTCAGGAAGGCCACGAGGATATACGAAATCAATGAGAGCATCTCGATGGATAAATAAATCATAAGCAGATTATTGGAGGACACTGCCAATAACATAGCGATAGCGCCGTTCAGGAGGAGAAAATAGTATTCGCCTATGGTCTTTTCCGATAGCTCCTTATAACCCATAGAGAGTAATATGACGATGCCGATGATGAACAGGGAGATTTGCTTAAAGAACAGGGAGAAGGAGTCATTTGTCAGCATATTGAAGAAGAGGGCGGCGTCTGTTTTACGGCCCTGGGGCAGATATAAGGAGGCGGCCACAACGGCGGACAAGGCCAATACGCCGAGGATGTTTTTATTGCTGACGAAAAGCGAAAGAATGAGGATTATAATCGCTGCGACAAGCAATATAATTTCCGGCGTTATAAATCTTATGTTTTCGGTAATGTTCAAAATGAGAGGCCTCCGAGTTTTAGTATAAGGGCTTCAATAGAGGGCGCCTGGTACCTGAGCGCCAATAAAGGATATACGCCGATTAGTATAGTAATCAGCATAAGGGGGACCAGTGTGAGAAGCTCACGTTTATTTATGTCAGGAAGGCCGACCCATTTTTCGTTCAGGGGGCACATAAGCACACGCTGAAGCATATATAAGAAATATGCCGCGGTTATGACTATCCCCAGGACAGAGACGATGGTAGTTAATCTGAACACGGCATACGTCCCCAGAAGAGACATAAATTCGCTTACGAAGCCGCTCAAGCCCGGCAGGCCGAGGGAGGCGAGGGTGAAAACGGTCAATACGCCGGCATAGACGGGCATTTTGACGCCAAGACCGCCGAATTTATCGAGGTCTCTTGTGTGAGCACGGTCGTAAAGGACACCGACGAGCAAGAACATTCCGCCGGTGATGATTCCGTGGTTGAACATCTGGAGAAGCGCACCGTTAAAACCTGTTACGGTCATACTTGCCAGGCCAAGCATTACAAATCCCATATGGCTTACGGACGAATAGGCGACCATCTTTTTGAAATCGGTTTGTGCCATCGCTACAATGGCGCCGTAGACTATGTTAATAAGGCCGAGGATGGCAAATGGCAGGGCGAAATAGTGAGCCGCATCTTTTAACAGGGGGAAACTTATCCTGAAGAAGCCGTAACCGCCCATTTTGAGCAGGACGCCGGCCAGCAAGACGCTTATAGGGGTCGGCGCTTCGACGTGCGCATCGGGCAGCCAGGTATGGAAGGGGAAGACGGGGACTTTCACCGCGAAGCCCAGATAGAAAGCGATGAAGATGATTATTTGCAAAGGCACGGTCAGGGCGCTGGTTGTTTTGCCAAGCTCCAATATGCTGAAGGTGTGCGGCGTAGATGTGAAGTAGAAGGCCAATATCCCCAGCAGCATAAAGACTGAACCTGCGAGGGTATATATAAAGAACTTGATAGCGGCATATTCTTTTCTCGGACCGCCCCAGATGCCTATTAAGAAATACATAGGGACCAGCACTATTTCCCAGAGGACGTAGAACAAAACGAGGTCAAGGGCGACAAAGGTGCCGAGCATACCTGTTGCGAGGAGGAGATACAAAAAGAAATATTCTTTTTGGCGGGTATCTATGCCATAAGAACCTATGCAGGCCAGAAAACTTAACAGGGTTGTTAAAAATACAAGGCCGATGCTTATGCCGTCTATTCCCAAATGATAAGAGATACCAATGGACGGTATCCAAGGTAGATTTTCCTCGAATTGCATTGAGGAGATAGAGTAGTCGAAGTTAAGCAGCAGGACGACCGCAAGTATCAAGGCAGCCGCGGTAACGGCTGTAGCGACCGCTTTTATTAAACCCACATTTTTTTTAGGTGTGAATAGTATTAGCAGGCCGCCCGCAAGCGGCAGAAAAACAATAAAGGTCAAAATCGGGAAAGACATCATAAACCTCCTATCAATTTAACAAAGAGGATAATTACCAGGCTAAAGAACGCAATAAGCAGATAGGTCTGAATGTAACCTGTCTGGATTCGACGCAACGTCAGCGAAAATAGTCCGACGACCTTTGCCGTCATATTTACGGCACCATCGACTATATAGCGGTCTATCCAGGATGCAATCTTACTAAGTATTACGGTGGCCCTGGCGATGTTATCAACCGTGCCGTCTATCACTCCCAAATCGAATTTGAATGCGAGACGCGACAGGCGGAGGGTTGGCTGGATGAACAGGAAATTATAAAGCTCATCGATGTAATACTTGTTGTATACGAGATTATATAACCAGGCGAAATGCTGCCGAATTCGCTGAGGCAATATGTTTATGTTCAGCACATACAGCAGATAAGCTATGGCGATTCCGAAGGAGGCCAAAAACGTGGAAAGTCCCATTACCAGATAATCTGGCGCCGGGCTGCCGGCTTCGTGCGCCTGGCCGAGATGCAGGAAATCCTGAAAGGCGTAGTTCATAAAGGGAGAGCCAACGAGGCCTATAAATATCGCAAATACGGCCAATATCCCCAGAGGGACCGTCATAACGCCGGGGGATTCGTGAGGATGAATTTCCGAACGAGGTCTGCCGAACAGGACGAGGAATATCAGCCTGAACATATAAAAGGCGGTCAGGAAGCTTGTTACCGTTGCTATAGTAAACAAGACCGGATGGCCGTTGTGAAGAATTTCGGACAGTATCTCATCTTTCGACCAGAAGCCTGAGAATGGGGGTATGCCGGAAATCGCCAGAGATGCTATCACAAAAGTTGTGCCTGTGGCCTTCATTTTTTGAAATATGCCGCCCATTTTCTGTATGTCCTGCGTGTGGATAGAATGGATGACGCTGCCGGCACACAAGAATAGGAGGGCTTTGAAGAATGCGTGGGTCATCAGGTGAAAAGTCCCTGCGGAATACCCGCCGACGCCCAGACCCATCATCATAAATCCCAACTGGCTTATAGTCGAATAGGCGAGCACCCGTTTTATATCGTTGTTTACGACAGCGATAGAGGCGGCGAGAACAGCGGTGATACCGCCAATATACGCAACCCAGATAAGGGCCGGGCCGTGCGCGGAAAAGAAGGTGAAGCACCTTGCGACCAGATATACGCCTGCGGCGACCATAGTCGCTGCGTGTATCAATGCCGAAACAGGGGTCGGGCCTTCCATCGCATCAGGCAGCCAAACGTGAAGCGGGAACTGAGCGGATTTTCCGACTGCGCCGCAGAATATCAATAAAGCCGCTACGGTAAACAAGGGGCGAGCGTCAGTAAGATTTGCAAGGTCGCTGAAATAAATGGTATGTGCGGAGAAAACCAGGATGAAGATTCCAATCAAAAGGCCAGTGTCACCGATTCTTGTCGTTATGAAGGCTTTCATACCTGCTCTGGCGGCAGCGGGTCTTTCGAACCAGAATGAGATTAAAAGATACGAGCAAAGGCCAACACCTTCCCAGAAGATGTAAAGCGTGACAAAATTATCGGCGAGGAGAAGCCCCAGCATCGAACTCATAAAGAGGGACATATATGCGAAAAACCTCGAAAAACGCACATCGTCCTTCATATAGCCTATCGAGTATACCTGGATGAGCGTGCCGATGGCCGATACGACAACGAGCATCATACAGGTCAGGGGGTCTACTATTACGCCGATGTTTAACGATGTGCCGCCGAAGATGAGCCACTTGAACAAAGTATACGACCCCTGTCCCTTCAGAAACCAAATGAGGGTATAGATAGACAGGCACAATGATATGACAGAGGCCGAAACTGAGACGAGTGCACTGGATTTTCTGAGCTTTCGGCCAAACAGGATGTTTGTCACAAACGCTATAACTGGAAAAACAGGGATTAAATGTGCCAGGTTTACCATTTCATTAAATTGATTTTATTTACCAATATAGTTTTTGAAGTTCTGTATATCGAGATAACCAAACACAGTCCCACTACGGCTGAGGCGGCGGCTATCGCTATCACGAAAAGGGCAAAAATCTGACCCGAAGCATCGGGGTCTGCGGAAAATTTGCTGAAAGTTATCAGGTTTATGTTGGCAGCGTTCAGTATCAGTTCGATAGACATAAGAATTCCGATAGCGTTCCTGCGAGTGAAAACGCCGAAGATACCTATCGAAAACAGCGCTGCACCGAGTAGCAAAAAGTGGCTTTGCGGTATCATTTCTTCTCCGCCTTTCCTATAACTATGGCGCCAATAAGCGCAGCCAGTGAAATAAGGGATATAACTTCGAATGGCAGGGCGTATTGCAGCATCAGGGATTTCCCTAACTGCGACAGACTGACGGCTGCTTCTGCCGGCAGAACAGCCTTCCAAGCGGTCATAGTTATTACCTTTGTAAGAATAAAAAAGATTGCCAGTGAGGCCAATGCCGACACAGATATGCGCGAAAACATTCCGCTGATTGGGCCGGTGTCAATAATATCGGAGGTCAACATTACCGTAAAGATAAATAAAGTCATTATGGCGCCGACATAAATCAAGACCTGAACGACAGCCAGAAACTCCGCGTCCAAATATAAATAAACACTGGCTATGCCGAGCAATCCCATAGCAAGATACACTGCGGCGTGAAATATGTTGCGGGAAAGAACGACGAAAAGCGCGAACAGCACGGTCAGGCCGGCTATGAGATAAAAGGAGGCCTTTATGATAATGTCATACGAGAGGCCGTAATTATTTAACAGTTGTATGAGTCCATTCATCATATTTTTTCACATTCAAAAGGTTTATATCCAACTTTTTGCGGTCGTATACGCTTATCTCATATATATCAGTCATTATTATCGCGCCGGTAGGGCAGACCTGTGCGCACAGCCCGCAAAAGCAGCAAAGCTCCATATTGTATTTGAATGTTTCGAGCGTTTTTTTCTTATCTTCCTGCTTATGAGTGATAGCGAGGCAAGCGGTGGGGCACATCTTCATACATTGCAGACAAACGATACATTTCTCCGGGTGAAGGCCGACCAAGCCTCTGAAACGCTCGCTCATAGGCTGTTTCTCCGTCGGATACTGGAGGGTGACAGCCGGCCTGAATACATACTTCATAGTAACGGCAAGCCCTTTTATAAGGCTCAATGTACCGATAACGAAATTTTTAGTATGCTTTATCATTTTAATAACAACCATCCCGTTATTGCCAGGTTAAAAAACGATACCGGCGTCAAGACCTTCCACGCAAATCCCATCAACTGGTCCACCCTTAGCCGAGGGAATGTCCACCTGACCCACATCAATATAGAAACTATGCCATACGTTTTTATCAGAAACCATATGACCGGAGGAAGGATGGGGCCGAGCCAACCGCCAAAGAAGAGAGTTGTTGCGATGGCCGATATGAGGAAAAGGTTGGTATACTCGCCGATGAAGAACATCGCGAACTTCATCCCCGAATATTCGGTATGAAACCCTGCGACCAGTTCTGACTCGGCTTCGGGTATATCGAACGGCACGCGGTTTACCTCCGCAGTGGCAGATATTATATAGACAATGAAAGCCAGCATCATATTGGGATGAAGAATATTCCAGTGTCCGGACTGTGCGGCAACTATCTTTTGCATAGAAAGGGAATTAGCCTGCATTGAGACAATAATCATAGAGAGTATCAGGGGAAGCTCATAACTTATTATCTGGGCCGCTGACCTCATTCCGCCCAGTAAAGAATATTTGTTATTTGAGCCCCAGCCCGCCATAAAAATTCCGAGGACACATACGGAAGAGATTGCCATAATATACAGGATGCCGACATTCAAATCCTTTACGATTAAATTTTTTCCGAACGGTATCACTACGAATGCCATTACGGGCGGCACTACGGCAAAGAAAGGGGCGAGCCACCATATCATTTTATCCGCTCCGGCGGGTATAATGTTTTCCTTAAGCAGAAGTTTTATGGTATCGGCTACGGATTGTAAAACGCCGTGCCATCCCACACGCATAGGGCCGAGTCTCGACTGGATATGCGCAGAGACCTTTCTTTCCCACCATATCAGAAACATAGCCGAGACGGCGATGAATGCCAATACTATAAGGCCGATTATCAGTACCCAGATAAAATCCAGTATACTTAACATTACCTGTCTATCTCTCCCATCAGGACATCGAAACTTCCCAACACACAGACTATGTCCGCTACTTTTACGCCCTTTACCAATTCCGGGAGAACTGCGAGGTTCGAAAACGAAGGCGCTCTTATCTTCAACCTGTATGGGTACATAGAGCCGTCGCTTACGATATAAAATCCCAGTTCGCCCCGAGGATTTTCCGTCCTGAAATATGCCTCGGACGGAGCAGGTTTATGGATGCGTCCCACTTTGACCGTAGGCTCACCCCCTGGTAATGCGTCTATCGCCTGCTCTACAATCCTCAGGCTTTGTCTTATCTCTTCAATCCTGATTTTATACCTGTCCCACGAATCGCCGTTTTCCCCGACAGGTATATCGAATTCAAATTTATTGTAAACCAGATACGGCTCATCTTTTCTTAAATCCCATTTGACGCCTGACGCCCGCAGGCTGGGGCCGGTAACACTGTAATTTATTGCAAGGTCTTTCGGCAATACGCCTATATTTTTTGACCTTGCGAGGAATATCGTATTGTAGGTCAACAGATTATCATAATCATCAACTTTCGGTCTCATATAGTTGACAAATTCTTTTATCTTCTCATCTATGCCTCTGGGAAGGTCGAACTGAACCCCGCCTATCCGTATGTAGTTATAGGTGAGACGGTTTCCGCATATCTGGTCAAATATATCTATTATCTTCTCTCTCTCCCGGAAGCAATAGAACAGCGGGGTTGCAAAAGCGCCCAGGTCCTGTGCGAACGTGCCGACAGCTATAAGATGGCTCGCTATTCTGTTCAGCTCAGCGACTATTACCCGAATATATTTTGCACGTTCAGACACCTCCAGATTCAATAGTTTTTCAACAGCCATTACGTACCCTAAATTATTGTTCATAGATGCGACATAATCAATCCTGTCGGTAAACGGTATAAACTGCGTATATGTGCGGTTTTCGGCTATTTTTTCCATTGAACGGTGCAGATAACCGATATGCGGAGTGCATTCTCTGATGATTTCGCCGTCCAGCTTTAATTCGAGGGACAGGACGCCGTGCGTGGAAGGGTGCTGCGGCCCCATATTTATGAGGAACTCTTCGGTATATATGTCTTTTGTCCGGGTTGTATCCATAAAGTTTAGTTACAATCTGGGTTTGGCTATAAGCTCCGGGTTGGAATAATCTTTCCGCAAAGGATAACCTTTCCAGTCGTAAGGATTTAATATCCTGCGTAAATCCGGATGGTCTGAAAAAATAATGCCGAATAAATCGTATACTTCCCGCTCCAGCCAGTTTGCAGATTTCCAAATCGCCGACAAGCTCGCAACATTTAAATCTTCAAGCGTTAAATATACTTTGAGGGTCACGCCGTGACGTTCACGAATGGAATACAAAATGTAGACCAGTTCCATCTTCTCTTTTCTGTCTACTGCCGTTATACAGTGTAAATTATCAAAGACCAGCGGGGGATTTTTTAAATATTGGGCCACTTCCAAAAGAGACTCTTTGGGGACAATGATACCATTAGTTCCAGCCTCTTCTTTGACCTGCGGGAACCTGGCTTTTATAACTACGGATATTTCATCTGGCCGCATCTTTTTCGTTCCTTATTTTTTCCTGCAGTTTCATCAGTCCGAAGAGCAAATTTTCCGGACGGGGCGGGCAGCCGGGTATAAACACATCTACGGCGATGCCAAGCGCCTCCGTTCCCTTTACGACCGAATAGGTGTCATAATAGAAGATGCCTCCTGATACGGCACAATTTCCCATAGCGATTACATATTTAGGTTCGGGCATTTGCGCATAAAGTCGCCGGACGCAGTCGCCCATTTTGATACATATTGTGCCCGCTACAACCATAACGTCGCACTGCCTTGGGCTTGCGCGGAACACTCCTGCGCCGAAGCGGTCAATATCGAAACGCGAAGCGCCTGCGGCAATCATCTCGAAGGCGCAGCACGCCAGCCCGAATGTCATAGGCCACAGGGAGGACGCCTTTCCCCATTTTAAGAGGCTTTCACTTGTTGTCAGAAACAAACCTCCCCCCGGGACCTTGCGTATCAATTTTGCTGCGGGGATTTTTTCTATTACTGCCATTTGAAAATTTCCTTTTTCCAGGCATAAACAAGACCAACTGCCAGAATCGCGATAAAAACCATCATCTCGACATACGAAACCATACCAAGCTCGCGGAATACGGGAATCCAGGGGACCAGGAACAAAACTTCTATGTCGAATATTACAAATAGAAGAGCAACGAGGTAATAGCCGACGTTAAATTGCACCCTTGAATCGCCTTTTACTATCTCACCGCATTCGTAGGGTGAGGTTTTGACGGGATTCGGGTCGCGCGGGCGAAGCAGCCAAGATACAATGAATGCGCTTCCCACAAAAGCGATGCCTATAACAAAGAACAGGCCAACAACTCCATAGTCCTGAATGGTCATTTTGAGATAAAACCTAATCTTTTATCAATCTGTTACAAGTTAAAAATTGGAGTTATATATATCCTGTGCGTTATATGCAAATTTTAAAAGTTGTCATTTCCAAAAAGCGCAACTCGAAACGGGCTATCCGGGCTGCAACGCTGAGAAAATTGTTGCGGAGAGCGATTCTACAGCATTGAATATTTCTTTTGACGGCGAAGCTCCTACCTACAGATTTTTAGGCTGGATGCCGATAACGATTATTTCGCAGGAAAGGGACCGAAGCAAGTAATCGGACATTATTTTGAGGGACAGACTATGTGTGCAAAAGGAAGTGCCGCCGATATCGCCTGGGGTCATCGCCGCTATTTTGCCCGGCGATAAGCCGAGGTCGGCAGCATCTATAATAATAAAATGGGCGGGACGGGACCTTTTTATTTCGCCGGTTAGATTTTCCGGAGCGGTTTCGCCGATAAAAACTTTGAGTTTCGGATGTATTTTTTTGGCGGCGGCAAGTTTTTCGATGCGTTGAGCAACGCGAATGCCGGCTACATCATCTCCTCTATAAAACGGCCAAGTCATTGCTTATAGCATTTCAAGGTAGTTTCCGGATTCTGCCAGTTTGCCTGCTGTGCCGCTATAAGCTGAGTCGGTCAGCACAATCACCGAGAATATGAAGATATACCCCCGCTCATAAGATGCCCCTTATACTTTATACGCGCTTCTTTCTCTCCCTATAATAATGATGCCCCGACTTAAACCGCTTCTTTCCCTACAGCATTATTTCCCTGCGAATATGAATACACTATAGTTGCGAACCGGTGAAGTAAGGAAAACCCTTAATTGGAAGGTAAAAATCCCTTATTCGAGGGAAAAGATACAATGTTTGTATACGGCGGAGCGGTAAAGCTTGACATTTGAGCTAATAGCAGATAAGCTATTATTGTGGTAATTTGCAGCCTTTTAAGCATAAAGGCTTTTGAGATGGAAATGAAAAAAGCCATTGTTGCAGCGGCAGGGATAAGCCTTATTCTGGTAAATATAAGCAGTGCTATTGTTCCCGCCCAACATAATCCCAGCGACCCAAATCTTATCGGGTGGTGGGAACTGGATGAGACAAGCGGAACAACGGCGGTCGATTCCGAGGGCGGCGATAATAACGGCAGTATAGTGAAAACAAACTCGGCTGTTGAATGGGGCGCAAGCGGAGAATTCGGCACCGCAGTGACCTTCGGATATTCCGGCTCAAGTGCAGACGGTCGAATCGTTGTTCCTCTGACAGGTATGAGAAAAGAGGCGGGCACAATTGCCCTGTGGGCCAAAATTGCGTCAGACCAGGGGTCTACAACGGCAACAATGAGATATTTTATGGGCTGGCAGGGTCTTCTGAACCCCAGTTTTCAGCAAGGCAGAGTCCAGATTTATCTTTATAACAATACCAACGGCATTTCTGTGGGACTCGGCGACCAGAACCAACTGGACACCTGCATAAAAGAATTAAACGTAAACGAGTGGTATCATATAGCATTAATCTGGCAGGCAACCAGTCCCGATGGTTGTAACGGCAACTACATCCTTTATGTCGACGGGATTGATTTGCCCAGTGGAACTATGAAGTCAGGTTATTCTGATGGAACATACAAAAATATATTAGCTATGGCGGACTACGGAGAAATCGGCAACCACAGAAAGGTTTCCCCCGGTCCTGAGGACAAAGGTTTTGTCGGCACCATTGATGAGGTTGGTTTCTATAATGCGGCTATTCCTCGTGAAAAGATATGTATACTGGCCGGTGCCGACCCCAACAAGGCGTGGAACCCGTTGCCCGATAACGGCAAGGTAAATCAGCCTGTGTCCGGTCTGAACCTTAGCTGGTCGGCTGGGGCCGATGCGACCCTGCACGATGTATATTTTGGGACAGATTCTTCAAATCTCATATTTCAGAACAGTCAAGCGAATATCGGCTGGGCCTGCCCGCTGCTTTCAGGCAACAGCACTTACTACTGGCGTATCGACGAAAGGAATGACTACGGTGCAACAACAGGGGCAGTCTGGAGCTTCACAACCGTAGCAGCACTGCCTGGCCAAGCTGCCGACCCTAATCCGGCCGGCCTGGCAACGGACATCAGTATAAATACCGACCTTAGCTGGACTGCAGGCACCGGAGCAACATCACACGATGTCTATTTCGGGACCTCAAGTGCGGGGACATTCCAGCGAAATCAAACCGAAACAACCTTCGAGCCCGGCACATTAAATGCCAGCACAACCTATTACTGGCGTATAGATGAGAAAAACACCGTCGGGACGACTACGGGACAGGTCTGGAGCTTTACAACCGTTTCGCTGGCTGGGCAGGCAAGCAATCCCAATCCGGTCAATACGGCAACAAATGTAGGTATAAACGCCGATTTGAACTGGACTGCAGGCACCGGAGCAACATCACACGATGTCTATTTCGGGACCTCAAGTGCGGTGACATTCCAGCGAAATCAAACCGAAACAACTTTTGAGCCGGGAACAATGTCACCCAACACTGTTTACTACTGGCGTATCGATGAGAATAATACCGGCGGGACAACAACCGGCGTGGTCTGGAGTTTTACCACCGGCATATCGCCGCCGCTCGCTGTTTCGGTAGTTAAAAGCGACCTAATCAAGGACTACAATATCGACTGGCAAGACCTTGCGGTCATCGGGCAACAATGGCTGGCGAATTGCTCATTAATCGACTGCAACGGCGCCGACCTCGATAACGACGACACGGTCGACCACGCAGATTTTAGTTTGTTCGCCCATCGCTGGCTGAGCGACCCGGATTTTGTCCATTCGTGGGGGTTTGCTGAGCAGCAGTTAATCGACACAATCGCCGAGATAAACAATAATGCGACAAAATATCCTGCCCAAACCACTTCAGGCGGCAGTTGGACAACGAGCGGGTCTGGCAGCTGGACAAGCGGATGGTTTCCGGGCTGTCTGTGGTATATGTATCAGGACACGGGGGACGAAAGCTGGAGGCAACGAGCAGAACGGTGGACGACAGGGTTGGAAAGTCAAAAAAGCAGCACCAGCAATACCGATATAGGGTTTATCATTTTTTGCAGTTTCGGAAACGGTTACCGCCTTACCGGCAACCAACACTATAAAGACGTGATACTGACGGCGGCACATTCCCTTTCAATGCGATATAATCCCGTTGTAGGCTGCATAAGAAGCTGGAACAGGGCAGAAGACCATTTCTCGGTGATTACCGACCATATGATGATTCTGGAGATATTATTCTGGGCGGCGAAAAACGGGGGCGACCCGAACTATTATAATATGGCAGTAAGCCACGCAAGAAAGACGATGCAGAATAACGTGCGGCATACTGCGAGCGACTATAACGGCAGCACTTATCACCTGGTCGATTATGACCCCAATACCGGCGCAGTCATCACAAAGAAAACCAAACAGGGATACTCGACCGAGTCGACGTGGGCGAGGGGACAGGCGTGGGGACTGTATGGCTTCACAATAGCTTACCGAGAAACGGGAGACCCTAATTTTCTACAGACAGCGGAGGAAACAGCGGACTACTTCGTGGACCACCTTCCGCCTGACTTTGTGCCTTACTGGGACTTCAATATGCCTAACATCACCAGCGAGGAAAAGGACACGTCTGCGGCTGCAATTGCCGCGTCCGGACTTCTGGAATTAAGCACGCTGGCTTCAACACAGCAGCTTCAGGAAAAATATTACAATGCTGCCCGTAACATTTTAAGTTCGCTTTGCTCGCCGGCTTACCTGGCGGAGGGGACAAACAGCAGCGGTATTCTCCTCCACGGCGTCCAGAATCATCCCGGCGGCGGGGGCATTGATGTCTCGCTCATCCATGCCGACCACTATTTTCTCGAGGCCCTGCTTCGTTACCAGAAATTGTCCCGTTAGATTACTGAGAATAGATGTGCTTTGAATGAATGGGCGGTATAGGATTCGAACCTACGACCTCCTGCGTGTCGAGCAGGCGCTCTAAACCAACTGAGCTAACCGCCCTGCAAAGGACGATGATGATAGTATCGTCGAAGGAAGGGAAAAAAGCAAGCTGAAAAATTACAGGGCGGGAAAAAAGCGATTATCGTTCGAGGACTTTTCTGACTACAGCGGCGGCAGAAAAGGTCTGCTCGGCGCTGCCGTTTCCAGCCGTCATTGAAATCTGAACGCTCTTGATATCGCCTGTGGGTGTGCTGTTATCCTTTGTAAAGGTCATAGCGGAAACATCTTCACAGAGGATATGGCTTACGCCTGTAGAATTATTGCGAAGATACAGTTTTTTGTTCGAGCTGTTATACAGATACGTTATATCGGAGCCGTCGGCGCACAATAATTTGCAGGAATTTGAGCTTAAATCGTTTGGGTCGACCAGTCCGCTCCTGATTTGGCTTGTCATTCGGGACAAGGCCTGACGTGCATTGTTGATGGTTTTAAAAATGTTTTCGTTTTCTTTATAATTTGTCATTGAGGCGTTGAAGGCAAAGGCCACAGCGGTAAGCAGCAGCGCCGTTAACGCCAGCGCAAGCAGCAGTTCTATGATGGTGAAACCGACGGTAAATTTATTGTGTTTATTTGGCATAATTTAGGTTCTCAACTGCCGATATTTGCCCGTATCCAGCTTTCGGAGCTGATTTCCTTCGAGTTCAGAAAGATTTTTACGGTTACTCTGACGAACTTGCTGGTGAGGTCGTCCCCGACCGCTGTGAAATCCGTGTCGCTGACGTTTTCAACGGTGATTCGCTGACTGTAGGCGGCGAAATTATCAAGAACCTTGCCATTGGAATCAATTGGCCCGTTTGGATGAGAATATGTTTTGCCATTGAAGGCAGGCAAATCGTTATAAGCCTTCATAGTGGTAAGCTCTCTTATCTGCTCGATGAGAAATTCTGCGGTAGTCGATTCGGCGCCGGCGGCATTGGTAGTTGTGAACGAACCGGCGGCTGCGAGCAGGGACGCTATTGCCAGACCCACCAGTATCATCGCCAGCAGCACCTCGATAAGGGTAAAACCGTTTTTTGTTTGTAATTTGCGGTTCATAGTTCTTTTTTTACCTACTTACAACGTGAGACATTTTGAATATTGGCAGAATAATGCTCATAGCGATAAAGCCGACCAGAAAGCCCATTAAAACTATCATTATGGGTTCTATCATAGAGGTTACGGCTTTGATGGCGGTTTTGAGCTCTCTTGAGTAGTAATCGGAGATATCTTTAAGCACTTCGCTCATTGAGCCTGATTCCTCGCCGCTTCTTATCATCTGCACGACGTTGTTTGGCAGCAGGTTATATCTGCTGAGGCTCGAAGCAATTTTTTTGCCTTGGCGCACCTCGCAGTGGACGCCGAGCCACATATTCCTGTAAAGGGTGTTGCCCGCTATCTGGGCGGTAATTGCAATGGTGTTCAAAATAGGCACGCCTGCCTGCACCAGCACGCCCATTGTGTGCAGGCTTCTTGTGATGTAGAGGTTTCTGCAAAGCGTTTTTATGAGAGGCAGCGAAAGTTTTACCTTGTCCCACCAGGCCCTGCCGACGGTGGTTCCGACGAAATATATAAAACCCCAAACGGCGGCGGCGAGAGCAGGTATGATGACAAACCAGTAGCTGCGCATAAATGCGCTGCTGGCCATCAGTATTTTTGTCGGAAGGGGCAGCAAGTCTTCTTTGCCTGCGAATATTGCGGTGAACCGCGGCAGAACAAAGCAGAGCAGAAACATAGTTACCGCCACTGCCATAATTGCTATGATAATCGGATAGACCATAGCTCCTTTAATCTGTGAGCGAGTTTCGTGTTCTCTGTCGAGATACTCGGTGAGTTTTCGCAGCATCGAGCTAAGCGAACCGGAGGCTTCGGCGGCGGCGACCATATTAATATAGAGATTGCTGAAGACCTGCGGGTGTTCTGCCAGTGCCTGCGAAAAACTCTGGCCTGCCTCTATCTGGTTCTTAAGGTCGCTGATTATCTCGCGGAATTTTTGTTTCTCTTCCTGCGCAGCTATTCCTTCGAGTGCGTCTTTTATGTTTATACCGGCCTTGACCATTACCGCGAGCTGATTGGTGAAGTTGAGAATGTCCTTTCTGCTCGGCCCGAAATCGACCTTAAAATTCTGGATTTTTTGCAGAATGTTCGGGTTTCCCTTAGCGCCTTTAATTTTCGGTTTTGTTTGTTCCTGTTTGTTTTTTACCTGTTTCTGCGGCCCCAAGGTTTGCTGCCGACTTTCCTCAACGGCTGTTGACTGTTCATAACTCATAGCTGAACCCCATAAAAAAATATGTCAGAGCCTGCCCGTTTTTTTTCTGCAGGCCGGTTTTATTTGTCTCATAGTCCTATAAAGATAACGGCTTATCTTTTGCCTTTTAAAATATAACAAATAAAAGCCCGCCGAGGAGGCATAAAGGCCGGGGATGGTTTTTCAGCCTTATATTTTAGCTGCTGCGCGCGGATTCGAGCTGCGGGGAGGCCTCGGCTTTCGCGTCTGACGCAAGGACCTTTTCCATCTTGGCGGGGTTGGTCGAGCGTGAAATCGCATCTTCCTTGTCAATGTATCCTTTGAAAAACATATTGGCGATGCTGTAGTCCATACTTTGCATATCGAGTCTGCGGGAAGTTTCGATTATGTTGGGTATTTCATATATTCTGTTTTCGCGGATGCAGTTTCTCACCGCCGAGGTGCACAGCAGTATCTCAGTGCAGGGGACCATACCCGGCTTGTCGATTCGTTTGAAGAGTGTCTGCGAGATAACGGCCTGCAGCGTGTTGGCCAGCATAGTTCGAATCTGGCTCTGCTGAGTGGCCGGATAAATATCGATGATACGCTCGATGGTCTGCGGAGCGTTGATTGTATGCAGGGTGCTGAAGACAAGATGTCCC